>Ga0222715_10006063_pt1 | contig 10252 bp, 4 predicted proteins | sample C33_9DmetaG_FD_165056 | JGI IMG/M metagenome (GOLD analysis project Ga0222715, IMG submission 165056) | Estuarine water microbial communities from San Francisco Bay, California, United States - C33_9D | ecosystem: Environmental > Aquatic > Marine > Unclassified | place: USA: California... | reverse complement strand
ACCTCAGACTATAAGGTCAAAGTGACGCCGGATAAACGAGCACAATATACTAACGAGTTCCCTGAGTCATTCACGGGCGATGGGAGCTCACTACGCACTGAGCTCAAAGACGGATTCTTTAGGGCCCCTGTGTTCACCTCAAGCCAGAACGTAGAGATCAAGCTGGAGAACGATGGGGCTAAGCCTAGTAACTTCCAGTCTGCTGAGTTTGAAACCTTCCTGCACACACGATCAAGTCGATATGGAGCCTAAGCACACCTATGGTGATTGTTCTATTGTCCAAGCAACAATGTTCCATGCGAACAAGCTCAAGGACAACTTAAGGTTCCACGACGCCCTCGAGTGTGAGCTTTTGGGACATACCCCTAAGGAAGCGCTGAGCCTGGCACTGTCGCTCGACTACAAGACCTACACGGCACTCGGGCCTGACAAAGAGCCGTTCGCTATGTTCGGCTCAGGGTCATCTGAGGATGGTGGTTATATATGGATGCTTGGCACTCCTGATGTCACTAAGCACAAGAAGAATTTCGTTCGGGCATCTCGAGCCTGGGTCCAATACCTTTCCAAGCCCTTTGGTATCACCTCTAACGTGGTCCTCAAAGACAACAAACAAGCCATACGCTGGCTGAAGTTCTGTGGCGCTAAGTTTCTACAAGAAGTAGAGATCTCGTCACATTCATTTTACGAATTTATCATTACAACAAAATAGACTAATATGTGTTTACCAGTATTCGGAGTAGTCGGACAAGCCCTTTTAGGAGGAGCAGCTTCATCCTCTGTGGCTACCGCTGCGGGGGCCATGTCGCTCCTTGGGCCACTTGCTCAGGGAATGCTCACAATTGGCGCTCAGGGGCAACAAGCCTCAATGCAGGCCGAGGCGCAGAAACGCGCTACGATTGCTGAGAATGCTCGATACAGTCAGCAGGTATCTGCGATGCGTAAACAACAAGCCACGGAGTCGCTAAGGCTCGCTCAGGAGGTCTCAGCGGCCAACCGGGCAAGCATGGAGGCCATGGCTCGTAAGGAAGTGTCAGCCGCCGAGGGAGGCATAAGCCTTCAGTCTGCTAGTTTCCTTTCGGAGATGAGAGACCTTGAGAGGCAGGTAGGCGAGCATAACTATGCGATCCAACAGAATCAATACTTGGCTGACCAAGCTTACGATATGCGAGCTCGTGACCTTGGACTTCAAACACAACAGAACTACATCAACATCAACAAGCCTATCGCTACTCCTAATGTCCTTGGGACAATGCTAGGGGCAGCCACGACGAGCCTTGGGACATACGCAGACGCTAAGCAACTACAGGCACGTCAACTTCCTTCAGCTCCCTCAACACCTACTAATTAATGAAACGCAGAGATTTATTTACCAAGCCAGACCGTGAGCAGGTGCCATTCAACTTGAGCGCTCCTGCGATCACAGGGAAACCCTTTCAGGCAGGGCAGTATTCGGTGGCAGTGCAAGCCCCTGTGCCTGCCTCACAGACGTCTCTGGGCAAACTGGCAGCAACGCTAGGGCAGATAAATCCAGCAATCAAAGCGTATGGCCAAGCAGAGCAAGCCACAACAGACCTACAAAAGACTATGTTTGGGCTCGACTTTGCTCAGATGACTGAGAAGGAGAAGGACTTAGCAGCACAAAGACTTAAGAGCGAAGAGAAGTTCAACAGTAAGTTACGCGGCGAAGGCTACGAGCTTAACCCAGTCGCAGAGATATACGCTAAGGAACTCATAGGGGCTGATAAGTCTGATGAGTATATGGCTTTTATTGAGGAGAACAAAGCTCAGTATATTGAAGATCAGGTAATTATTAAAGGCGTTAAACCAAGCCCAATGCAGATCAATGAGTTTGTTGAGGGACTCACCACGCAATTCAAGAAGGAAAACCAAGACACAATGTCTGACCCACTGATGCTCTCTGGGTTTATGCGAAGCACAGCAGACTACCGTAACCGGGCAAGCGTTCAGATCGCAAAGGAAGCTTCGGACAGTCACAAGAACGGAGTGCTTATCCCTCAGGCAGCTAAGGCGCTAAATAGAGTTTCAAAGCTTTCAGATATGGAAATCCCTTTGACCGGGGCGTTAATGTCTAAGCAAGACCGGAATGCTAGGTATCAAGAAGCTTGGACAAAAACCGGGCCACTTACCGCTGCTGACCAGAAACTAGTTTTACAAAGTTGGCTAAACTCAATGAAACCAGGCCTAGCTCAGCTAAAACTTGAAGAGCTCGCTGAGTCGGGCATCAAGATAGGCAATGAGTCCCTCAGGTCTGAGGACCCTATCGGAGATACTTACTACAACAATCTACAAGATGAGCTTGAGGATAAGGCACTCACAGAAAGGCAAGAGGAAATAAAAGAAGATAATCTAATTAAGAATGAAGCATTCAATCAATATAAAGAGACTTTCCAATCCGAAGCGTATCGAGACCTTTCTTATGAAGAGAAGGGGGAATTTGAAGAAGACTTAAAAAGGGAAATTGAAGGCATAACAGATCGAACCGAAAGAAGAAGAAAAACGGCTGGCTTGGATCTAGCAATCAAAGAGCAAACCACTAAAAGGGATAACGATGTTTTCCTTATTGGAAAGATGGCTATTGAATCAGATTCATCTAACATGCGATCTTTTGGAGGCCAAGCTTTGGGTGAAGTTAGTGAGTTTGTTGATGAATACATCAAAAATAATGACATAAAAAAAGAGAACCCTATTTACAATGTAATTAAAAAATATGTAGACATTCAAGAAGATGTATTAGCCCAGGACCAAAGCAATAGATTTAGAGTAGGAAGTCCTCAGTATAAAACTGTTGAGTTACTGGGGGGCTTCAGGAGAAAACTCAGTGTATTTAAAGAGAAATTAGCTGAGCGATTGGTTGATGCGCGTGAGGGAGAATCAATCAGGATAGAAGGTAAAAGCTATGAGATCTCTAAGGATAATACCTTAATATCTAAGCAAGAAATCTTTGATATCGTATTACTAGAGGAGCGAGGAAGAGTCCTTGAAGAAATTACTACTAAGTTTAAAGAATTAATAGAAGAGAATAAGACTGAACTAGATTCGAGGGACGAAGTAGTCCAGCAAAAGGATGAAAGGGCTAAGAGCGTAAAGGACCTCAAAGGTGCTAACTTGTTAGCGAATGAGGAGCTTGGAATTATAAGGATGCCCAATGGTGAACTCCCTCGTCAGAAGGGATACCACCGACGCTTCAAGGACAAGAATGTTTATATTGGTGGAAATGCCTTTCAAAAAATAGGACCTGAATTATCTATTGCGACATCAGGCTTCGGCTGGCTTTCTAAAACATTTGCCGACGGGAGATCAGCTCCATTGACCCATTCTCATTTGGATGCTTTTGAATCAGGACTAGCAACAGGGGCTTACCTCCTTCCAGATAAAGAAGGGAAACCTTTTATCACTAAGGACGGAGAGAAAGTCATAAGGATGATGCCTGACTCAAACGATGCTCCTCTTTTGTTTGCAAACATCAGGGAGAACTACAAAAACCTCAAGCCGCACCTTTTGTCTGATTTTAATCATTTCCAAGAATTAGTTAATACCGATGCGCACAAGGACGACAAAGACAATTTAGAGAATACAGGAAATGCTATTCTGAAAAGTAGGAGATTTGTAGGGTTCAGTCCCTCAGAAGCCAGTAATGCGATTGAAAAAGGCGTTATTTCTGAAGGAGTTAATATTATGCAAAATACCTCAAATGGGGCCTCTTACTTTGAGGATGAATTACTAGGTCAGAACCCAGAAGGGCGAGCTTTTACTATTATTAATTATGATGATAAAGAGGAATTACAAGGGATAGCTAATAAGCTTGGAGTTTCTGTAGATACCTTAGATGACGCCCAGCAAAAAGCGCGGCAATACTATAACGGTAAAATGCTACCTAACATGATAAGAGATCTTCAACAAGAAATTGAAAGGGAAGACCAACCTCTTAGGGAAACTATAGAGACAGACGTAAAAGAAGAAGGGACAATTAAACAGGAAGCAAAAGTCCCAGAGACGAAGACGGCTACGGTCCCCCCAGTCCCGACTATGAAGGATGTTAAGGTAGACACAAAGGTATCCACAACAGAAGAACAACCTACAGAACCAGAGGACGTTAAAGTTGGAACAAGAATATCTACAACAGAACCAGAACAACTTCAGTTACCCTTAGAGGCACAAAAGCCGTCTACTAACACAATAACTATCCCTAAAGACAGTAAGATAGGAAAACCTATCCAGAACTTAAAATCTTCCTTTGAGAAGGCAGGCGCTAAGTATAATGTTGACCCGGCGTTCTTAATGGCAATAGCAATCATGGAGACGGGGCATGGAAAATCTAGTGCATTTAGAAACAAAAGGAATGCAATGGGAGTTACCGATAAGAAGACTGTAAGGACATTTACGAATGTAGAAGACTCCATTAACCACATGGCTAAGACACTGGCTAATCCTAACGGACCGTATAAGGGCCTGACTACTGTAGATGAAATAGCAAAAGAATATTCCCCCGTGGGTGCTAATAATGATGTCTACGGCACCAATGCTCAATGGCCTAAGATAGTTAAGAAACTGATGAAGCAACTTAATCGAGAAGATGTTGACAACCTTACTGTTGTAACTCGTTCTCCTAAAAAATAATTTAATACACACCACCAACAACAAACATGGCTATAGATCCCACTTCACTTGACCCTTTGTTATCCCAGGGGGCACGCTCACTGGACGAGGAAACCCCAAAGCAGGAGTTCTTTACCTTACAAGATACAATCGCAGCACCCTTTCGTGGTGTTGAGGGAGGTGTCAAAGGGCTATACGACTTCGCTGACTTTGTGGTGGGGGATATACTCCCAGACTACGACACCCGATTCTTGGGGACCTCAAACACAATGGTAGGTAGTTTTGCAGAAGGAATGGCACAGTTTGCTACTGGGTTTGTTCCTGGTGTAGGTATACTAGGGAAAGTAGGGCGAGTAGCTAACGCCAGAAAGTATTTAGGAGTAGACGTGGCTAACAAAATTGCTCGAGGGGGGAAGTTATCTTACCAAGAAGCAAGTAAGCTCGCTAAGAATACCAAGTTAAGACGCTTCGGGGATAACTTAGCAGCAGGAGTGGCAACTGACTTCTTAATGTTTGACGCTCAAGAAGAACGCCTAAGTAACTTGTTGTATCAATACCCAGACCTACAGAACCCAGTCACAGAGTATCTCAAAGCTTCTGATGAAGATGGGGAGCTTGAAGGGCGATTTAAGAACGCCTTAGAGGGAGTCTTTATTGAGGCAGGGGTAGGCGCTATTCTTGCTCCGTTTATCTCAAGTGTGAAGATGATTAAGAACCGTAACAAGAAGATTGCGGAGGGTAAATCACCAGAAGACGCTGTGGATGAGGCGATTGCAGAGGGAAGTGAGGATGCTGCTCAGTTTGACTATGGGAAGCTTGATGACCCCCTAACAGGAATCAAAGGACAGTCAGCAACGAAATCGACCCCGGAGGAGATGGAGGAATTCATAACAGAGAAGGGATTAAAACTTGATGACTTTATTATTGATGAAGCAACAGGACGATTAGATTTTGCTACAGCAGGCGCAGGAGGTCGCAAAGCCAGTGCTGAAGATGTATATAATTATGCCACGAGGCAACGTGATGATTCTGCTGTGCTTGAGCTCGGGAAGTTCCGGGTAGAAGGGGAAACGGGATCTTTAGGGTTTATTGATAGAATTATTTCTTCAATAGATGAAGGGAAAGGGACCTATAACAAAGATACTTTAAATCAGGTTAATCTATTAAAAACATTAAGAGATAGGTTTGGGGATACCTTAGGAAAGGTTGAAGTAAAAGTAGGGAAAGAAGGTAGGGCTACTTATCAACCAGAATTTGGGGAGCAAGAATCAAGAGTTAATCTTTATGGAGATGATAAACTTTCTACAGTTGTTCATGAGTATGTCCACTCCCTGTCTTCCGATATTATATATAAGAATTTTTACATTAGAGATGCAAAAGGTAAAAATATCCGAGGAACTACATACTTAGATGAGCTAGGAAAACTAGTAAAAACAGGCAAGAATAATAAAGGGGAGCAAGTACCTGCTTCTATTAGAGAGTTAGGCGACCTTTACTTAACAGCAGTTGACCGACTTGGTCAGGCCGCATTATTACGCAAGGGAGGTAAAGAAGGGGCCGCAGGAGTCCCTGATGCAGTAACAAAAAAGGGAGCTAACTATGGGCTTGGCAATATCCATGAGTTTGTCACACAGGCTTTCATGGACCCTCAGTTCCAAAGAGAACTAGCTTCAATCACAATCACTAAAGGCAAGAAACCTGCGACTGTATACACAAAGTTTAAAGAGTTAATCGCTAAGGTACTTGGATTTAAACCTCAAGAGTCCTCTATGCTCGATGAGGTATTGTCCGTTAGTAATTCAGTATTTAAAGACAACCAAACCTTTAGAATGTCAGGGAAAAACCCTGAGACAGTATCAGGAAAGTATACCCCTATAGATGCTTATGATGAAATCAGTGTGCTTGAACAGATAAGCATATCGGGATCAGGTGCTAAGCTTGAAAAGGGCTTAGGGTTTGTGATGAATGCTGCCACTAAGTATAAGGTAAAGATTAACAAAGAGTTTGCAAAGCAGGTTAAAGAGCTTAGCGGGACTGACCTGTATCGCGGAGTTTCTGAAGGGAAAGTATCTGAGGCCTTTGAGAAGGCAGGAGTAGACTTTCAGAAAAGTTTACAAATAATGGATGAAGTAGATAAGATTTTTAATAGCACCATAAAGAAAGCAAGGGATGCTAGAGAAGATTCTGTCAAAGCAAGTGTTATTAAGTTTGATGATAAAGTTAACATTGATAATTATAAGTTTGAAACTACTAAAGTTCCAATTCGTAAAGGAATTTATGAGGTGAAAGTAACAGGCCCAACAGGTGAAGTTACTACGTTTATGCGTAAAGCTAGGTCTGAAGAACTAGCACAAGGCGCTGTAATGAAGCAAATAAGAAAGAATGAATTTGATACAAACAAGAAACAAATCATCACTCAAGTTCGCAATGGTAAGTTCTTAAGAAAGGCAGCTTCTGATGCCAATATCACCTTAGACATCAAGGAGATAAAAGAGGGCAACGGGCGTCCTGACCATGTCGAGGTAACCTTCCTGGATGCTTCTCAAAAAGAAATCAACTTAAGGAATCTCCCAGATAACATACAGAGGGAAGCAGAACTATACCTAAAAGCTCGTGGAGGAAAAGTCAAAGCGGCCAAACCGCAAGACGAAGTCCCTATTGGTCGTGTTGTAGATGAAGATGGCAAGCCAATGGACCCGGCAACGAGTGATCCTGAGGAATATGAGAATGCTCTTACAGAAGTTGTTAGGCGTGCACTTAAAGATGCTGGACCAGGGGGAGGCGTGGACGCAATCAAAGGAGTCATCAGGACTATTTCAGAAGAGAAAGACTTCATAACAATTGCAAGGGCTCTCGCTGGGGAACAGATAGAGTTCCTTAGTAAGGAAGCTAAGATTCCTAAAACATCAGCGGATGAGTTACTTAATCCCAAGCAAAGTGTAGAGAGAATCAACGCGGAGCTTAGTGATGCCTTTGGGGTAAACCCTCACAATGTGCAGAAGATGGTCAAAGAGCTTGAGGTTAAAGGGGAAAAGCTTGAAGGAGTCTTTGATGAGATGCTTAAGGACCAACTTGCAATCAAGATGCTTAACAACATCGTTGGGGAGAATGTGCACAACTTAGCTAAGGAAGCCAGTGATCTCCTTAAGAGGACTCAGAAGAACGCAGACCCGGAACTCTTAGACATGTATGACACTAAGTATGCCCAAGTGCTTCAACAAATGGAGTTAATGGTCAGCACTCAGCGTCTATGGGGGCTGTATGGTCGTTACCCTTCTTTAGCACTGCTTCAACGTAAGTTCGTTTATGGAGATGTTAAGTCTAAGCGGTTTGATAACTCCCTATCTCAGCTACAAGAGCAAAGCATGGAGGCTATTCAGGCTTATAAAGCAGATCGTCGCGGTAGCATGGGACAGGAGAAGCTACTACAACTAATTCTTACAGCACGCACTGCTGATGGCATTGAAGCGGGACTCAATAAGATTGTTAAGCAGTCTATGGGTAAACGCATGTTTGATGTAGTCCGTGAGTATTGGATTAACTCGTTGCTCTCTGGTATCACTACCTTTGAGGTCAACATGATTGGTTCAGCGATTACCTATGGCCTTCGGACCTTAGAGCGGGCAGGAGGTGCTGCATTAACTGGAGACTTTGAGCTTGCTAGGCAGACCCTCCGCTACGCTTTTGACTCTAAAGCTATTATGGATTCGTATAACTTAGCTATAAGGGCTGCGAAGTCTGGGGAGGCAATTAGTATTCCTAACTCAAGGCAGTTTGATGACGCTAAAGATAGCATGAACGCAATCCAATCAGACCGTGAAGGTGCCTTTGGGTCTGCTATAAACACCATCGGAACTATCGTAAGGCTTCCTTCACGGGGCCTCCTGACGGGTGATGAATTGTTTAAGGCGATGTCTTACCGAAGCTATGTGATGACCGAGCTAGCCCTCAAAGGGAAAGAGAAAGGCCTGACAGGGAACCAACTTGGAGAGTATGTCCACAAGGGCGTCAACGCACACATCACCGAGACCGGGCGTGTCTTTAACGAAAAGAACTTAGTGATGACCGCTAAGGAACTGGCCGATAAGAAAAACCTTAGGTTCTCTGAAAGGGAGACTTTTGTTACTAACTACATCAAAAAACAGAAAGAAGAGAAACGCTTCATTACTGAGGATGGGGTAGAAATTGACTACGGGAACCGAGGGGCGCTTTCGGCCCGTGCTGAGCAAGGCGCAAAGATTAACACGCACACTCAAGATTCAGAAAACAGTATTGTTAAGGGGATCTCCAACATCGTTGTGCAGAACCCATGGATGACTGCTGTTATTCCGTTTGTGAGAACACCTACTAACATACTTCAATTTGGTATTGAAAGGTCCCCGTTTGGGCTCCCTATACATGCCACAAAGATGCTTAGCTCTAAATATAGAGAGGGGTTAGCTAAAGGGAACCGCACGGAACGCGCTGAGATTCAAGGGAAGATTGCTATGTCAGTTGCTACCACTGCTGCATTAATTTACACCCTTGGGAGCCAAGACTCCTCCAAGGTAATTAGTGGGTATGGCCCTAAAGATCCAGATGCACGTAAAGCCTGGTTACTGGATAATCAACCTTACTCAATTAGAATAGGCGATAGGATCCACAGCTACCAACGCTTAGATCCAATGGCTACGATGCTGGGAATTATTGCTGATATTAATGAAGGGCTTGAGTATAATGAGTTCGATGAGAAAGATTCAGCAACAATCTTCGGGGTGTTGTCACTCGCATTCTCCAATAACATTACCAACAAGTCTTATGTCCAAGGAATCGATAACTTGTTTGGGGTTATGAAAGACCCCCTAAACAACACTGAGAAGTTCTTAGGAGGTATTGTAGGTGGTTTTGTTCCTAACTTTGCAAACCAAACCATGAACGTCCAAGAAGACAGGCCTCTACGGGAAGTCAGAGGGATCATGGACTACATGATTAAACGAACACCAGGACTAGAAGGTAAGCTCCCACCTCGGTATAACTTCTTAGGGGACGTTGAGACCCTTGAGTCTTCAGGAGGATTCAAAGGGTTTGTTGATCCAATTTACTCAAAAGATGTCGCAAAGAACATTGTAGATTATGAGTTAGGTAACTTAGGTGCTAGTTTTGGAAAACCGGATACTACACTCAGGCAAGGCTATGAGGACTTGGATATGCGCGATTACTACAATCCTAAAACAAAACAACAAACGTATTCGAGGCTGATGGAACTTGTAGGGACTAAGAAACTTGGAGGAAAAACTCTAAGAGAGCGCCTTGCAATGATGTTCAAGGACAAGCGATACCAGTCGATGCCTGATGCCGACTCAAGGAATTCTTTGTCTTCTTCAAGTCCGAAAGCAAAAGCAATCAGAAGAATAATTACTGCCTACAATGCAGCGGCTAAACAACAAGTCCTGGAAGAAAACCCAGAGCTCTACCAGCGCTACGTTGACTCTTACAAAGCCCAGTAACATGAACTCATCATACATGCCATCATTCATTGGATTCACCGGACTCCTTGGGACCCTTACCCTCGAGAGTGTTAACGATGTTGTTGCTATCTGTGTAGGCCTAGCAACCCTGACTTACCTTGCTATCAAAATCATTAAGGAAATTAAAT
>Ga0222715_10006062_pt1 | contig 10253 bp, 7 predicted proteins | sample C33_9DmetaG_FD_165056 | JGI IMG/M metagenome (GOLD analysis project Ga0222715, IMG submission 165056) | Estuarine water microbial communities from San Francisco Bay, California, United States - C33_9D | ecosystem: Environmental > Aquatic > Marine > Unclassified | place: USA: California... | reverse complement strand
CCTGGGTGCCACCAGATTGGGCCCAGGTCGGGATGCATTGACTGAAGCCGCTACTGCTCGCCGCGTACGGATACACGTCGAACGTCACATCGAACCCGTCGGCCACAGCGTCTTCGCACACCGCGATCACGCTGTCCGCTTGTCCCCAATACGGGGGATCGTTGACCGCCATGTGCGAGACCTGGACGGGCACATTCGCCCGCCGACCGATCTCGATCGCTTCGGCGACACCCTTGATGTGGTAGCCGGCCCACAGCCGGATATGGCTCGTGTAGAAGCGGCCCGGGTAGAACGCCATCGCTTCCGCCAGCGCAACGACCTCATCGGTGTCGCCGTATGCACTCGGCGCCAGGGTGAGGCCGGTCGAGAGACCGAACGCACCCTGCTCCATCGCCTCGGCGACCAGGCGTTGCATCGCCGCGATGTCGTCGGTCGTCGCCCGCCGGTCTTCGAACCCCACGACCGCTCCGCGAAGTGCGCCATGGCCGACCAGTGGTGCGATGTTGATCCCGAGTCCGCGCTCGGCGGCGACATCTCGATAGCCGGCGAGGTCGGTCCACGTCCAGTCGACCTCCTCGCCGTGGAGCCCGCTCATCATTTCGCGAATTGCATCGACACCGTCCGGTGGCACCGGGTAGGGGCTGTATCCGCAGTTGCCGCTGACCTCGGTCGTGACCCCTTGCCGGACCTTGCTCAGACCCTCGGGCTCGACGAACAGCGTCAGGTCGGAATGGGTATGGATATCGATGAACCCGGGCGAGATCACCATGCCGGTGGCGTCGATGGTGCGCGCTGCATCCGCATGGGCGAGATCGCCGACGCTCACGATTCGTTCGCCGGAGATCGCCAAATCGGCGTCGTAGGCCGGTCGTCCGCTCCCATCGACAATCCGGCCGTTGGTGATCAGTACGTCGAACATTCGGCCCACCGCCTAATCAGCGGCGTTTTGACCGTCGCGAATGTCAATGGCTTTCCCGCGAGATCACGGAACCGCTCGACCCGATCAGGAAATCGAGGTCGCACCCGGTGTCGGCTTGATCGACGTGATCGATGTACAGGCGGTACCAGCCGCGCGTCGCAACGGGCGCAGGCGCCTGCCACTGCGCCCGCCGGCGGTCGAGTTCAGTATCGTCGATGTCCAGTGTGAGCCGTCGGCCGGGTACATCGAGGGTGATCAGATCACCGGTTTGTACCAAGCCGAGCGCTCCTCCGACCGATGACTCAGGTGCCGTGTGCAGCACCGTCGTGCCATAGGCGGTTCCGCTCATTCGGGCGTCGCTGATTCGCACCATGTCGGTCACGCCTTGCTTGAGCAGCTTGGCGGGCAGCGGCATGTTGCCGACCTCCGGCATCCCGGGGTAACCCCGTGGGCCGCAACCGCGCAAGACCATGACGGTGTCCGACGTGACATCGAGATCTGGGTCGTCGATGCGGGCCTTGAAGTCCTCGATCGTGTCGAACACCAGGGCTGGTCCGGTGTGGGTCAGCAGTTCGGGCGATGCGGCGGACGGCTTGACCACAGCACCCTGTGGACACAGGTTGCCGCGCAGTACTGCAATGCCGGCCTCGTGCATGATCGGGTCGGCCATCGTTCGGATCACCTCGCGATTCCAGCTCGTGCGGCCCGCCCAGTGTTCACGGATGGGCTGACCGGTGACCGTGAATGCGTCGCCGTCGAGCACCTCGGCGAGTTCGGCCATCACTGCCGGGATCCCGCCTGCCTCGAAGAAGTCCTCCATCAAGAACTCGCCGGCAGGCATGACGTTGGCGATCAAAGGCAGATGTGAGCCGATCCGGTCGAAATCATCGAGTGAGAGGTCGACGCCGACGCGGCCGGCGATCGCCAGCAGATGGATGACGGCGTTGGTCGACCCGCCGACCGCCGACAGCACCCGGATCGCGTTCTCGAATGCCGGCACCGTGAGCACCGCCGAGGGGCGCAGGTCTTCGTGCACCATCTCCACGATGCGACGCCCGGTCAAGTGGGCGAGGCGGCGGCGTCGGGCGTCTGGCGCAGGAATCGCCGCGTTGTCGGGCAGCGTGAAACCCAGCGCCTCGACCATCGACGCCATCGTCGACGCCGTGCCCATGGGATTGCAGTGTCCGTCACTGCGGGTCATCACCGATTCTGTTGCGAGAAAGTCCTCCTCGCTCAGGGTGCCCGCTCGGACCTCCTCGCTCATCCGCCACATATCGGTGGCGGAGCCGAGGGCGCGGCCCGCCAGCCGACCGGTGAGCATCGGGCCACCGGTCACCATGATGGCGGGAAGGTCGACCGACGCAGCACCCATCACCATGGCCGGGGTCGTCTTGTCGCACCCTGCCAGCAACACCACGCCGTCGATCGGGTTGCCGCGGATCGACTCCTCGACGTCCATCGCCATCAGGTTCCGCAGCAACATCGAGGTCGGTTGGATCTGGGTCTCGCCGAGCGACATCACGGGGAACTCGAGCGGCACGCCGCCCGACTCCCACACACCGCGTTTGACGTGTTCGACCAATTCGTCGAGGTCTGATTGCACGGTGCCAGTTCCGATGCCGAATTGCAGATCCCGATCATCGGCCGACCCGAGAACACATCGTCGGGCAAGCCCCGCTTCATCCAGCTGCGATGGATGTAGTTGTCGCGACTCTGCCCTTCGTACCAATGAGAGGTTCGAAGCTGGACGGGTGTGCCCTCGATCGTCATCGGTCGACCACGCACGGGTTGGTCAACTCGCCGATCCCGTCGATCCAGACGGTCATCACGTCGCCGTTGCCCATGTATCGAGGTGGCTTGCGAGCGAACCCGACACCGTCGGGAGTGCCGGTGGCGATCACGTCACCCGGCTCGAGAGTGATGAATCGGGCGACATAGGTGATGATCTCGGCGACGCCGAAGATCATGTTGCCGGTGTGGCCGTCCTGGAGCCGAGCCGTGACACCGGCGGGGTCGGTGACATCGATGCCGATCGTGTGGTCCTGTGGGTCGCCGAACTCGTCGAGGGTCACGATCCATGGCCCGAGCGGGCAGAATGTGTCGAACGATTTGCCTCGCACCCATTGTCCGTCACCGAACTGCGCGTCGCGCGACGAGAAGTCGTTGCAGCACGTGTAGCCGAAGATGTGATCGAGTGGGTCGGCGATCGCACCGGTCGCCGTTCTCCCGATGATCACGGCGAGTTCCGCCTCGTAGTCGGCTTCGTGACAATCCGCTGCGGCCCAACGCACCGGTTCGCCCGGACCGACGATCGCCGACGACGGCTTGGAGAAGATCAGCGGCGCTTTCGGCAGTTCCATCGCTGACTCACCGGCGTGGTCGGCGTAGTTCAACCCGATCGCGATGATCTTGCCGGGCCGCCGAACCGGCGCCAACAGCTGGACCTCGTCCAACGCCACTCGGGTACCTGAACCGTCGAGTCGGGTCTGGGTCGCGATGGCGTCGACCATCACGTCGGCCCGCGGCGTGTCGGACTCTGGTTCGAGGAGAACGGCGTGGTCGCCGTCGATACGGGCGAGATGTACGGCCGCACCGTGGCGGACGCGAGCGAGCTTCATGTGGGACCCTTCGTTGTGTCGTACAAGATCTTGTCCCGCCCAACATTAGACATGTTGTGCCGAGGAGTTGGATCGACGTTCCGAGTGCCGGTGCTGACGAGACGGATCCTCGCAGCGAAATGCCGATCGGTATCATCGCCCACATGATGTGGTCCGGAACTGTCCGTCGACGTGTCCGAATCTGACGACCGGACCGGTCACGTCGTCGTGATCGGCGTGGCGGGAGCCGGCAAGACGACGATCGGAGTGCAACTCGGGGCTCGGTTGGGCAAGCGCTTCATCGACGCCGACTCGCTGCATCCGGCCGCCAACGTCGCCAAGATGGAGTCCGGCATACCACTCGACGATGCCGACCGCTGGCCATGGCTGGCCTCGATCCGCGAGGCGCTTCGCAGCGGGGGCGAGGTGGTGCTGGCGTGCTCAGCCCCCAAGCGCCAGTACCGCGATCTGCTGCGCGGCGCTGGCGACGTGCGGTTCGTCTTTCTCGACATCGACCAGGCGTCGGCCGAGCGTCGGTTGTCAGCTCGAGCCGGTCACTACATGGGAGCAGGGATGGTGTCGAGCCAACTGCGGGCGCTCGAGCGTCCGACCGCAGACGAGCGCGACGTGGTGGTCGTCGACGCCACCGACGAGATCGACTCGATCGTCGACGCGGCGGTCGCAGGCCTCACCCTGATCGCCAACGGGATCGGGATCGAGCCGACCCTCGCCGATGGAGGACCTGAGCGAGACATCGACGGCGCCGAACTCGCCGGACACGTTGCCGCGCTCAGCGCGTCGATCGTTGCCGACGGTCATCGGCGGGTGCTGCTGGTGCCGCCCGACCAGACGCGTGCTCACTCGCTAGCCGGGCTGATCAGCGTGCTGATGAGCGATGCGCTTCGAGCGGCGGGTTGCGAGGTGGCGATCATGCCGGCGCTCGGCACCCATGTGCCGGTGTCCAGGTCCGGTGCGTCTGTGTTGTTCGGCGCTGACCGAGCCGACACCGAACTCCTGGTGCACGACTGGAGATCCGGCCTGCGGCGATTGGGCGAGATCGGCGCCGCCGAGGTCGGGGTGCTCACCGGTGGTCGATTCGCACGATCGATCGACGTCGCTGTGAGCACCGAGCTGTTCAACGATTGGGATCTCATCGTGTCGATCGGACAGGTGGTTCCGCATGAGGTCATCGGAATGGCCAACTTCACCAAGAACCTGATGATCGGACTCGGCGGAGCGCCGACCATCCATTGCAGCCATTTCGTCGGCGCGGTGGTGGGGATGGAAGCCATCATGGGTCGGGTAGCGAGCCCGGTCCGAGACATCGTCGACGCCGCGTTCGATCGATTCGTGGCGCCCGAATTGAACGTGATGTGGGTGCTCACCGTCGTTGCCGACAACGGTGCTACGACCTCCTTGCGCGGCCTCTATGCAGGCCGGGGAGCAACAACCGACTCGGGTGGCGCTGCGTTCCGGGCTGCTGCCGCGTTGGCCCAGAAGACGAACCTCACGACGGTCGCCCAGCCGCTCGACCGGGTCGTGTGTTGGCTCGATCCGGCGGAGTACCGAAGCACCTGGCTTGGGAACAAGGCGGTCTACCGCACCCGCATGGCGATCGCCGACGGCGGTGAACTCGTCGTGCTGGCTCCCGGTGTCGGTCACTTCGGGGAGGACGAGCAGATCGACAAACTGATCCGGAGACACGGGTACCGCGGCACGCCTGCGGCGCTCGCAGCGGTCGCCGACGACCCTGAGCTCGGCGACAACTTGAGTGCAGCGGCACATCTGATCCACGGGAGCTCCGAGGGCCGCTTCCGGATCGTGTATTGCACCGACCCCTCCGCCGGAGGGCTCTCACAGGTTGAGATCGAAGGCGTAGGTTTCGAGTGGCGGCCCTTGGCCGACGAACTCAGCCGACTGCAGGTTGATGGCACCACCCCGACAGGTGATCGCGCCGACCGAAACAGCCTCCCGTTCTTCTTCGTCGCCAACCCGGCCTTGGGCCTGTGGTCGACAGCCGACCGCCTCGACGGGTTCTGACGAACCAACCGGCTGTCAGATCACTTCGAAGATGGCTTCGATCTCGACGGACACGCCGGTCGGGAGCGCCGCGAAGCCGAGTGCGCTGCGAGCGTGATAGCCGAGTTCGGGACCGAACAGTTCGTGGAGCAGGTCTGACGCCCCGTTGATGACGAGGTGATGATCGGTGAAGTCCGGTGCGGAGTACACCGCCCCCAGCAGTTTGAGGACCCGCAGGCCGTCGAGCGAGCCGTGATGGTCGTGCACCGAACGGAGGATCTTCTCGGCACAGTCACGCGCCGCCTCGTAGCCCTGATCGACGGTGACATGCGTGCCCACGACGCCCTTGATGGTCGAGACGTGCCCGCTGGTGAAGATCACCGAACCGGTCTGCACGCACATCGCCAGATACCCGTGGTCGATCGGTGACAGGTCCAATCCCTTTGCAGTGGCGTTCGCCTGTGCTCCCATGAAGTGTGCTCGTTTCTGTTGGTTGCGGGTCCGGGCTCAGTGCCACCGGTGACCTCGACCCCTGAGACGATAGACCAATCCCGCTCGATGGCTGGAACTGGATGAATCGCCGCACGACTCGTTCCCGGGCCGGTGCGACTGATGTAGAGTGCAACCGGTTGCGGCCGCCTTACTCCCGTCTGGATACACACATCGTGAACACCGCAGAAATCATGGCCACGTATCTCGAGATCGTGCAGGACCACCTGCAGGCGATCACGGCCACCGAGACCGAGGCGATCACGGCCGCCGCCGAGCTGATCGCCGATCGGGTGATCGCCGACCAACTCGTCTACGCATACGGCCCCGGTGGTCATTCCAACCTTGCTGCTCAGGAGGTCTTCTTCCGGGCCGGCGGATTGGTGAACGTCAGCGCCATCCTCGACGGTGGGACGCTCCTGTCCAACGGCGCCCTGCGCTCGATGGCGATGGAGCGCCTCCCTGGATACGGGAGGCTGGTGATCGACGACAACGGGCTCGGTGAGGGCGACCTCCTGATCCTCGTCAACGCCTACGGGATCAACGCGGCGTTGATCGATTCAGCGATACGAGCACGCGAGCTGGGTGTCGAGCTGATCGGCATCTCGTCTCGTTCGCACGGCGACCAGACCGCTGCCTCCCATCCCGCACGGCATCCGAGCAAACTCAGCTTGCACGACGTCGTCGACGTCCACATCGACTGCAAGGTGCCGATCGGTGACGCCGTGCTGACGTTGGACGGCGTCCCCGACAACGTCGGAGCGGTCTCGACGTTCAGCAACGCGTTCGTGCTCAACTGCCTGATGGCAACGGCCATCTCCACGGTTGCCGCACGCGGTTCCAGCCCCACGATCTGGCGCAGTGCCAACGCACCGCAGGGCGACCAACACAATGCAACCTTCCTGAAGCGATTCCAGGATCGGGTGCGATGGCTCTGACCGCCGCAGCAGAGCGGATCGTCACGGGAACCATCCCCGGCCGCGGGCCCGTTGCCGTAGAGGTGGTCGATTCCCGGATCCGGGAGGTCACCACGATCGAAACGGCGAGTTCCGGCACGCTGATCCCTGGGTTGTTGGATCTGCAGATCAACGGCTACGGAGGGATCGATCTCAACGACGGTGCCGTGACACCCGAAACGGTGGCTGCTCTGATTCGGGCACTGTGGGAGGTGGGGGTCACCGGCTTCTGCCCGACGTTCGTCACGGCACCGGTCGAGCATCTCGTCGCCGGGCTGCGTTCGGTGGCGGCGGTGCTGGAAGGCGATCCCACTCTGGCCCGCAGCGTGCTCGGAGTCCATCTCGAGGGACCATGGGTCTCAGCCGAGGACGGAGCGCGCGGGGCGCACGCCGCCGGGCACGTCAGGCCGGCGACCGTTGGCGAACTCGATCGTCTGATCGACGCCGGCGCCCCGATCTCGATCATCACGCTGGCGCCGGAAGCCGACGGCGTGATCGAGCTGATCCCCGAGATCGTGCGGCGCGGAATCGTCGCCTCGATCGGTCACAGTGCAGCCGACCCCGCCACGATCACCGCCGCTGTAGAAGCCGGGGCGACACTGTCGACCCACCTCGGCAACGGTGTCGCGGCACAGCTGCCACGCCATCCGAACCTGTTGTGGAGCCAGCTTGCCGCCGATTCGCTGTGGGCGTCGTTCATCGCCGACGGGCATCACGTGGACCGCGACACGCTGGCGGTCTTCCTCAAGGCCAAGGGTCTCGATCGCTCCGTGCTGGTGAGTGACACGGTGGCGGTGGCCGGGCTCGCTCCTGGCAGTTATGAGACACCCGTCGGCGGTTCGGTCGAACTCTCCGAGTCGGGTCGACTGTCGTTGGCGGGTACCTCCTATCTCGCCGGCGCAGCACGCACGCTGCTCGACGGGGTGGCTTGGCTGACCGACTCGCGGGTGCTCGAGCTCGGCGAGGCCGTTCGGCTGGCGACGGCGAACCCGGCTGTGCTGCTGGGATTGCGAGGTACCGAGCGGGGTCGCGTCGAGGCCGACTGTCATGCCGACCTCGTGCGGGTCGATTTCTCCGGTGCTCACCCGGTCGTGCTGGAAGTCATCGTCGGCGGGGTCACCGTCAGCGGGTCGGCGGCATGAGTCTGCTCGTCGGAACCGCTGTCGCAGACATCACGCCTCCGCTCGGCGGCCAGATGGCCGGCTTCGCTGCGCGTCGCTCACCGTCGGAGCGGGTCAACGATCCCTTGTCGGCGCGGGCCGTCGCCGTGAGTGATGGTGGCGCCATCTCGGTCGTCGTCGCCCTCGATCTGATCGCGATCACCGTCGACCAGCACCATGCCTGGCGACAACGTGCCGCCAGGTCTGCGGGTATCGCTGCGACCGACATCGTGCTCTCGGCTACCCACACACATGGCGGCCCTGCGGTGACACCCGGTGCACTCGGAGACGAACCGGACGACGCCTACCTGGGTTTGCTCGAGGAGCGGATCGCCGACGCCGTCGTCGAAGCCTGCAACCGGATGGAGGCAGCGACGATCACACAGGGTGCCGGACTATGCACCGATGTGGCCAGCAACCGCAGACAGCCCAGCGGGCCGATCGATCCCGTGGTTCCTGTCATCACGATCGGTGACGCACGCGGGGCGACCAAGGCGGTCGTCTTTTCGTACGCGTGTCACCCCGTGGTGCTCGGCGCCGACAATCTTGCACTGACCGCCGATTGGCCCGGCGCCGCCCGCCGCTCGATCGAGCGTTCGCTGCCCGGCGCAACGGCGGTCTTCCTGCAAGGCTGCTGCGGACAGCTCAACACCGGGCACAGCGCAGCCGCCAGCATGACGACCGCACCGCAACAGCGCCGAACGTTCACCGAGGCCGAGCGGATAGGGGAGCGGGTGGCGGCCGAGGTGCTCGCCGTGCGAGTCGGCGGGCGATCGTCCGGCGCAGCCGGTGTCGCTGTCTGCGAGCGACCCGTTGAACTCGAGTTTCGGACCCCCGGCGCCGAGTTGGCGCACAACGTCGACGCCTGGAACGCCGAGCTGGCCGAGGCCGATCCAACCCGCGCCGCGATCTTGGCGATGTGGCTCCAATGGGCGGCGAACACACAGGGGCTGCAGTCGAGCCGATCCGAGGCGACGGTCGCGGCTCACCGCTGGGGAGACGCCGTCTTGTCGTTCCTGCCCGGCGAACCGTTCGTGGAGATGGCGCTCGACATTCGTCGTGCGACGCAACTCGACCACTTGCTCACCGCCGGATACTCCGGCGGGGTTCCCGGATACGTGCCATATCCACCCGATGCCTACCGCGACGGTGGCTACGAGATCGAAGAGGCTCACCGCTTCTACGGCCGATCCGGGGTGTTCGAGCCGGTGGTCGGATCTCGTATCGTTGAGGCCGCGGTCGCCGCCATGGCCGCCGTCTCTCCTGGCCGGGCCTGATCGGCGTGGACCCGCTGTCGTTGACCACGTTGGGTTCCGTGGCGCAGCATCGGCGCCACGACGCCCAGCCTGAGGCGTTCCCGATCGTGCATCTCGGGCCCGGCGCGTTCCATCGTGCACATCAGGCGATCTACTGCGACGAGATCTTGCAGGCCGGTCACGACGACTGGGGGATCGTGGCGGTGTCGTCGCGATCGGATGCCGCCGTCGAGGCACTCGAACGGCAAGACGGGCTGTTCTCGGTTGCGGTGCAGTCCTCGAACGATGGCTTCGACGATCTGCGGGTGTGCCGGTCGATCGGAGCCTGGAGGCATCGTCGCCAGCTCGCCGAGTCGATCGCATCGAGTGAGGTTCGGCTCGTGACGTCGACCGTGACGGAGGCCGCGTACCGCCCCTCGAACGGGTCCCCGTTGAGCCAGAACTCGCTGCTCGAGTCGGTCGTCGCCGGACTGCTCCAGCGGTGGCGCAGCGGGGGAGCGCCGCTCGGCTTCCTGCCGTGCGACAACCTCGTGGACAACGGAGACCGGCTCCGCCGCGCCCTGAAGACGGAGGCCGTTCGGGCCGAGGCACCGCCTGGCTACTTCACGTGGGTCGACGAGCACGTGAGTTTCGCTTCATCGGTGGTCGATCGCATCGTTCCGGCCCCTGGCCCGGCCGATCGCGCCCGCGTGGCGGCGGAGCTCGGCGTGCTCGACGAACTGGCGGTGGTGACCGAGCCGTTCAGCCTGTGGGTGTTCGAGGATCGATTCGCGGCCGGACGTCCGCCGTGGGAGGTCGCCGGCGCGATCCCGGTCACCGACGTTCGGGCCTACGAAGATCTCAAACTGCGGGTCCTC
>Ga0222715_10006057_pt1 | contig 10260 bp, 6 predicted proteins | sample C33_9DmetaG_FD_165056 | JGI IMG/M metagenome (GOLD analysis project Ga0222715, IMG submission 165056) | Estuarine water microbial communities from San Francisco Bay, California, United States - C33_9D | ecosystem: Environmental > Aquatic > Marine > Unclassified | place: USA: California... | reverse complement strand
CGCGGCTCGTCTCGCGCGTCGTCGTCGTCGTCGCGCGTCGTCGTCGTCGTCGCGCGTCGTCGTCGCGCTCTGAAGACGCCTAACGATCGATCGATCGCGGGATCGTGACGCGGATTGGCGTGTGATCGGGGGCGAGGAGATCCATAGTGTATATGTGCGTATACCCATGTATAGTTTTTATATGTACGGCATGCATACATTACTTTGTACTATACTAGATGTTGCGTGTTTTGGGTATGGAAGGGCGGGTTTTGGGATGATGGGATGCGTTGTGGGATACTACGAGCACAGCCCGCCCGCACGTCGAGACGCGGCGCGAGCGATGGGGACGACGACCGGTGCGACGGGCGCGGCGCCGGTGGTCGGGCGCGGATGCCGTTCGTCGCGGCGCCCGTCGTCGTCGTCGTCGTCGTCGCGCGCGAGTGCGGTGGTGCGCGCGCGTGCGGTGGTGCGCGGCGTCGATGATGTCGATGATGTCGACGGGTTGTTGGCGCTGGAGGATGATGCGGTGCGCGCGCGCGCGCGAGCGATGACGCGCGGCGATGGTGGCGCTCGTGAGGGCCATGGGTGTAATAGAAACGTGGTGACGTATTCGCCCAAGGTGTTCGTGCCGGTGACGAAGACGTGTAGGGACTCGTGCGGGTATTGCGCGTTTGTGGAGGCGCCGTCGCGGACGCGGCGGTCGTACATGACTTTGGAGGAAATTGTGAACGTCGCGCGCGCGGGTGCGCGCGCGGGTGCGACGGAGTGTTTGTTGACATTAGGGGATCGACCTGAGGCGAAGTATGTCGAGGTGCGAGAGGAGTTGAGGGAGATTTTTGGTGGACGCGAAGACGGGTCCACGGCGGAGTACGTAGCGCTCGCGGCCGACGCCGTGCTCAAAGAGACTGGGTTGATTCCGCACGTCAATGCGGGGATATTGACCAGAGATGAGCTTCGAGCGTTGCGACGCGTGAGTGCGTCGCAGGGGTTGATGTTGGAAACCACGAGCGAGCGATTGTTGCTTCCGGGAGAAGCGCACTTTGAGTGCGACACGAAAAAGCCGCGGGCGCGGTTGCGCGCCATCGAGCTCGCGGGCGAGGAGCGCATTCCTTTCACCTCTGGCTTACTCGTCGGCATTGGGGAAACTCGACGCGAAAGAATTGAGTCGTTATTTGCGCTCAAGCGCTTACACGACAAATATGGGCACATTCAAGAGCTCATTATTCAAAACTTTTTGAGCAAACCAAACACGGCGATGGCGTCGCGCCCAGACTGCCCGCTCGAAGAGTTGACGTGGACTGTCGCCATGGCGCGTGTGATTTTTGGCGCTGAAATGGTGATTCAAGCGCCGCCGAATTTAACTCCTGGGCAAGAAGACGGCTGGCGCGCGCTTCTGCGTTCAGGGTTGAATGATTGGGGTGGTATTTCGCCTGGAGTGACGCCTGATTTCGTCAACGCCGAAGCGCCGTGGCCGCACGTCGAAGAGCTCGCTCGGGTGTGTCACGACGAAGGCTACACGCTCGTGCCGCGATTGCCTGTGCACCCAAAATATTTGCGCGTAGATGACAAGCGCACGAGCGTTGGTGGTTCGTCAGTATGGCTCGATGATCACGTCGCGCCGTTCGTTCGTCGCCTCGCCGACGCAGAATTCCTCGCGCGCGGCGTCTCGTGGTCCCCTGGACGACCCGAAAGCGAGCTCAAGAAGGAGTCTGTCGATATCGTAGGCGTTGACGGAGGAGTGCCATTTCGAAGAACCAGTAAAGATCCAAGTACGCGTATTATTTCTCATGATGTTCGCGCAGCGCTCGACGCGCTCGCGAGCGCCGACCAAGCCTTTACAGACGACGACATCGTAACATGTCTACAAGCGCGCGGCGATGATTTTGATGCCGTGTGTTCAGCTGCTGATGCGTTGCGTAAAGAACAATGCGGTGACGTTGTGTCATTTGCAAACAATAGAAACATCAACTACACGAACATTTGCACTTTGGCGTGCACTTTTTGTTCATTTAGCAAGGGGAAAACGCGCGCCGAAGAGGTTGAGCTCCGGGGAAATCCATACTTGCTCGATTTCGACGAAGTTTCGCGTAGAACAGCGGAAGCGTGGGCGCGCGGGGCGACGGAAGTATGCATGCAAGGTGGAATTCACCCGTCGTTCACCGGCGAGGACTATCTTGGCTTCATCAGAGCCGCCAAAGCGGGAGCGCCGGATATTCACGTGCACGCATTCTCGCCTCTTGAAATTTCCCACGGCGCACAAACAATGAAGATGACGACTCGCGAGTACCTGAAATTACTTTTCGATGCCGGTCTTGGATCGCTACCAGGTACCGCCGCGGAAGTTTTAGATGACGAGGTACGAAAGACACTCTGCCCAGACAAGCTCACCGCCGCCGAGTGGCTGCAAGTGGTCGAAGACGCCCATAGCGTCGGCGTTCCCACAACGAGCACAATCATGTTTGGTCACATCGATGCGGATGGTCCTCACGCCTGGGCGCGACATCTTCGGTCTATTCGCGATTTACATGCACGCACGCATGGATTTACTGAGTTTGTGCCTCTGCCCTTTGTTCACTTTGAGGCGCCGGCGTACCGTTCAGGGAATTCGCGCAAAGGACCGACGTTGCGCGAGTGCGTGTTGATGCACGCCGTCGCCCGACTTGTCCTCGGGCCGGTTGGGATAAAGAACATTCAAGCATCATGGGTCAAAATGGGACCTGAACTTGCATCTCATCTTCTTCACGCTGGATGTAACGATATGGGCGGGACTCTTATGAACGAATCCATCACTCGAGCCGCGGGCGCGACGTTTGGTCAAGAAATCGACTCGACGCGCATGCGCGAGATAATCGCATCCGCCGGTCGCATTCCGCGTCAACGCACCACGCTCTACGCCGATGTCACCACTGTTGTACCATAGCCATCATAGTTATTATTAGCTGTATTCCCTGTTATTGAAAATCTATTACTACTCGCTAGTTTAGGCTACTCTGTCGCGGCGGCGGCGACTTCGATGTCCTGGTTGACACATGTGCGTGGTCTACGCTGTGCGACGCCAATGAGAAGAATGAGACACGAAAAGGCTACTTTGTCCCGGCGCCGTCCACGACGCCTTGCGCCTTCCATTCGAGGAGCTCTTGCAATAACGCCCGCGCCTCGTCTCCTCCACCCGCAATCTGCACGTGATGCTTGGCGAGGATAGCCATTAACGTCGTCCGCTCCTCCCCGAGCTCGCTCGTGAGCCATTCTTTGAGAGCCAGCGCTCTTCGTCTGGCGACTTCGTCCTCGCTCGGCGCGGGCTGGTGCTCTTCCACGGGCGCTCGCAAGGATTCGGGCATTGGGCGAATCGTGCGGTCGTCGCGTCCGGAAGAGGACGAGGACGCGACGGACGTTGATGTGGTGATTTCGCGCGCACACGCACGCACGCGCGCGATGCGGGCGATTTGGATGACGCGTCGCATCGAGCGCCGAGGAGTGGAGGCGCGACGTAGGTGGTGTGGCTACTAAAACTATTGCTACAACCGCGGGCGCGTCTTCCTAGTTCGCTGTCTATGTGTATGTGTGCATGCGTGTGTTTTGCTACCTACGCATCGTCGTTATCATCCGTGTTTTTCGGCAGGGCGATGCCATCTTCTGAAGACTCGTCGGCGTCCATGGCTACCGTTTCCACCGGCGCTTTCGATTTGGTGAAGTATTTGTCGATGCTGGTTTCGGCAGCTCGTCTTCTCGTTTCTGCTCTTTTTGTTGCGATAAATGCTTGCAGTGTCGATCGATTATCATTCGCGAGTGGTTTTGGCGGCGTCGGAGCTTGCGCAGCTTCCTCTTCGCCGCCGACGGCGTTTGATAGTAAAGCCTTTCCTCTGCTTCGCTCGAACCGTTCCATCAACGACTTGCTGCCCATGAGTTGCGTCCCACGAGTGGCTGGCTTGCCGGCCAAACTACCACCCAGCGTGTCTCCACCAACCCTTTTGCCCGTTCCAGAGAAATAGCGCGACGTCGTCGGTGGCGTCGTCGTCGGCTTTGGTTTATTATTCCACGGCTTCTCGAGAAAGTCAACTGTCCCACCGCGCCTCGTCGAGGTGTTTTCGACGCCAATAATTGGCTTTGTCTTTTTCTTCCAGGATGTGTTCTCTTGCGTCTTCTCTTGCACCACTTCCAAGCCAATCTCCAAATCGTCATCGTCATCGTCGTCGATGTTCTCTTTGCGATCCTGTAGCGATTCAAGCTTGGTGCGTCTGTCGGCTTCAGATTTTTCTCTCGCGCGTAGAGCTCTCGCCTCGGCCTTTCGCGTTATCGATTGGCGCGCATCCAACTCTCGAGCATGAATCTGATACGCCTCATTAAGCGGCGCGCGAGAGGCATCATCTTCGGCGCAATTATCCGTGATAACTTGAATGATGAGCATGCTCACTTTCGTTCGCATTTCATCCGCGAGCTCATTTGGCGGGAACCAGTGCCTTCGAAGAAATTGATTGTCATCGTTGGGGTACTTTTCAGTAGACTCTTTCGCGTAAGTTTTGGTGAGTAAAACGTCCAAATTTTCTTCGGTGACAAACTTTTCGACAAACGCCAAGATAAAAACGCCACAATCGCATCCGTTCTGCTGTCGCGGTACGTGTGGGCGAAACGTTTGCATGAAGCGCGCACTCGTAAATTTTGGCGGCTCTGCGTCTTTACCTTTTTGTGCAATCCATTCCTTGTCGAGGTAATTCTTAATAGTCGTCGATACGGACGAAGAATTATGTCCACCAACCATGCTGTCGAGGTGGAGTAAAAATGGTTCACGCTCGTCTCCTGGCTTTCCGCTCGGATTGCACACGACGATTAAAGACCAGTGCAGATCTCTATGGATGGGAATCAAAAGAAAATCTTTTGAGAATATATCGACATTTTTCGTCCAAGTCTTCACTCGAGCATGAGCAGCGGACGCGGGATCCATCATAGATTCATTGTCGTGCCTTTGCGCCAACTTTTGATAGAAGAAGCTGTTGAAAATGTGCACGCGCTCGAGAACTTTTGGCAACAGTTGCGCGAGCGTCTCGTGCTGCAAGTACTTCAAGTAAAAGTCTACGCATTGATCGTTCAACATCTCTCCATCTTTCAAGCATTCCAAATCCGCAAGCGCGACTCGCACGGCTCCTTTCGCCGTGTCTGGATACATGGCATCTAAATTTCCAATGAGTTGTGTCAACGAACGATATCGGCTCGCGCGCGTCGAACGTCTCGGTTGCTCTTCGCCAATTAAATCAACAGGAAGCTCAAACGGTGAAGCCGCTGTTGCCGCCGTTGTTCCCGCGCCTGGTTTGCTATCGTTATCTTCATCGCTGTCCTCGAGCAAATCAACCACCATGGGCTCTGCCTTTTTCCCGCGCGACGACGTCGCTCGGCGTTTCGCCGCCCGCTCGTCAGACGCCGGAACCGCCGGAACGCCCGGAAGTTGCACTTCATTCTCATTTTCATTCCGCGGTGACGTCCCTGGACGCGAGGATGGAAGAATCTCTTCACGCCTCGCCGGTATCGCAGCACGGGTATACACTCTCGTCGTTGACGTGGGAACTGATGACGGAGTTATTCCCAACGCCGCTTCAACCTGTCGGCTCCCGAGCGTCGCCGGTCGTCCCGCTTGCCTCCACCCAGCCGCCGCCGATGGCGTCGAGCCGCGACCGTAAAACTGATCAGGACTCATACTTAACCCATTACGACGCGTATGCTCTCTCTCCGCGCGATCATTCTCTTGTGCGAGCTCAGCCAAGGCGACGTCCACCGTCGGAAGCGCTTTGGGCGCGTTTGAATCCGCGACGCCTCCGCGCCTCGCCCGCGTCTCACCACCACCGTCGTATCTATACCGCTCCACCTCCAATCGCACCACCTGTGATGGATGACGACGATCATGACGACCATCATCCTCACCGCCGTCGTCATCCATCGCGCGCGATGCGCCGCCGCCAGTCGCCGTATTCGCCAATATCGCCTCGCACAGCTCAATCTCTCTCGTCGTCTCCGCCATGCGCCGTACATACTCAAGCTGCCGCTGTAACGTATCATTCACGGCCACGCCATTCGCCGTCGCCGTCGCCGCCGTCTTTCTATGCCGCTCATACGCCCGCTGGTACTCGGACGCCGTGCGTTTCGTGCCGCTATCGCGTCCAAAACCGTCGTGCAAATCCGCATACTTGTCAGTGATGATGCTACGCTCGAGTTTCGCCATCCGCAAGCGTTGTTGCTCGCCGCCTTGACGTCGAGGACGCGCGCTTTCATCGCCGTCCGCGGCTGCGGCGACGCGCGCGTCGCAGAGGTGGTGCGCCATGGCGTGCGCGACGCTGCGCCGCGCTGCGCTGTGACGACAGTTCGGAGCTGCTCAACTGTGTTCAACATCATTGCGCGACGCCGCGTGGGCGTCGGATGGCGCGTGGCGTTCGTGCTGGAGTATACCGCGGCGTGATTCAGGGGACCGCGCGTGTGCGCGCATTCGAGCTCGCGATCGCCGCCGACGCCGACGCCGACGCATTGATTGATTGATTAATGAATCGAATGATGATGATGATGACCAAGCACGAAACTGCGCTGATTATCGTCGCGCTCGTCCTCATGGCGCTCACGGTGATCACGCACTTTGCCATAGGAGGGTTTATTTTTCGTCGCTCTGGGTGGCGGGCGTGGCAACCGATGCGAGGGAGCACGAGGTTTGTTGCGTTGCAGGCGTGCGCGTGGACGAGCGCCGCCGTCGGCGTCGCGTCGCTCGTCGCGTGTTGGGCGTTGGCGTTGGATGTGACGCCATCGATGCGTGAAGGATGGCTAGAAATCATAAATGATGCGCAACGTAAGCGGGTGGTGATGGCGGCGCTGTCATGGATCGCACTCGGGGGGAGCGTGGCGAGTGAGACGCTGGTGGCGGTGTCGTTGGCGTTTTTCAACGTCGAGACGACGACGATGAAAGTCGACGCGACTCGAAACAAAACAAAGTCAAATGCGGAATCCATATTACACGTCATGCACATGCTTGTGGTATTGCAAATAATACACGCACCACATTATGTTATTTTCGCTGTGCTGTTTACGGGGTACGCCATTGGAGGCGTTGGATTAGCGCTCGCGACGGTGGTGGCGTACTCGACGAGCTTTGTGTTCACGCCACGGTACGAGCAAGGAAAAAAGTCGTGGTTGGCGTTTCAGACGTGGACGAGCGCGGTGATTGAGCACGCAGCGGCATCATGGTATGGGAGCGTGCGCGTGTTATGCTTGGATGAGAATGACGACGAGACGCTGCTGTCTTCTGATGATTTCAAATTCGAAGACGACGACGGCGCGCGAACAGTTTTCGGGTACCATCCGCACGGCTTGATCCCGACTGGATCGATTTGGATGTCCATGACGCGCGAGTTTCGAGAACGATTTAAAGGCTTAAAGCCAGTGACTTTAGCTGCGTCGGCGCTGTTTCGCGCGCCGCTCGTGCGCGAACTCGCGGCATGGATGGGTGTCCGCTCGGTGTCGTCGTCAATTTTCATCTCGGCGTTGAAGCGAGAGCGCGCCGTCATAGTTGTGCCCGGCGGTCAACGCGAAATGGCGGAACACATAGGCGGCGTCAACGAAGAAGAAATTGTGTTTTGCACGAAGCATCGCGGCTTCATACGAATTGCCATCGAATGCAACGCGCGGCTCGTGCCCGTTGTCGTTTTTGGCGAGAGCGCCTCGTACAAAAATTTATGGCGTTCGATGGGTCGATTCTTCTACAAAAACTTTCGCATGGCCATGCCTCTGTTCGCCGTCGGCTACGGTGGCGTATTACCATGGCCATCTCGCGTGCCGCTGACGTTTATCATCGGTGCGCCTATAGCGCTGCCAAAGCCGGACGCGCGCGGCGTCGCCCGAGCGACTGACATCGAGCGCGCTCACGTCGAGTACTACGCGCGCATTGAACGCATGTTTGAAAAGCACAAAGCTGCGAGCGGGTTCCCAAATCTCAAGCTCACATTCAAACATGATGATGATTAGACTACTACGTTTTGTTGTACGTGTATCAATACAAATACTACCGCTACTAGTACCGCTACTACTACTGCTACGCGTGTCGCTCGCTGAGAAACGAAACCAAGCCGCGGGCGTGTTCGGGGACGCTCCTCGGATCCGCGCTCCATATCGACGAAAACTGTTCACCCGCAGCGAGTTGGAGACTTTCACTGACGCGCTCGAGCGCACGACGCAATTCATCGCACTTTTTAGCCGATCGCGCGTCGGCTTCGGCGTACGCGCGTTTCAATTCTGGCCACGTCGTCGCGCACTGCGCGCCGACGCGCGGCCAGGCGCGCTCGACGGCGACGCGCATGGCGTTGGCGGCGCCGATGCTCACATCGTCATTAACTGACTGCAAATACGCACACAGCAATGGAAATATGCGCGACAAATGCGGCACGATGAACAGGTTTGCGCTCTCCATGAACGACGGGAGCACAGCGAGCGCCGGGGCGGCGTATTTGACATCCATGGCGTGAAGCGACGCCGTGTCCAACACGCGCGTAAACGTTTCCCGGTGCTCGTTTTTGAGGAGGACATCTTCTCCTCCTTTCGCGTGCACTGCTGCTGCTATTTTGACAGTCATATTGCACGCGGATTCGAGCGCATATGGCCAAATTTTTGGCGTGGCGCCGATTAAAGCGTCACGCGAAGCGGCGAGAAGCGGCGCTAATTCGTCGCTCGAGTACTCGGCCGACGTCGATATTCTCGCCGCGCATCGTATTCCATACATTTTCACCGCATGGCTCGGATAGTCCATCGCACGAAGAACGCACGGAATCGAGATCCGTTTTACATCGCCCTTCTTCGTGCGCGACAACGGCGCGCACGTGATAAAATGTAACTGTCGAGCCGCGACGAGCGCGCGCGCGTCGACGTCCTCCTCGTCGTCCCGTCTAAAACTCGTCAAATCCTCCTTGGGCTTGTTGTCTAAAGCTTGAAATATCACCATCAACGCGTCGTGAACGATAGCACAGACATCATCATCATCATCATTTTCAATAGCATCATACAGATTCTTGAACATCGTCGTCGCGAGCGTCGACGCGGACGCTGAGCTCCACGTCGGCGCGACGTCGGCGTCGTCGGCGCGCGCGTGCGCCGCGATGGCTAAGAATGCACACGTCCACGCATCATCGTCGTCATCGTGAACGACGACCTCTATAATTTTACCCGGTGGTGCGCGTGGTTCCGTTTTCCGAGCGGCGCGCGGCGGCGCGCGCGGTCGCAACGCCTCCCAAAGCTCTGTGAGCTTGGTTTCAAAACACGTGGATGATGATGATGATGATGCAGCAGCATCGTTCGTGTCGTCGTCGTCGTGGTGTCGCGCGTGCGCTCTGACGATGGACGTCGATGGCACGCATTCGCGCGCGAGCGCGGACAGCGACGCACCGCGACGCATCGCGTGTCTGCGCGCGCAACTGAGGGAAAAGCGACGAACACACGAGCGAGGCGTTGGCGCGCGAACACGAGGCGGAGACGCTGGACGGCGCGTTTGGAACGACGAGGAATATCGCCGCGAGGTGAAATTCGTGAAAAAGTTCAAGTTTCTCGCCCGACTTTGCCGTTACGTTGTCTTTCGCGAAAGCGAGCACGACGCGTACGAATCATCCGTCGTCGACGCCTCGAGCTGAGCGCCACGCTTTATTTTTCTGATGAAACATGATGAACGAGTGAGGAACAACACGCTATACTCTATAGATACATCACCATATAGTAGTACGCATTCATTCTTGACTAGTAGTATATTTGATACGAGACAACACATGGTATTGACATACACTCAAAAACACGTGCGCTCAGCTAAAAGTGAGGTCGAGCAGCGAGACGCGCGGAGCGACGGTGGTAAAATTTCAGTACTTAAAATTGTATCATTACAACGACGCGCCGCGGTCGCTCGTGCGCGTCGTTCTCGTTTCGTGGTTTTTATATTCGTCATTGTTTCGTATCGTTTTGTACCGCACACCGTGGGCGACATGGCGCGGCGTCACGGGGACGCGGCTCGGGGACGCGACCAAAGTTCACCGAGGAATCATCCACGTGCGAGGAAGACCGACGACTCAAAAGTCTGACTCTTCCAATCCGGTCGACGCTGCACCAACTTCTGAATAATCGATTTCGAGCGCTGACAGGTCCTCCCGCGCTTCAGAGAATTCACCTTCTTCCATGCCTTCACCGACGTACCAGTGCACAAAGGCGCGCTTGGCGTACATCAAATCAAACTTGTGGTCGAGACGGGAGAAGACTTCGGCGATGGCGGTGCTGTTC
>Ga0222715_10006048_pt1 | contig 10277 bp, 10 predicted proteins | sample C33_9DmetaG_FD_165056 | JGI IMG/M metagenome (GOLD analysis project Ga0222715, IMG submission 165056) | Estuarine water microbial communities from San Francisco Bay, California, United States - C33_9D | ecosystem: Environmental > Aquatic > Marine > Unclassified | place: USA: California... | reverse complement strand
GTTATCCGCAGAGGATACCGAACTCATTGTATGGCTGGTGAAAAACCACCTTCTTATGAGCCATATTGCGCAACGTCGCGACATCTCAGATCCCCAGGAAATATTGCGGTTCGCCGAAATCATGGGGACTCAAGAGCGGCTGGACTATCTGTATACCCTGACAGTCGCCGATATCGCCGGCACCAATCCGGAACTATGGAACGCCTGGCGATCATCACTGATGCGCCAGCTTTATACCGAAACGCGACGAGCGCTGAGCAGAGGGTTTGAGAATCCGCTCGAGCGAGACGAAGTTATCGCCGCAACCAAGCGCGCGGCCGCTGAATTACTGGAATACCGCGGTTTTCTCGAAGAGGAGTTAGCGGAGCTATGGTCGAGCCGAGGGGACGATTATTTTCTTAGGGAGCGGGCGGAAGATATTGCTTGGCACACTGAATCCATTGCCGACCACACCGTCGGTACAGGGGCGCTGGTTCTGATTAAGCAAGCAGGGGAATCACCCATTGGCAACGCTACGCAGATTTTCGTGCATGTTCGCGATGAACCCGACACCTTTGCGCGCATTTGCGCAGCGCTCGAAACACTTGATCTGAGCATCCACGATGCGCGCATCTACAGCGATACAGATAACAGCACGCTCGACACTTTCTACGTGCTCAGGAGTGACGGCAGTTCCCTCGAAGCGCACGCTGATGTCTTCGCGGAAATTCGCGAGACCATCAGGGCAAACTTGACCAGACCAACCCTGAAAACCGTCAACCGACATACCCCCAGAACCGTTCGCGCGTTCTCTATTCCCACGACCGTGCGGTTCTCGACTGATGATGCGGGCGCCCATACGATCTTGGTAATCAGTACCGCCGACAGACCAGGACTACTGGCTCAATTGGGTTCAATATTGAGCCGCCATCGCATCACGGTTCAGGGTGCCAAGATCCAGACCCTTGGAGAACGAGTAGAGGACATTTTTTTCCTCTGCGACACGGCAGGAGGCCCGATCTCTGACAAGACACTCCTGTCGCGAATCGAGAGCGAGTTGTTTGAGGAGATGAGTGGCAAGAAGAATTTCGAGCCGGCAGACAGGGGGATCACGATTTGAACCGCGGTCTCGACTTGCTTCAGCCGTACCCCTTTGAAAAACTCGCAAAGCTCTTCGATGAGCTGCCCCCCCCTGAAAATGTCCCGATCTCGCTCACGATCGGGGAGCCACAGCACGCGCCGCCAGCAGAGGCGATGCAAATACTGGCAGACCGGGCTGCGCTTTTGGGCCGCTATCCCGCAACCAACGGGCTCCCCTCATTGCGAGCTGCAATCTCCCGCTGGCTGGAGCGGCGCTTCAAACTGAACGAAGTCGACGAAAACCGACACGTGCTGCCTCTGAATGGCACTCGCGAGGGCCTTTTCGCAATGGCTCAGACGGTGGTCAATGGGGACCAGGCCGGCGCCGTGATTTGCCCCAATCCGTTCTACCAAATCTATGAGGGGGCGGCGCTGCTCGCCGGGACACAGCCCGTCTTCATCAACTGCGATGAATCCACAGGGTTCCTTCCCGACTTCAGCGTCATCACTGCAGATCAGTGGCGACGATGCCAACTATTGTACGTCTGCACGCCGGGGAACCCCTCAGGTGCAGTGATGCCCAAATCGATGTTGCAGGCGCTCATCGCTGTAGCACAGGAGCATGATTTTCTGATCGCCAGTGATGAGTGTTACAGCGAAATCTATCCTGATGAGTTGGCACCACCCCCTGGTCTGCTGCAAGCCGCTGCGGAGATGGGAAATACGGAATTTCGCCACTGCCTTTGTTTTCACAGCCTGTCCAAGCGATCAAACCTACCCGGCCTGCGCTCGGGATTCGTGGCGGGAGATGCTCGCTGGATCGAACGCTTCCGTCGCTATCGAACCTATCATGGGTGTGCCATGCCTCTACATCATCAGGCAGTGAGCGAATGGGCTTGGTCTGACGAATCGCACGTTGAGGCAAACCGCGCACACTACCGACAAAAGTTTGCCGCGGTTATCCCCGTCATTTCCAAAGTGCTGAGCACCCCCGAACCCGAGGCAGGTTTCTACTTATGGCCGCAAACGCCGATCGACGACGAGGCATTTGCGCGCGAGCTGATGTGCAGAACCGCGGTAAGCGTATTGCCGGGAAGCTATCTGACACGGAATACCCCTCAGGGCAACCCCGGTGCACAGCGCGTCAGGATGGCGTTAGTAGCAGGGTTAGAAGACTGCACGGAGGCCGCACAGCGGATCGCCGATTGCCTGCGAGACGGTTGGTAGTATGGCCGTCGCGACGAATCTGAATAAGGCAGAGCGCATCGCCTACATCGACGCCCGATTGCAAGCGCTTTACCCCCGAACACCCGTACCACTCGATCATCATGACCCCTACACCTTGCTGGTTGCGGTACTACTGAGTGCGCAATGCACCGATGAGCGAGTGAATCAGGTCACCCCTGCCCTCTTTGCAAGAGCGGACTCGCCGCAGCACATGGTGACCTTATCGGTTGAGGAAATCCGCAGCATCATCAGACCCTGCGGTCTGTCTCCTCAGAAATCCAAAGCGATACACCGTCTCAGTGAAATACTGCTCGAACAATATGAAGCTGAAGTACCTGCAGACATGGCCGCCCTGGAAACACTGCCGGGTGTTGGCCACAAAACAGCCAGTGTGGTGATGGCGCAGGCATTTGGCTTGCCTACTTTTCCGGTGGACACACACATACATCGGCTCGCTCAGCGTTGGGGGCTAAGCAGAGGACGCTCAGTCGTGGAAACTGAGCGTGATTTGAAGCGGGCGTTTCCAGAGAAACGCTGGAATGCACTTCATCTGCAAATTATCTTCTACGGACGGGAGCACTGCACGGCAAGGGGCTGCGACGGGCGCGTCTGCGAGATCTGTCGCACCTGTTATCCCGCGCGCAAACATCCAAAACGCTGCAACAAGGCATGACCTCCACGACGCCGCAAGTTAAATTCTGCTAACCTCCCTCCCTGGCCTCTGGCGTCCACACGAGATCCAGTTGACAGCCAAACGCCGTAAACTCCATTAATCCATGACACCCCCAAGGCTATGAAAAACGCCACCCTCTATGGCATTCCAAACTGCGACACCGTGCGCAAAGCCAGGAAGTGGCTGAGCGATAATGGCATTGCGTATGACTTCGTGGACCTGCGAACAGACACACCGTCGCGGGAGCGGGTCAACGGTTGGCTGACATCGGTTGGTTCGCAGCAGTTGATCAACCGGCGCAGTGCGACGTACAAGCAATTGTCTGACTCTGATCGAGGCAAGCTGGACACCCCCGATGCCACCGCTATGCTGCTCGCTCACCCGACTCTGATCAAGCGCCCGGTACTCGAATGGCAAGACACTGTCTCGGTCGGTTTCATTGCCAACGACTTCGCGCAACGATTTGCTATCTGAGGAATTAAGCTGATGAGCTCGCTACATGGTTTTGGCCTTGGCATCGTCTCGGTGAACGCGCAGGGAGAAACCCTCGATACCTACTATCCGGTTCCCATTGCTCACGTAAACGGTGATGAAGCCAGCGCGCTGCGCGAGGTTTCGGGCAGACTCGATGCCCGGCAACTTCGAGAGCTGTCAAAAACACTGTCTGGATTGGGAAATCACGCGTTGGCGGCTGTTGCAGAACGACTCGCCGAGACCAGTCAGCCAGTCGTCGCTACGCCCCTGCCGGACAATGCCCCCCCCACCTCTGTAGAAGAGGCCTACCTTAAACTGCACCTGATTTCGCATCGACTCGTCAGACCCCATGAAACTGATCTGTCAGATTTGTTTGGCCTCCTACCCAACGTGGCGTGGACGGAACTAGGGCCGGTCGACCTGAGAGAGCTTCCCCAAAAGCAACTCGACGCGCGCCTTCGCGGAGAGATACTGGAGGTCTCCAGCGTGGACAAGTTTCCTAAAATGACCAACTACGTTGTACCCACCGGCGTGCGCATCGCCCACACTGCGAGAGTGCGGCTCGGTGCCTACCTCGGCGAGGGAACCACCGTCATGCATGAGGGATTCATTAATTTCAACGCAGGGACTGAGGGCCCTGGAATGATCGAAGGTCGCATCTCCGCTGGCGTCTGGGTGGGAAAAGGCTCTGATCTGGGCGGCGGATGCTCCACCATGGGAACGCTGTCTGGTGGCGGCAGCATCGTGATTTCAGTTGGAAAAGAATGCCTGATCGGCGCAAACGCAGGATTGGGTATTCCGCTGGGCGATCGCTGCACCATTGAGGCGGGTCTCTTTGTGACAGCGGGAACAAAGGTCTGCGTATTGGACTCAGAAGGCAATACGATAGAAACCGTTCCAGCTCGCTCTCTGGCTGGTCAGGCAGATTTGCTTTTTCGGCGCCACTCAACCACCGGCACCGTGCAATGCCTGACGAACAAGGGCGCTATTGCGCTGAATGAGATGCTGCATGCCAACAATTGATGATGACCCAACTCTGGCGCTGACGCGGCAACTGATTAGCTGCCCCTCGGTCACCCCCGATGATGCGGGATGCCAGTCACTGATGATTGATCGACTGGCAGCGGTGGGGTTCCAAACCGAGCCCATGCGCTTCGGTGACGTCGACAACTTTTGGGCGGTCCGTGGAACCCAGGGGCCGCTGCTGGTCTTTGCCGGTCATACCGATGTGGTGCCCGCCGGCGACCTGTCCTCCTGGCAATCAGATCCCTTCACGCCCACCGAATCTGGCCTTGAACTCGCGGGACGCGGCGCGGCAGATATGAAGGCCAGCCTGGCAGCCATGGTAGTTGCTTCCGAGACCTTTGTAAGAGACAACCCAAACCACGCAGGACGAATTGGCTTTTTAATCACCTCCGACGAAGAAGGTCCGGCGAGAGACGGAACGGTAAGGGTAGTGCAGGCCCTGCAAGAACGAGGGGAACAGATAGATTGGTGCATCGTGGGGGAGCCTTCGAGCACAAAATTGCTCGGTGATCTTGTGAAAAATGGCCGCAGGGGTTCGCTGAACGGCACGCTCTTGATCAGAGGCACCCAGGGCCACATCGCCTACCCCCATCTCGCCGACAACCCGATTCACCGAGCCCTGCCCGCGTTAAATGCGCTGGTGCAGGAAAAATGGGATTCGGGCAACGCTTTTTTTGAACCCACCTCGTTGCAAATTTCCACCGTCCGCGCAGGACAGGGCGTCACTAACGTCATCCCCGGCAGTATCGAAGTATTATTTAATCTGCGTTTCGGCACAGAACTCACCGTCGCAACCATCCGCGAACGCTGCGAGGCTATCCTCAATCAGTTTCAGCTCAACTACGAAATCAACTGGTTACTGAGCGGCGAGCCCTTCCTGACTGAACCAGGCGCACTGCTTGACGCAGTATCGGAGAGCATCAGGGCGACTACCGGACGCGTTCCAGACATATCCACAGGAGGAGGCACCTCGGACGGACGATTTATCGCACCAACCGGGGCTCAGGTGGTGGAGGTGGGTCACGTCAATGCGACCATTCACCAGTGTAATGAGAGAATCAGCCTAGAGGACGTCCCTCGCTTGACCGAGATCTACCGCGGCATATTGGAGCGCCTCTTGATCGCCTGACACCCAGCCGGCTCTCCCGAGAGCCCCACGCCGGTGCCTCGAAGCCCATCCACCCATATATTGCGTTTCCGTGCGCTAGAGAACCAATCGCCTACTCAAGGGTGGCGATCAAGTCTCAAAGACAAGCCGCGCGGGATCCACTTCTGCGACTCGACGGCGACGAACTGCTCAACAAAGGCCGAAAGCCCCGCCTGCACAGCGTGTTGTTGGGGGTGGTTCTTTGGCGCGAGCACGGTCATGCCGGCGCCACGATTGGCTTCCAATACTGCTGCGGCGCCGCGCGTTACAGCGAGTAGCCCATCCAGTACCTCGCTGATATCGCTCCATTCTGCGGAAACGGGGTGACGCTCAACTTCACTCCCGGAGCCCCACGCCCGTGTCGGCAACACCAACACAATTTCTTCAATAGGGCCTCGTTGGCGGAGCAAATCCAACACCAGTCCCTGACCTATCGTGGCTCCGATACGCGCATCGTGCCATTCGGGATTTCCACCCGGCCAATCCGTGGCCCGGCTCGCTACGGCCACTGCTTGTCGCGCTGCTTCACACGCGTCCAGATGACCACAAAATACCGGAGCAGGATGAGCTGCCGCTTGCAGTAAAGCTTCGACCGATAAGTGCTCCACTCCAATCCAAATGCTAGCCGCCATCACTCGGACCCGCCGTTGACGCGTTGACGGACGAAAACGTCAAATCGAATCGCCTTGCCAGATAGAGTATGGGAGGGGTTTTGTGGGCCCAACGTCGGCGCGCGCAGTGGCCGCTTCACCACGATCCGGTCCACCGGTTGCCGCCAGGCCCATTCCCATAAATCGATCTCATCTTCCATAGGTGCTGCCAAATACTGGAGTGCTGCGGCCTCCTTGCGAACAGCGGCAGCTTTCTTTCGCTCTGGAAACATCGGATCCAGATACAGCACTGAGCGCTCCTCGACCGTAAGCTGGAGACTGTCGGCCGCGACCACTCGCATACGCCCTGCGGCCTCGCGCACATGATCATGAGCGCTCACTTGGGCTGCCTCCAACGCATCCTGCACCAGCCAGGCCAGTACCGGCACTCGCTCACATACGGTGACGCAACAACCCGAATCAGCCAGTACGAATGCATCGCGAGCCAAACCTCCGGTTGCGTCAAAGACAGCTGGATAATGATTTTCCTTAATGCCGATCGCACGTCCGAGTAACTCGTTATGGCCTCCTCGTCGGCGGTGACGCATCGCACTGGAATCAAATTGTACGGTTACCTTCGCGCCCTCCAGCTCCAGCCAGGTAGCGGTCTCGCCCACCACCAGATTGGCACCGGAGATGCTCCCGTAATCGCGATAGGTCAAGTCCAGATAGGCCGCCGTTGCGCGCGCCCGCTTGGGCGACTCACCTTGAATGGGCAGAACCGTTAACTCCCCAGAGGGCTTGCTCCGCTGATCCGACGAGACCAATTGCATTGCATCATTGACCGTGATTGACTGAAAGGATTATCCCGGCAGTCATTATATGAGCCTATCCCTCACAGAGTTAGCCATTGGCCTGCTGGTACCTAGCTTAGTTCTGCTGGTCAGCTGCTCGCAACTTTCAGAATACGATGTGACGCTCAACAATGTGACAGTCTATCAAGGAGCGCGCCCCAACCAGATTCAACCAATAGAAGACGCAGCGCTAGAGACCTGCCTGCGACAACTCCTGGTGGACCAGCGCACAAATCAAACAACCGATCTGACTGCAGCGAATTGCAGCGATGCGGGAATACGCTCTCTGGCGGGGATTGAGCAGTTCACTGCCCTTCGGTCTCTCAAGTTGAGTGGCAATGCGATAAGAAACCTAGTCGTGCTGGAGAGACTCGAGCAGTTGGAACAGCTTTGGTTGAACAGGAATGATGTGGTGGATCCGATTCCTATGCTCCGCTTGACCAGCCTTCGCGAGCTGGATCTGACCGACAATCCCCTGCTGCAGTGTCCAGCAGCTGATGAGACACCACTGGTGCTGAAACTCAGCCTCCCAGAACACTGCGAGGCACCATGACCTATTGGGTTTATCGCGCAGTGGCCCTGCTACCACTCCCCGTCAAATACGCCTTATCCACCATTGCTGCATTTTGTTTGCGGCGAGTGTTTCGTTACCGCGCTAAGGTTATCGACAACAACTTGCAGGCGGCTTACCCAGAGCAAGATGCGGCTTGGCGCAGAGATATTGCCAACCGCTTCTATCAACAATTTACCGACGTCGCTTTGGAAATTGTGCATGCTTCGCGGATGCAGCTCGACGATTTCAGACGCCGCGTGACTGTGGAAGGCCTGGAAAAGCTGGAGAGTCTGGCCGAAGATCGCAGTCGATCAGTAATCGTGCTGACCATTCATCAGGGCAACTGGGAATGGATGATGCATGCCGCCAACGCTCACGGGAACCTTCCCATCGATCCCGTCTACCGGCGCCTCCACAACAACGGCGCCGACCGGTTTGCCTATGAAGTCCGCAGCCGGTTTGGAGGCGAGCCTATTTTGATGGAAAAGGTTGCCAGAAACGTGCTCAAAAACCGGCGGCGGTTCCGCGCGTTGGTGCTGGTGGCAGATCAGTCCCCGGGCGAGCGCGACAATATTTACTGGACCCACTGGCTCAATCAACCCACCGCTTTTTTCACGGGTCCCGCCACACTCGCTCACCTGACCCAATTTCCCGTCATGTTTGCGCGATGCAGACGGAAGTCGCGAGGACGGTATCACCTGAGCATCATCCCGCTCACAGAGAACCCAAACGAGCTCACCGAGGAAGAAATAATCGACGCCTACATTCGCGAGGCAGAGAAGGCTATTCGCGCAGAGCCTGAGAGCTTTCTGTGGTCGAACCGGCGCTGGAAGCACCGGCCGCCCGATCAGCCGGCTTGAGCGATACTCGGGTTAGCAGCTTCGGTCTCAGCAAGATCAATCCAATCAAACCCGGCTTGCTGCGTAGCATGGATCAGTGAACACATGCTCAAACCACCCCAACCCTCTAGAGCCGCCTCGGCAAGTGAGGGATCATTGTTCTGTTCGCTAATATGCGCCACAAACAACGTTTTCAGACGACTGGTGTCGGCATGATCCAAAAACTGACGAGCCTGAGCATTATTGAGATGCCCGTATTCTCCACCGACTCTCGCTCTGACTGAGCGGGGGTAGGGGCCGTTGGCCAACATCTCTGGGTCATGGTTAAACTCCAGTACCAGTGCATCACAACCCGCGAAGGCATCGATTACATGCGGCGTGATGCTACCGAGATCGGTCAGCACACCGAGCTTTACGCAGCCGTGACGGAAGCTGAACTGAACCGGCTCGCGCGCATCGTGGGGCACAGGAACCACATTGACTCTCAAATCACCCACATCAAACTCGTCACCCGGACGAATGAGCACTCGTGTGGCCAGATCTATCAGCTTGTCGCTGACTGCAGTGCCCGCCGTGAGAAAAACCGGCAGACTGTAAGCACGCGATAGAGCGCTAACACCGCGACAGTGATCCCCGTGCTCATGGGTCACCAGCACTGCATCGATCTGCTGAGCAGATACGCCACGAGCCGATAAGCGCGCATCCATTTCTCTGAGAGGCAGGCCGCAGTCAATTAGGACCAGCGTTTCACCAGTATCGACCAATGTCGCGTTGCCCTTGCTGCCGCTACCCAAAGACGCAATGCGCATCAGGTGATATTGCCTCTTAGGATAGTCAGTAAAGCTTGTTGTTCGCGGCGATCAATACTGCCGCCATCAGGTCCCACCAAAGTGATGAGTACCAGATCTTCATCCGGATTTTCGAGTCGAATCTGATACCGGTGGCCCGCGAGCGGGTGCTCATCCTCTCCACCCCACAACCAGTCAAACCAGCCACTGTCTTCCTCTTCCTGTGGGCCGATAAACGTCACAAAGAGGATGCCCTGACTGCGATCGCGATCGTCGATCGCAAAGTCGGCAGCCTCGGTTCCCTTGACTACCGATGCCCAGGCGCGGTCGTAAGGCAATTCCAAGCGAATCTGCGTCATTGTCTCGGTATCTTCCAGAGTGATTCGTCCGGAATCGCTCATTGCCCGGTCTGCCATCATCGAAATCGGCGTCGATTCCGCGCTGTTGGCAAGATATTGCGCGACATCCTGGAGCATTTTTTGTTCCAGATCACGATCGTCCGACGCGCCGGGCCAGCCTGCCTCCTCGACGTCGCGGTCCTGTTGCAACACGTGAAGTTCAGCCGTGTTGCGCTGCACACCCGTGTCGACACGGAACCGAAAGCGCACCGCAAGCTCTCGCTCTTCAACTTTAAACCATTGGGTATCAATGAGCCCCGCCTCTGCATCTACCGCCGCCACACCAATTCCGCTGGTAGTCAGAAACCCCCTGACCTGAGGCCATAATTGCCCGGGCGCCACATTCACCAACGCCCACCGCTCAGCGGCCAAGCTCTGAATACGGACCGCATCCGCCTGATTATTAGCCGTCAATGGTGTCGGCCGCGGTGTTTCAAACTGCGTGGCAAGTTGCGCGCTCGCGGCGACTGGCGGAACGGGATAGTCTGGCTGGATGGCGTCCGTAGACAAATGTGGCGGCACATCTATCGGCGCCAATTCAGGAGCAGTCTGATACCGGTTCGCATTATCCGGAAATAGACCATCCTCACCGAAGATCCAGCTACAACCTGACAACATCGCGGCCAAGGCCGCACCAATTACTATTCGA
>Ga0222715_10006046_pt1 | contig 10281 bp, 5 predicted proteins | sample C33_9DmetaG_FD_165056 | JGI IMG/M metagenome (GOLD analysis project Ga0222715, IMG submission 165056) | Estuarine water microbial communities from San Francisco Bay, California, United States - C33_9D | ecosystem: Environmental > Aquatic > Marine > Unclassified | place: USA: California... | reverse complement strand
CGCGCCCAAGTCGTCGTCGTTCGGTATGAAATCGGGCCCGCTCACAATCTCCCCGTGCGTGCCGAGACCGTTCACGATCGTCGCGTTCAACATCAGCGGCATCATCGTGGCGTAGATTCCTTGTTTACAGTGCGGCCAAGCGTACGGGCACTCCGTCAAGTCAAACGTCGCCGGAATCACCGAGGCGCGCGGCGTGTACGTCTTCAGAATCTCCGCCGATTTCAACAAATCCAGCTTCCCCGCCCCCTGCTCGTAACGATTTGGAAGCGGGATTCTCGTCGCCCCTTCCACGAGCGCCTGTTTCATCACCGCTGGATTTAACACCGACCATCGCTCGCTCTCGGGTATGATGGAGCTGAGCAACACCGCGGCGCCCGCGGCGACGGGCGACGCGACGGACGTCCCCGAAAGCGCTCGGCAGCCATCGCCAACCTTACTTCCCCAGATACCGTCACCATACGTCACGATATCGGGTTTCACACGGCCGTATCCACTCGGTAGCTCCATCGTGGTCATCCCGCGCGAGCTAAAGTGCGCGATGGCGTCGGCGTCCGTGATGCCGCCCACGCCGATGATGTCCAAGTTATCCGCCGGGTTGTTCAACGTTCCGTACAGCGGGCCATCGTTTCCTATCGCGCTAATCATGATGATTCCCGCCGCCGTGATCTCGTTGATCTTGTCCGTGAACGGGCGGTCCAGGTAATCAGGCCCGCCGATGGAGAGATTTAAAACGTGCACGCCCGTGGCGATGGCGTAGTTGAACCCGTCGAGAAACCACGACGTGTACGAGTTTTGATCGTTCGTGAACACGCGAAACGTGTGTATGAGGGCGTCGGGCGCGAACCCCGCGCACTGTTTCGACGTTCCCGCGACGACGCCCGCGACGAAGCTCCCGTGTCCCAGACCGTCGTGGAGTTGGTTTTCGTTGGTCCAATTCGTGCGTTCGACGATGTGCCGAAAGTGCGGATGATCTTCGGCGATACCGGTGTCGAACACGGCCATCTTCACCCCAGCCCCGGTGTACCCTTGCTCCCACAGCGTCTGCGCGCCCATGCGCTTCGCGATGCTCTCGCCGCCGACGAGCAACGAACGCCGACCTCTCGCCGCCGCCGCGTCGCCTCGTTCGCCCAGCGCCGCCCGCCGCGTCAACCTTTGTTCCCTGTGCACATCCTTCACCACGCCTCGAAGCGCGGCGCGAAGCGTCTCGAGCACCACGTCGCCCTTCTCCGCCGTCGTCGTCGTCCCCACGCCGTCGTCGACGCTCTCGACGACGACGAAATCCGTCGGAAACCGCGTCGCCGCGACGTTGTCGCGAGACGCCACTCGAAACGTCGTCCCCGGACGTCGTTTCGAGTGGCGCCGTCTCCCGTTTTCCGCGCCCCGTTCGCTCTCGTGCGCGTCGATCGCTCGTCGCACCGCGCGCTCGTGCGTCGCCGCCGTCGCGTACGTCTCGAAACGCGCGACGAACGTCCCGCGCGTCGTCCCGTCCGCGCGCACGGCGCTCGCCCATCCGACGTCCGCGTCGGCGTCGACCTCGGCGACCGCGTCGCGCGCGTCGTCGTCGAGCGTCGCCGCATCGACGCCGCGGCACTGACGCGTCGTCGTCGCGACGCCGTCGCGCGCGTCGAGCTCGGCGCGACGGCGATGATTCGAGCGACGCGCGTCGACGCCGCGCGCGATGACGACGGCCGCGACGACGACGACGACGACGACGGCGACGACGCGCGACGCCCTCGCGCGCGCGCGACGCCCTCGCGCGCGATTCGCCATGCGCGCGCGTCGGTCGCGTCTCCGCGCGCCGTCACCGCGCGACGGCGAGCGGCGTCGCGCGCGCGTCGTCGCGCCTTCGAGCCTCGGTCCGTGTAAACCCTATCCTAGGGTTTACATCTCGCAAAGCGCGTCGCTTCTTAGCGTCGCGTCCGTCTTCTCTACGCGACGTCGCGCGCGCGTCGACGCGCCCCGCGTCGTCCGACGGTCCGAACGCTCGCGCGGGGCGGCGCAACACTAAACGTCGTCGCGCGGTCGCGTCACGCCGCGGCGCGCGTCGACTCGACGCCGCGCGCGCGAGGCTCGCGAGCGGAGACGCGCGCATGACGTCGACGCGCGGCGCGACGGCGCCGCTGCTGCCGCGGCGCGCGAGCGAGGACGACGACGCGCGGCGCGAGGACGACGAGCGAGGACGACGACATCGGCGACGCGTCGTCGCGATCGCGGCGCTGTTCGCGCTGGGAGGGTGCGCGGCGATCGTGAGCGGGGGGGTGGGAGCGCACGCGCGCGCGGGAACCGCGGTCGAGCGCGATCGAGACGCGACGAGAGGGGCGAGCGACGCGAGGGCGAGCGCGACGACGGAGGCGCGCGCGGGACGAAGACGAGGCGCGGGACGAAGCGCGGGACGACGCGCGGGCGGCGCGACGCGCGACGCGGCGGCGAACGACGACGCGCTCGAGACGGCGTCGACGGCGTCGACGACGCGCGCGACGGGAGGGATGTGGATCGACGCCGTGGAGCGCGTCAACGCCGCGGAGGACGACGCGGAGGGTGTTGAGGCGTCGGCGGCGACGCGAGGACGATGGATCCCGACCAAGGCGCGGGCGGGGGGAGATTTCGACGTCGACGAAGAGAGCGACGACGATGCGGAGAGCGAGGACGTCGAGGCGTCGTCCGACGCGTACGACGCGTACGACGCGAACGCCACGCCTCGCGCGATTGAAGACGACGTTTGGATTGAAAATTACGCGCAAGCCAAGCGCAGGAGGGAGCGCGCGAGGTTTCTGCGCGCGCACGGCGTCGATCCGAAGACGACTTCGGGCACGACAGGATTCGCCGCGCTCGGGGCGACGCGAGATGACTGTCCGGCGGCGTATTTCGCCCCGAAAGTGGGCGCGGCGAGCCTCGGCGGGCCCGTCGCGAGCGAGTTGCCCGAGCACTTTACAAAGTTTTCCGTGCACGCCACGAAACTGGCGGCGCTGGCGAACCAGATTTACATCTTGTGCACCGAGTGTTCGTTAGGCATCCCCGAGGACTGGCGGTCGAAGACGTCCTTCGTGCACGGGTTTAGAATCGACGAGTGTCTCAAGACGCAGGGAAGCGACCACTGGCACAAGGCGTCGTTTTCGCACGCCCACGCGCTGATGGATGCTCAAAAGAAGAACCACAAGACGGTCGCCATCATCGAAGAAGACGTGATCACGCGAGATTTCGCGGACGGCGGCGTCGGGTGGCGCATGCTGTTGGACAACATGGGGCGCGTTCGCGATACGATGCGCTTGGAGAAGGATTGGCGCACGATTCGCGTCGGCTATCGCGCCATGTTCATCGACAGACCGATCGAGAGCGTCAGCAAGCTCGTCGGCAAGGAGACGTGTCCGAAGGATTGTCGCTGCGAGAAGAAGAACGAATTCACGTGCATCATGCGCCAATCCGGGTGCGACATGCGTTCGAGCGATTTCTACCTCGTTCGCGAAGCCGCGTACCAGTCCATCATCGACAAAATCTACGAAGGCTTCACCGTCGATTGCGAGGCGTTGCGCCAGGTGCCGAATCAAATTTACATCACCCCGCAGCTTTCGTTTCAAGGCACGCTCGATTTAAAGCTCCAGACCCAAATTCAAATGGGCGAAGAGTTCATGAACAAGTGCGCCGTCGACGCCGGGGCGTGACGCGCGCCTTCGCGCGCGCGGCGCGGACTAGGTAGCGTAGAGCGCGCGGAGCGCATTCATCCGCAGTCAACGCGACGACGCCAGTGCGATGACGTCGGCTACATCGGCGCGTTGATTTTGTAATCGAAACGACCGCGCGGACAAAGACCGTCGCGTCTTCTCTCGCGCGCTCGCGCGCGCGCGCTCTCGCTCGCCGCGACGCGCGACCCGCAGTGCGCGCCTCGACGTCGACGGCGCGGTCGAGTCCGTGGACGCGATCGCGCGAGAGCGAGCGAGCGCGCGAGAGAAGGCGCGGCGCGGGGCGAGATCGACGCATCCGCGCGTCGCCGTCGCCGTCGTCGTCGCGTCGTCGCGCCGTTCGTTCGTTCGCGCCGTCGTCGCGCGCGACGCGTCGAGCGATTGATTGATTGATTGATTGATTGATTGATTCGCGTCTGGTCGGTTTTATTCGACGTCGACGCACGCGCGAGCGCTCGGGCGCGGACGAACGATCGGCGATGTTGCTCGTCAAGCTGTGGATCGCGAAAAAGCTCGCCGTGCTGCTCGCCGTGCGCGCGTTCGGCGTGAAGAGACTGTACCGACGAGGACTAAAGCTCTCGCGCTACGCCTTCGGCGACGTCGAGGCTTCGGAGAACGCCTATCGCCGGACGACGGAGAGAGTGCTGTGGCACACATGTCACGCTGCTATGATAACCGAACAGTGGTTCGTGCGACGGGCGAGCGCGTTCACGGAAAAGGTGTTCACGAACGCCGGGTTCAGCGCGCGAGGGATGCCGAGCGGCGGGGAGGCGTTTGGCGGGACGAAGGCGACGCCGAAACCGCCGAAGACGAAGACGCCGTGACGACGCCGAGCGCGCACGCACGCACGCGCGCGCACACACACACACACGCAGCAGCGATTATTACGCACTAGCGCACGCGATGTAAAATTATATTCATTCATTCATTCATTCTTTCATAATACAAGCGAGACTCGCTCACCAAAGTTTCGGTTTCGGCACGCCTCTTCGAGGAACGCTCGACAAGAATTCGTGCTGCATGTCGCGAACCTTTTCGGCGCCGACGAGAGAAGCGCCGGCGAGACAGGTGGCGACGATGGCCGGCGCTTCTTGATCGAACGCGGCGCCCGTGACGGCGAGGAACAATCCGCCGGCGAGCAAGTACTTGCTCGCGGCGACGCATCGCTCTTCGAGCACGCCGAGTTCGCTAAGCGCCGTTTTGCACGCCACGCAGTGCTTGGTGTGACGATGGTACCGATCCAGCTGTTCGGCTTCGGATTTCACTTTCGACGCGTCGTCGACGACGCCCGGCGCCCACGCGACTTTGCCTCCGGCGTGCTTGTCCATCCAATTTCTAAACGCCGACACCCCGGCGTCGGCGGGCGTCGGCAAATAATACGATTGCTTCCACGGTTTGTTTTGAAGCTCCATCTCGACCTCAACTCCGTGCATGGCTAAGATATCCTGGTCCCCCAAGTTGTACGCGCTCGATCCCGGCGGGGTGCCGTGCGACAGCCCGACGCGCACGAGCTTTGGGTCGCTCGTAAAGTTGTCGACGTAAAAGTCAAACAGCGACGTCGCGGGAGCGGTGACGAGGGAGTTGATGCGATCGGCGGGTGAAACCTTACGCGCGCCCGCGCCCTGCACCGCGCTCGCCTGGTGGGCTTGGAACTTTGTGAACATGAGCGTTCGTCCGGGCTCCGTCGGCGCGTAGAGAATCGCCGCCGAGAGGTACTTTTTACCCTTGGCGTCCAAGTATTCGCTTCGACTCGAGCACGGCGCGGTGAACACGCGCGATGCCGATACGCCGACGTTCGACTTGTTATATCCGCCGTGCTCGACCACGAATCCATCCTTTTGCATCGTCCCCTCGCGAACGTTGAATTCCGTCATCGCCACGAAACCCGCGTTCGCGCGCTCGTCGAGCTGTCCTTCGGCGTCGTACTTCGCGTGCAACCACTCCGCGTGCGACGGGTCAAACTGATTCTCCAGCGCCGGGGCGTAACCCACGGGAAGCTCCACCATGCCCCACTCCCCGGGAAGCGTGCCTTCTCGCGCGAGAGACGTCGCGCACGGCGCGCCCGCGCTGGCGAGAAGGCCATCCGCGCCCGCCGTCGGCCACACCCAGAGAATGCCGTCTTCGACGCGGCTCGGATAGCTCGTGGCGCAAGATCGCGGCGATGCGCACGCGGTCTTTTCCGCGGCTTCGTCGACGGACATCGGGATGGACACGCACCTGCCGTCCTTGCCGTCAAACGCCCAGCCGTGGTACCGGCACGCCAGCGTGCCGTCTTTTTGAACGTATCCCAGGCTCAAAGGCGCGCGTCTGTGCGGACAGCTATCCTCCAACACTCGCCACTCCTTGCACGTCGGGTCGAGGTAGGCGACGAGCTTTTTACCGAGCACGCGCAGCTCGTTCGGTTCGTTCGCGTCCAAAAAGCTCACCGGTCGAAGGGGATACCACGCGCTGAACCAATCGAACGACTCCCCCGCCGCCGACGCCGTCGCATTCGTCTCCGCAGTCGCCGCCTCGGACGTCGCTTCGAGTCGCACCGCGCTTCGGTGTCGTCGAACCGTCGCGGACCGAGTCGTCCTCTTATCCATCCTCCGCGGCGTCCCTCGCGCGGCGTCCCTCGCGATCGCGCTCGACGTCGCCGTCGCCGCCGCCATCGCCCGCCGTCGTCTTCACCGTCTGTTTCTCGTCCACGCCCGTCCGGCTCGTTCGCGCGCGCGCGACCGAGTGTGCGCGCGCCGAACGCGCGCGTTCCGCCCCCGATCGATGGCGCCTCCGCCGCGGGACTTTTGAAAAATCACAATCACTCGTCTTCGTCCTCGTCCATCGCTCGACGCCGTCGCTCGACGAGTTGACGGAGCCTCCGCGCGCGTAATTCGCAATCCTTGACGCCCACGACGTCGCGGTCGGCGTGATTGGCGTACGCCCTGACGTCGCGCGCGATGGATTTCGTCAACTCGAACGACAGCTCGCTCAACGCGTGCGCGGTCTTGGGCGTCAACGACTTGTCGTGCGAGCGAGCGACGCGCTCGGCGACGCGGACGACGTGCGATTTGAGGTGTTCGAATAAATTGGCCTCGCCGTCGCCGACGTCGCTCATCGTCGTCGCCGCGAAGTGACGTCGCGATCCGGGCGCTCCGCGGTATACAACTCAACTCGCCTACGCGCGAGTTTTCTCGCTCGGCCAGTCTTCGTCGTCAAGCAAAACTTGACGATCGTCGTCTCGACGCATTTGCCCGCGTTCGTTGTTTTTAGACTTTTTCCCCTACTACTACTACTGCTGCTGCTGCTGCTGCTGCTGCTGCTACTCGCCATTCTACTATTCCACGACGGTTACGTACGACGTCGATATTCCGATGAGTTTGACGCGTCGCCCATCATCACTCGTCACCTCGATGCGCACGTCGCACGTCTTCGATCCATCAAGTTCGAGTACGCGCGGTCCCGCGTCGAAGTTGACGCCATCTAGAGTTAATGGAATCGAGTCGGTATTCGTGAGACTGACGCGACGTTCCCACTGCGTGTTTATGACGTGCTCTTCGCACGAGCACCCGTTCGAGCAAGACACTGCGATCGTTCCATAATCAGACCAAGAGTGCAACGTCGAAACCGAAATCATGAAACCGTTCACCTTACCGAACGGTTTACCGAGCGATTGACGCACGACGACATAGGCGCCTTTCTTCGTCGTGACGTACCCTGGCTTGTGCGCAGTTCGCCCGCTTTCTTCGCGCTCGACGTACGTCCAGTCCGGCGACTCGTCCACTATCGGAGGCCATACGAAGAAGCCGCCAGATTCGATATCATCGACCACGTCGCCGCCGTGCGTCAAAGTCTCTTTTCCAAACTCGTAACATTTTGAGGTGATCTGCGCCGTTTTCGAAGACGATAGCATCGGAGGCAACTTTTCAGGCTTACCATCTTTCGGTGGTGTCACCGCGTCGGCTCTGGCAGACCAATACGCTGACGAGACGTATCGACTGTTTTCGTCCGAGTCTTGAGCATTGATAGACACGAATGTGAAAGGAGCGTACGATGTCAAAGGCTTTCGTCCTCCCTCGTCGGCGTACGCCAAACGCGTCGCGTCGATGGCCATACGCAAACCGTTCACGAAGTAGCTACCGACGATTCGTTTCGCATTCGGTTGATTCGGGTGTAAGCCGTCGCGCGTCCAATCTGAAAGAGCAAAAGGCGCGCTCTCGTCTTGCGTCGAATCGCGCATGACGTCGAACATCCCTCTTCGCAGGTTGACCACGGGGATGCCGTAGTGCTCGGATAAGCGCTCGTACACATCAAGAATCGGGTGATACCCCGTATAAGCGTCGCGGATCGCACTTTTCATCGCTTCTTTGGGCGGGACGTCCAAGTTGTAGCCCTTGAAAATGAGCGAATCTGGCAACTCTCGGCACAATTGTCGCGTAGCCGCGAAAGAGCCTTCTGACGATACTTTCGCAAAGCGCGGCGAGCACCAGTTCTGAGCGTGCACAATCATGAACGCTGGCATTTTTCTCTTCTCCTCGGATCCCTCTATTATTTGCTTTCGCTGCGTCAGCTGGTGCATGATTGTCTCGAGCTCGTGCGTCAAACGAGCGAGGAGAACGTCCGCCACAGAGCCTTCATCCATGAACTCGAGCGTAGCCGAGAACTCAAAAATAAAGAGATCGACGTTTTCTGAGTCGGGAAGCCATTTATCCAGACAGCTCGCGAAGCTTTGAATCCCACCACCCGGACGCGCGATGTTGATCCACTCGTGAGAAACCGTCGGGTTGTTGTACAGCGGTTCGAGCTTCGACAGATCTGCCGGATACGCTTCCTCCAGCCAATCGATAGCGGGTCGCAACCATTCTCCAGCTTCACTCGGCGGCGGGTACATCCCAGCGCCGCAACATATCGCTCGCTTCCCAACGACTTCGCACATGTGCCGAAGCGGGCGCGCGGTTTGCGTGCAACCGCCGTGGACGCCCATCACGCTCGAACCCAGCGCGACGATGCTCAAGCGTTCTCGCGCGTCGAGTTTACGGACCAATTCGCGCCAACCCTCCGATACGGTGGAAATCGACGTGGCATCAAATAGCGCCTTGTCGACTCGCCGCGTCCAGCTGTCGACCGCTGGCGCCAACACCGCCGTCTCCGAACGCGCGCGCTTTTCGTATCGCGCCGGCGGCGTCGCAGTCGTCGACTTCAACGTGCGCGTGCGCGTTTTCACCGCGCTCGCGCTCGCGAGTGCGCCGCGCGAAAGCACGCACAGCGTCATCGCGACGAAAACGACCACCGCCACCGCCGCGTCCACCACGCGCGCGCGAGAAAACGAGGCGCGCGACGACGACCTCTGCGCGAACCCTCTCGCGTCGTCGCACTTTGTCTCAGCCATCGTCGCGTCACCTCCGCGCACCGCACACTGGCGATGTCGGTCGCCAGTGGTCGCCGACCGACATCGCGACATCGCGCCACGCCGCGATCACTCACCGACGCGCGTCGCCGTCGCCGTCCCGCGCGCGCGCGCCTCGAGAGCAAAGGAACGCCAACGGCTGGTTCGCCATGATCGAGCAGCTACGCCGCGCGGTCGAGGCGAAGCCCGCGCTCGAGCCTTTCGCCAGCGGCAGACGAACGATCGACGCGAGTGGAACGGCTCGCGACGGCGCTCGCGCAGCGAACGTCGCGTCGTCGTACGCGGCGAATAACATCCGAGCGTGGTTGAGCGGGGATGCGTCGACGCCTTCGACGACGAGCGCGAACGCGACGAAGGACGACGACGACGCGTTCGATGCCGTGGCCTACGCGAGAGAGGCGTTCAGTCGCTCTCGAGGAGGTGGCGCGGGGAGCGGTGGAGACGCTCTGGATGACGTCGCGTTACTCGCCGATGGCGCACGGACGATGGAGTCTTTGATCAGGGACGAGGTGATCGGGAAACGTGAGACGTTAGAGGAGGCGTTGCGCGGCGTCGAAGAGGCGGAGGCGACGCTTAAGACGATTCGTCACGGCGCGAATGAAATTGCTGACGCGATGCGTCGCGTGGCGCGCGAAATCGGAGAACCGCATGAAGCCGTTGAGGCGTCGACACGGACGCTCGAACGCGTGATGGCGACGGGGGAGACTTTAAGGGGCATCGTGAAGGTGTTGAAGTTGACGAATAAATTGCGCGAGTGTTATGGAGGCGTCGACGACGAAACCAGATCGAGAGATGCGAGTGAGTTGAGTAAAGCAGCCAAGCTTCTGGGCGAGATTAAACTTACGTTGAAGACCGCCGGTCGCGACTTCGACGGCGTTGACGTCGTGGATGAGCAAATGGTATTTATTCGAGCCTGCTCGGTAGCCGTGAGTCGCGAGGCGAACGAGGCGCTCGATCGAGGCATGGAGACCGCATCACAAGCTGACGTCGGTGCGGCATTGCAGGTGCACTACAACTTGAATGAGCTCAGCGCCGTCGTGGATGCGCGCGTGGCCGGTTACACGAGCGCCGCCGTTGACGCCGTCAAGGATGCCGTCGACGCGGAGAGCGTTGGCAAGACGGCGACCGGCGCGATCGGCGACGTCGCCCGACGGGGTGGTCGAGGTCTCGTGGCGCCACCGAGTGGAGCCGAGCACGCGTGGGAAGATGCCCTGTGGCGTC
>Ga0222715_10006044_pt1 | contig 10281 bp, 8 predicted proteins | sample C33_9DmetaG_FD_165056 | JGI IMG/M metagenome (GOLD analysis project Ga0222715, IMG submission 165056) | Estuarine water microbial communities from San Francisco Bay, California, United States - C33_9D | ecosystem: Environmental > Aquatic > Marine > Unclassified | place: USA: California... | reverse complement strand
CACCGGGCGCAGCTTTTTTGTCGTCACCGTTCTCGACCGCGCGCGAGTCGGGGCGCACGCGCGCGCGCGAGGATGACGTCGATGGGCGCGCGCATCGCGGGCTCGGCGCGCGCGACGGTGGTTGGTGGCGGCGCGCGCGCGCGCGGGCGCGGACGCGCGCTGGGGATGGTGCGGGGCGCGCGGGCGCGCGCTGGGGATGGGGACGTCGATGGTGACGCGGCGGCGGTGCGACGGGCGGCGCGACGGGCGAAACGCGAGCGGGAGGTGGGGAAGGATGCGGGGCTTGGGAATGCGAGCGCTGAGGCGGATGCGAACGCGGGCGCGAACGGGTCGACGCCGGAATGGATGCGCGTGCTCGAGGAAAGCGCGGAGAGTGATCCTGAGATTGCGTCGTTGCTCGAAGGCACCGAGCGTAATCCTCAGGCGATTGAGGCGAAGATTCGTGAACGGTTTGAGCAAAAGAAGGAGAAGATTTATCAAGAGCGAAGCGGTTCGACGGTGCCGACGCTCGTGACGTTTCGAGAGTATAATTCGTTTAATTTATGGATATGGGTCGAGGCGCATAATAAAATTGCAGACATGGAAAAGCCGTTGATCGAGGAGGTGTTCAAAGCGTGGTTCGTGCTCGGCAAGCTCGGTGGGTTTAATTCAAATAACTTGCAAGTGCAAGACAATTTTGATTCCGTGTCGTTTATGGACTATTCCATGGAGCAAGCGCACGAGTTTAGCACGGACACATCGACGCATGTGTTTCATGAAATGTCCGAACCAGAGTATAAGGCTAATTGGTGTCGAGTATGGGTCGATTTAGGTAGTTCAGATGAAATGTGCGTCGACGTGCTGATCAACTCGTTGATTCAATTTTCGCGCGAATACTTTGGCTTGAAGCAAATCATAATCGGTGGTGAGAACGAAGATTGGACCACGGAGGGGAGCGAGTTTGGAAACATCGACCTTGAAATCGATGAAACGTTCGGACGTGGGCCTCGATCGCAAATCACGTCTCGATAGGCGATGTGTAGACCACTGTGTAATTCTGTTTTTACTCTTACATAATAAAGCGCCGAGCGAGCTGTACTGTATTATTCTTTTTCCCGAGGAAAGAACTGAAGACGCGACACGTGGTACTCCTTACCACGAACGAACAGCGAGTTTAGTCCCCAGTTGATCTCGTCCCAGCGCAAGTCATCATCAATGACATCGACGTGCGCTTTCGGTAACGGCACGCCGACTTCGCGCATTTTATCCAACGGAAGCGGCTTCTTGCTCACCGACCATCTAAACTTATCTTCATCGTTCTCTTTACCCTTCAAACAACTCAACTCGAAACGTTTACGCTGCGTCTCGAGGTACAACACGTCACGTCGAAGACGCGCACACGTCCAAAGCGACTTTTTGAAACCTTGATCCGCTACGAGACTAATGCTGTACTTCATCCATGGCTCGTTGCACAAGTTGTACTGAATCGTAACTTCGCGAATCATGCCTTTCTTGCGATCACTGTTCGCCGCTGAGTTACGCGTGTGCACGACGTGCTCCTTTTCAACCGGGAAAAACGTCGGCGCAACAACCTTGTGTGTCCCAGCGCTCGGCGTCAAATCGATGGACGCGTTGTTGCTCGTCACCGCGCGCGCGCTTTCAATGACAAATCCGACACCATCTTGCATCGTACCCCACGCGCGCGATCGAATTCCATTACGACTCGTCGATGGATACCCATCCTCGGGGTGCGGCGCCGCGCGAACAATCACGCGTACTTCTACTAGCGTCGGCGGTACCGTCGCGCTCGGTCGATAGTACCCCGCGTGCGTGAGCACCGCCATCAAATCGCTATCAGCCGTGTACGTATCCGTACCCCACAACTGCCGCGTGCGAAGATGCGCATTCGCCGACGACGTCGCCTCAGCAGGAATCTTCACATCCAACACGCCCTCACCGAGCTTCAAGTGCGCCGCTAACGATTCGCCTTCGCGATACGTCACCTGCGTCGTCTCCTCCTTGACGCCGCTCTTCCCGCCGCTCGCGTTCCCTTTCGCCGGTGCCGGCGCCTTCGACCGCGTACTTCGACGCGCAGAACGTCCGCCCTGTATACAAGAAAAAACAACCGCGCACGACACGCACGAACGCAATCAGTCCACGAGTCTCATCGTCGGCGACGCGCCCGTCCCGCGTCTCTTCGCAACCCTCGCGCGCGGGTCACGCGAATTCAAACCAATCGCCCGCCCGCGCGCGCGACACCCATCGCCACGCCACATCACCGCCACGGCACGGTGCCTGAGACACAATCACACCGCGTCGCACCGCGCGTCATCGCGCGCACGCACCTCGTCGACGTCCATGTCGTCGTGATCGTCTTTTTTGCACCCATCGATCGATGGTCGTTGACGCTTGTCTTGGTGTTCATCGGTCGCGGTGGCGTCGCCGTTGGCGCTCGTGCGGCGTTTCATGGGTGCGTCGCGACGCGAGTGCGCGTTCTCTGCGCGGTGCGCGCGAATGCGTGCGCGAGCGGGCGCGACGCGAAGTGTGGACACGGTGTGAATGCGTCGCATGCGATGGTTGAGGTTTTTTTTAAACTGTTTCGGGACGCGGCCGGCGCTCGGGACGGAGACCGCCTGGCGTTCGCGCGGTGTGCCGGCGCTGATGCGCAATGTGTGGCTAAAAGTGCGTAGGGATAATTATTTACATGGCGCTGCTATCGGTTTCATTCGCGGTGAAGCACTTGGAGACGCACCGCTGTTGACCGGCTTCGACGACGAGCTCTAAACACGCGTCGACGGTGGTCATCGTGGAGCACCGTTGACAATACCCAGAGTGCTCAAAGTTAAAGTTGCAAAACAACTTGGCGCCGTTATTGGCGTCTGGGCATGTGTTGAGGGCGTCGCTGGCGGTGGAACACACGCGATAGGAGTCTTGAATCGTCTTGGTGTGCACGCACGCGCTCGAGGCGTAGTCGTAGACGCACATCGGCGCCTGCGTGGCGCACGCGTCTGGATTGGTGTGCTGTGCGCACGGAAGCTCAGTGACGCATATACCCGTGCGATTTGTGTTCTCAAAGTTTTCTTCATCACCAATGTACTCGACGACGCCGTTGATGGATAACGTGCGCGGCGTGTGCCACATGCACGGAATTTCTTCGTGGTCGTCTGGATTGGTCGTCTCGCACGTCGCCTCGTCGCGAAGCACGCATCCTCGCATCACCGTATTTCTATCAAAGCACCTATCTTTCAGCCATCCACATTTACTCGAGCCCGCAGTGGTGCACGCCACGGCGGCGTTGAATGAATCGCAATCAGACGGTGTGTACGAACACCCGCCGCCGTCGACGTCGTACGAGCACAAATCGCCCTGCGTGACGCACCCAATTTTACTCTCAAACACGTCGCACCCGACGCGACACGCCCCATCGAGCCACGCACACCCGTACACGTCCTTTTGCCCCGTACACGCGAGCGCGGTTGTGTGCGTCGCGCACGCCTCGACGACGCCAATGGCGAATTCGGCGTTGCTAAAACTATGTCTCGTGGCCAAGCTCACGCGAACCGCCTCGGGCTCGGGCTCCGCCTCGTTCACCGTCGACGTCGACGCCGTCGTCGATGCCGCATCGCTATCACTCGCATCCGCACCCGACCCATCACTCGTCGTCGCCGTCTCGCTCGTCGCCGCACCATCGACATCGGAATCCGCGCGCGTCGCCGGCGCCTCCTCGTCTTCGACCGCCACGACGTCGTCCCACGACAACGTCGTCGCGTGACGCGGCGGCGGCGGTGACGCCACCGCTTCCGTCTCTGTCTCCGCCGTCGACGTCGACGTCTCTGCGTCATCTCTCGGCGGTGCGTCCTCGTCATCCACCGCCGTCGCCGTCGCCTCGACGCGCGCGAACGTCGTCGACGTCGCGATCCCGCTCGCCTCCGCCGCAGCCGTCTCGCGCAGCGTTTCCGCGCTCGGACTCGCCGGTGTCGCCGCCGCGCTCGCGCTCGCGCGCGCGCTGGACGGTTCCATTGCGAACAACACCACGCCGACGAGCACCAGGGCGAGGAGCGCGAAAACGAGCGCGGACACGCCGCGTTTGCGCGGCCAACGCTTGTGCGAGGCAAAGGGTGTTAAGTCGTCGACATCGTCGACGTATTCGACGCTCGGCGCGGCGGGGGCGACGGATTCGACGTCCAGTGCGCCTCGCGTGGACGACAACGATGTTGTGTGCACGAGGGGCGTGCGTTCGGTGTCGCCGGACATCGCGCGACGTGCGCGAGGCGGCGAATGAGGGTGCGATCGTGGGGTGGTTTGGTGTTGGCGTCGAGCGAACCGACGACGCGCGCGCGATTAATGATTGGTGTATGACACAAGCTAGGGCGCTGGGGCGCACGGCGTGCGAGCGGTGACGTCAAATAAGACATCGCGCATGTACTGGTCGGCGCGTTCGACGCCGAACGCGCGCTCGAGCGCGCGACGGGTCTTGATGTTTTCGAGTTGGTAGTCGCAAAATCGCGTCTGCGCGGCGAGCGTCTTCTCTCGCGTGGAATCTGAGGAGATTGGCTCTGCTCGCGCGAGCGCAACGTGCGCGTCGTGAAGGGCGAATAAATAGCTGAGAAATTGCTCAACTTCGCGCTCGCCTTCGGGGCCGACTTTTGGGCCGACGCACACGCAGAGCGGGCCTAAAATCTCTCGGCCCCAGTCGGGGAGTTCTCGCAGTTGTAATCCATGACACGCGGCATCGAACGTTGGCGCCAACGCACGCGTGTACGAGCTTGACAACGATAAGTCATCCGTTACGGGCGCGACATCGGCGATGCACAACGACACGCGTCCGCCGAAACTCACCATATCGGCGGCGAACAACGGCGCCGCCCGCTCCGCCCAAGGATACATCACCACGTGCAGCACCTCAAACCCACCGTCGCCCCACGCCAGTTCGCAATGCATCTTTCTAAATACATCATCTTCGTACACCACGTTCTCCACGCACAACCGCGCATCGGCGTCGGCGTTCGGGCGCAACGACGCCATGGACGGCTCCAACTCGGCTTCGCGCGCCCCGCCGGCGCGCCACCGCGCCACGAGCGCCTCCGCCGTGCGCTTAATCAATCCATCCGGCGCCTCGTCGCTGCGCCAACTCGCGCGCGCGCGCGGCATGCGACGTCGGTGGCTGCGCTGTCGCGTCGACGCGAACACAGTCGTCGCGCTATCCATGACAACGTCATGAATACCTCGCGCCGCGCTCGTCGACGCGTGCGCGCCCGCGCGCGACGCCGCGAGCGTCGCGACGCACGCCATGACGCTCGCGTTCGCCCTAGCGCTCTCGACGGTCTACGGTCGTCGTCGTCCACGTCGGCGAGCGCGCGCGCGAATGGCGCTCGAAAAAGTGCATCACGACACATCACCGCGCGCGCGCATTCGTCGACGAATGCGCGTCGCCGTCGACGCCGTCCTCCGCCGCGCGGCGGCGAGAGCGTCGCCGACATCGACATCGGCATCGACGTCGACGACGCGCGCGGCGTCGGCGTCGAGGCGCGCGACAATCGGCGCCGTCGTCGTGAGCTCGAGCTCGAGCGACGATGCGCCGCGCGTGAGCTCCCGCGCCGCGAGCGCCGCGCGCAAGCACGCGCGCGCCGCGGATGCGCACGCAAAGGATATAAAACGCGTGATAGACCTCGACCGCGCGCCTGAACGCGCGTGCGTGGGGTATTGCGCGCGGTGTGCGACGACGCACGCGCTGACGAGGACGCCCGCTGCGGAGCGCGCGGCGCGCGAGGTGTTGAGCGCCATCACGCGCGCCGGCCGTCTTGATTTTGACGCACCAGCCGATGAAGGAGGGCTGTTTAACCTCGAGCGCGTCTATGCGCGCGATGGGGGGAAGATGATTGGGGTGTTAGTCGGCGTGGAGCGCTCGAGCGGGACGGCGAGGACGTTGAAGGCGTTTAGCGGGCAGCTCTTCGGGACGTGGCGAGTGCACGGTTGGGCGCCGCCCGTGGGCGCGTTGACGCACGACACGGAACGGTACAAGATTGAACACGCTAAAATTAAGGGGTTGAGTGACGAGCTCGCACGAATTGAGGCTCGGGAAAACGCATTGAGGGAGGAGGTGAGAGACAAAGCGGCGGCGAGCGACGACATGGTCGCTCGTTGCGCGGCTCATGTCAAGGAGGAACGTGAACGTCGTCGCTCGTTGCGCGCCATAGGTGTAGATTTAGAAGCACTAGAAACCCTAGAAGACGAAAGCCGCGCGTCGAAGCGCGAACTCGCAGAGTTGAAGCGTGCGCGAGACGCCGCGGTGGCGCCGGCGCTCGCCGCGCTCGCCGAATGTCAAACGCTCGCCAGAGAGCTTAAATCACAGCGGAAAGCCCTCTCGCGAGCGCTTCAAGACGAAATTTGGGACAGTTATCGCTTACCAAATCTCGCTGGTGACATCAAGCCACTACGTGAGGTGTTTTATCCACCAATCGACGCACCTCCGTGCGGGTGCGGCGACTGCGCGGCGCCCAAACTCCTCGCGTACGCGCGCGCGCTCGACATCGTCCCGCATTCCATCGCCGAGTTCTGGCTCGGCGCCGAAAGTCCGAGAGAATTTCGCGTCGCGGGACCGGATGTGTACTACGGCGCGTGTCGAGACAAGTGCCATCCCATTCTAGGCCATTTATTATGCGACGCCCGCTGAGCCGGCGATTTTCAACACCAAAAAACTTTGTCCCAAAACAAACACAGCTCATCCTCATACGCCGACGCCCGCCGCCGCGCGCGCGCGCGAGTGACCATGGCGAAATCATCAGACGGCGATGACGCCGTCGCCGATCGCGTCCCGCGCTCATCCGCGAGTGAGGTGCGATCGGTCGCCGAGATCAAAGACATCTTGGGGTGGTCGCGATACCAATGGAGACTCTTCGCGATCACCGGCTTGTGCATCATGGCGGAGAGCATCGAGGTGAGCCTGCTGTCGTTTTTAACGAGCGAAGGGAAGCGTGAGTGGGGATTGTCGTCGGCGATGGCGAATAACATCGCGGGAGCGGTGTTCGTGGGGGAGATTGTCGGGTGCGTGGCGTTTGGGCTGTTCGCGGATTGGCGCGGGAGGAAACCAGCGTTCGCGCTCGGGATAGTTATCGTCACCGCGTTTGCGTTGGCTTCATGCTTTAGTAGAAATGTGTATGAGCTGATTTTCGCGCGATTCGGCGTGGGCGTGGGTATTGGTGGGTTTAGCGTTCCGTACGACTTGTTGTGTGAGTTTTGCCCAAACGCTTCGCGCGGGACGGTGATGATGTCTTTGTGGATGTTTTTCGCGCTTGGGTCACTGTTAGTGGTGCAAGTGGCGTCGGTAATGTTAGAGAGCCAAGGCTGGCGATGGCTGTGTGCGTATAGCGCCATTCCACCGGCGTTGAGCGTGATTGGGTTGTTTTGGGTTGACGAGAGTCCAAACTGGTTAGTTGTCAAAGGTCGACGAGAAGAAGCGGAAGCGATTTTACTCAAAGCAGCTAAAATGAACAAGGTTGACTTGGGCCCGCTCGAGCTTGAACACGTGGACACGGGTCACTTGGACGTGTCCATTCTGTTCACGGGGAGTGCCGCGGCAACGACGTTATGCATTTGGATTATGTCGTTCGCACAATGTTTCTGCTACTACGGCATCGTGTTGTTCCTACCACACGCGATGGAGGTGTTAACCGGTCAATCTTTAGAAATACCTTCACTTGGCTCGAGTTCACCGGCGAACAAGTACCCGTATTGGGCGCTTACGGTGTCGTGCTCGGGAGAAGTCGTCGCGAACGTCATCGCGCTACTCGTCATCAACTCGTATCCGCGTGGGAAACTTGCATCGTTCTTCTTTTTTGGATTTGCGGTGACTTTTCCATGGATCGTGAGTGGAGTAGTAGATAGTGTGATGGTAGCGAGCGCCATGCTGGCACGATTGTGTGCGGCGAACGCTGGGAACATCACCTGGCTTGCGACGCCAGAGGCGTATCCGACGCAGGTTCGAGCCACGGGACATAGCTGGGGAAATCTTCTCGCTCGCTCAGGTGCGCTTTGCGCTACGTACTGGGGTGCGCGCGAGGACACTACGGTCGTCGCCATCGGATTTTCAACCATGGCGATCATTGCGAGCACTGCGGCGTATCATCTCCCGCCTGGAGTGATGCCTGGCTCAAATCCTCGCGAACTCCTCACCAGAGCGGGCGAACGCGTCAAAATCAATTAAACCTAACCAAACTCCTTAGCCATAGCATGGTGATGCTAGCACATCACACACATTATTAATTCAACTAACCAGTAGCTCGAAACATTGTGTTGTGGGCGAAACGCGCGTAAAATGATGTTCTTTCTCGTCGATAAACAAATCTAAAGCAAATCTATCAGCAGCGCTTCTTGTTTGTGCGTCAATCCAGCGCTCTCAATTGTGCCGGCATCACTATTCTCAATAACTCGTCGCGGATGCTGCGCGACTAATCTATACGTCCCAGGCTCCACAGCCAATCGCGACGAATCCGCGTGCAACTTTTCGTATCCATCTATGAAAGAAAACAACGCCTTTGTGGTGTGTGACAGTAAAAATCGACGCATAATGCGCGAACCATCGGGCATTTTGAACGCAATATTCACCACGCCTTCGTCCGTTGCACCTGGTTCGTCGGGTAAAGCCTCCGCGGCTTCTTCGGCGAGTTTCGTGCGCGCCAACTCTTCGGCTTCGGCTTCAGCTCTGACGCGCGCTTCCTCCGCCGCGCGCTCAGCCTCCATCATTTCCTTCGCCACCTGCTCGGCGCGAGCTTTCGCCGCTTTCTCGCGATCCGCACGCAATGACTCTTCATATGCGCGATCTGTTTCGTTCGTAATCGACCGTGCGGCGACCACACTCGCCGGAGCCGGCGCGCTCGGACCGAAATCCATCCGTCTATTATCCGGCGGTACGTATGCGATGCCTAACATTGCCGCTTCTAACATTCTCGCCTCCTCGCGATCGATGCCATCGGGTAATTCGAATCCATGACCATCGACGTCGTCACCGCCACCACCACGACCACCGCCGGCGTACGCGCGACCGCCGTCCCGCGCGACGAACGCCGGCGCTTCGCGTCCCGCCTCCGCAAACCCGGCGAACGCGCCGCGTCGCGGTCGTCGCGCCTGTGCCGTGCGCGCCGCACGCGCCGCGGCAATTTCACGCAGCATGCGCGCGTCGGCTTCGGCGGCATCCTCATCCTCGTCGCTCATGAGATCTATGGCGTCGTCTGAGTTTGCAAACTCGTTGTAGTCTTCGTCATCGTCGTCGTCGCCTTCATCATCCGAAATTCCATCGTACGACGCCCGTTCACGCGCCCCCGCGGGTTGGTCCCCATCACTAATCACCATGTCGTCGTCCGCGCCGCGGTCGCGTCGATCGCCATCGCCAGCATCGTCGTCGTGGCCTTCTCCGAGCGCTCCCGCGTCGTACGCCGCGACGCGCGACTCCATCGTCCCGTCAAAGAATCCATCCACCGCGGCGTCTAAATCGCCGTTATACGCCTGTACGTTGGATCACATTTGCAACGGTGCGTGCGTTGGTGTCAGTAAACGACACATGCGAGAGCGCGTCGCGGCGCATACACGGGCGCAAGATTCGTTTCAAAGATGGACTAATCCAAACGCGTCACTCGTACCTTTAACACATGCGCGGCGACGGCGTGTTCGGATCCCGTGACGCTCGCAAACGTGGCAATTTTCTCATCCGACATCTCGCGCGCCCGTTTACGCGCTGCGTCGCGTCGCCCGACGTGCTTTTATTTCGCTTCGCGTGCGCATGTGTGGAGACTCTCGACACCATTCAGCGACGCGGACGCCGTCACTGACGCCGCGCCGACGCCGACGCCGCGCCGCAACCGCGCCATGCGTTCGACGCCAACGCGTCAATCCGTCGACGCGCGCGTGACCGCGCTCGAGGCGGCGATGGAGAAGACGGATGCGCGCTCACAAACGCTCGCTCGGCTCATCAAGTGCGCGAGAGATGCCGACGATGAGGACCGCGCAGAGCTTCGCGCGAGCGTCGACGCGCTTCGCGCGAGCGTAGAGGCGCGTATGGGTGCCGTGCGCGCGCCGAGCGGATCGGACGGCGGCGGCGGCGCGCGCGAAGCGGCGAATGTTGAAGCGAGCGCGAATGCGATTACGCGCGCGCTCGAAGCGTTTGAACGGCGATTCGATGCGAAAATGTCGCACGCGACGGCGAGTGCGGGGAATTACGCCGATGCACACGTGGTGGATGCGTTGCGTGCGAGCGTGGAGGCGTTGCGGATTGAGTTGGCCACGGAGCGCGCGGCGCGGGCGAGCGAC
>Ga0222715_10006038_pt1 | contig 10285 bp, 5 predicted proteins | sample C33_9DmetaG_FD_165056 | JGI IMG/M metagenome (GOLD analysis project Ga0222715, IMG submission 165056) | Estuarine water microbial communities from San Francisco Bay, California, United States - C33_9D | ecosystem: Environmental > Aquatic > Marine > Unclassified | place: USA: California... | reverse complement strand
CAGTATTAGATGCAATGCAAATCCACATGTTATCAGAAAGATGTTTGATTACACAGGGTGCTAACAATTTCATGTTAATGAAATAAGCATTATTTATATTAAAGAACCGGGGCTTCGGCCTCGGTCCTTTTATTTTTATTAATTTATATTATATTATATTATGGCAAAAAAAACAAAAAAAGTGTTATCACAAGGAGATCCTGGTGATGAGCACGTAGAAAAAACAATTACAGAATTTATTGAAGAACCTGTGGTTGAAGAACCAAAAGCAAGAGAAAGATTAAAACCATCTAACGAGTGGAAAATAAAAGACAGAGTATATTTTTTAAAAGGCAATAAAAAACCTTTATCTAGATCAATTAAATCCGCTGGGATATACTATTTTGACGAAGAAAAAGGTTACGAAAGAGAACTTAAGTATTGTCAAAACCAAAAAACAGCATTTGTAGATGAAATGAAAGGCGATCAAAGGTTAGAGCATATTATTTTTAGAAATGGAAATTTATTTGTTCCAAAAGAAAAAACAGTTTTACAAAAGTTATTATCTAATTTTCATCCTGATAGAAATAAAATATACCATGAGTTTAAACCTGCTGCTATCGCTGCAGATGAAATAGAGGTTTTAGATATGCAGGTAGATGCTTTAGTAGCAGCAAGAAATATTGATATAGATATGGCTGAAGCTATTATGCGTGTAGAAAAAGGTTCTAGTGTATCAAGCTTAAGTTCTAAAGAGCTTAAAAGAGATTTACTAGTATTTGCACGAAACAACCCTAAACTATTCTTAGAGTTAGCGGATGACGAAAATGTAATGCTAAGAAACTTTGGTATTAAAGCTGTTGAAGCTGGAATACTAAGATTATCTTCTGATCAAAGAAACTTTTTGTGGGGTAGTAATGGAAGAAAGTTAATGGTTATACCATTCGACGAGCACCCTTACACTGCTTTGGCACACTGGTTTAAAACAGATGAAGGAATGGAGATTTACTCCAATATTGAAAAAAGATTAAATTAATCAAACTGTAGAGCGGTCGCTCTTCGGGGCGATCGTAAACTACAAAAAAAGAAATTATGGCAATAAGCGTAGATACAGTATATCAAAAAGTGTTAGCTTTAGCTAACAAAGAACAAAGAGGTTATATAACTCCTCAGGAATATAATCTATTAGCAAGCCAAGCTCAACTAGAAATATTCGAGCAGTATTTCTACGATATAGATATCGTGGAATTAAAACTAAAAGAAAATGCAACTGAGTACAGTGATAGAATAACGGTACTTAATGAAAAAATAGCGCCGTTTGAAAAGCAAGGCGTCGCAATGTCTGCTATATCCACCGCTACAGCTACGCTACCAACAAGTCAAACAGTACATAAGTTAGGTACTGTTTTTTACAATGGAGTTATAGTTGAAGAAGTGCAAGCTGGCGAAGTAGTTAGGATGGCAAATACAGCTTTATACGCCCCAACAGAATCTAGACCTGTTTATGTTAGAAAATCAGCTACACAATTGGATATAAAACCAACGTCAGCAACACCATCTTACTCTACCTCTAATGTTTCTTGCAACTTTATAGCTAAACCAGAAAATCCAAACTGGGGTTACTCTGTAGTTAATAACAAAGCCATGTACAACAGTGCTGCTTCTTCAAATTTTGAACTGCACCCATCAGAAGAGTCAGAGTTAGTATACAAGATATTAGAGTTAGCAGGTATAATCTTAAACAAACCAGGTTTAGTTCAATTAGCTGACAAAGAGCAAGTGGAAATTAAAAACAAAAAATTAATATAGAATGGGATTATTAGGTAGCACTACGCAACACGCATATTATAACGGCTCAGATTTTGGTGGGTATCAATTTACTTCTTTAGAGCATATTATAAATCAATTTATAATAGCTTATGTTGGTGAAGACAAATTGATTACAAAAATAAAAAGAACTGATGTTGCTTTTCACGCTATGAGGGCTTTGCAAGAACTTTCTTTTGATACGTTTAAATCTACAAAATCTCAAGAAATAGAAATACCAGCATCGCTAACAATGGTGTTACCTCAAGACTATGTTAACTACGTGAAATTAACATGGAGTGACAGTAGTGGTGTTGAGCACGTTATATATCCTGCTATTAAAACATCAAATCCACTAGATATAACGCAAGCTGCTGACGGTAGTTACACTACAGATGGCACGAACCTAACAACTGATAACTCCTCTACTACTAACGAGAGTTTTACAACTTTAAATGGCTCTAACACGCAAGACGATTATGTTGATGATACTTACTGGAGAATGAATGGTAGTAGATATGGGTTAGATCCAGCCTATTCTCAGAGCAATGGATCGTTTTTTATAGATGAGTTAACAGGAAAAATACATTTCAGCTCTAATATTTCAGGAAAAACTGTGATATTAAAGTATATAAGTGATAGTCTTGGTACAGACGCGGAGATGCAAGTTCACAAGTTTGCAGAAGAAGCTATGTATCAGTGTATAGCATACGCTATTTTATCAGCTAGAGCAAACACTCAAGAATACATCGTGCAAAGGTTTAAGAAAAGAAGGTTTGCTGAGGTAAGAAAAGCTAAGCTAAGATTATCAAACATAAAATTAGAAGAGATTACCCAAGTGCTACGAGGTAAATCTAAACAAATAAAACACTAAAATATGCCAGAGTTAAAGCGTACGTTCACTAAAGGTAAGATGAACAAGGACGTCGACGAAAGAATGGTGCCTAAAGGCGAGTATGTCGATGCTTTAAATATAGAAATAAATACTTCAGAGGGCTCTGATGTAGGTACTGTTCAGGCTTTAAAAGGAAATGTAGCTATAACTTCGCTTTTTAGTAGTAGCGCTAGGTGTGTTGGAACTGTAGTTAAAGAAAGTAATAATAAGTTGTACTGGTTTATTACAGATCCAGTTAAAAACGAAGACGCTAGCTCTGGAACTCACTCTGTTTTTTCAAACTATATAATGGAGTATGATGACAATGATAATACTCAAAACTATATTGTTGTTGAAAATTATAAAGTAGAAACAACAGTTTCTCAAGGAACGACAGAAGCTTTGTTTGTATATGTTTCAAGTATAGTAGGAATTCAAGTAGGCATGACTATAACTTTGAATAATCAAACGTACACAATAAACAGTATTAAACAGCAGGGTGGCTATTACCAACTTTGGGTAGATACTAAAGCTCCTTGCGCCACTGGAGATTCTATTTCTATTAGTTTCCCATCAAAATCCTCAACGCTAGGCTTTCACCATATCCCAAATAACAAACTAATAACAGGTATAAACATAATAGATGATTTACTATTTTGGACAGACAATATATCTGAGCCAAGAAAAATAAACATTGAAAGATGTAGGTACGGTAGCCAACAGGCATTACCATCAACATATCCAAATGGCACTAGATCGCTTCCAACACTACTTATAGTTAACGGAGACGTTCCTTCTACGGCCAACGGAAGAATAGACTCTTCTGTATCAGGTTCTATACCGTTAAGCTACAGAGAAACTACTGTTATAAAAAAATCCCCTTTAAATCCACCTAAACTAACAATGTCTAATAGTCTTAGGGGTGACGTGTTTATAGATGGACAAGTTGTAGTTGATACGATCGCTACTCTTCCTAATTCCGATGTTAGTATAACGGATTCTACTGATTTCTTTTTTAACTCTGGAGGAGCTCTTTTATCTACTGGAAGCACTACCACTTCTCTTTTACCAACATCAGAGGCTATGGACTGGGAAATAGGCGATATAATTGAGTTCTACCCAGATGATGATGACGCAGGTACTTCAAACGATATCTTAGCCACATGTATAATCACGGATAACACTATTCCTGGTTTTATTTGGCAGATGACAATACAGTCAATTTCAAAAAAAGTTGTAAAACCATTCACACAATATAAACTTAAGCTTCAACAAGGAGATCCTTTGTTTGAGTTTAAGTTTCCTAGGTTTGCTTATAGATGGAAGTACGAGGATGGCGAGTACTCTACGTACTCTCCTTTTTCTGAAGTAGCTTTTTTGCCGGATCAATTTGATTATTTACCTAAAAAAGGTTTTAATTTAGGTATGACAAATAATATTAGAAGATTAATTATATCTGATTTCAAACCTAAACACATGCCCCTAGATGTTGTTGAGATAGATATTGTTTATAAAGAATCTACGTCTCCTAATGTTTATACGGTAGAAACAATAAAATCTCCTAGTTTAAAAATAAACTCTTTAAAAACTAACACTTACGCTGGTGATGAGTTTTGGTTTGGTAAAATACGTGGTAAAGAAACACCTAATAGCACTAACACTTATGATAGGTTAGTTGCAACCAACGAAATAATTGCAGGGGTACCACCAAACGTAGGTTTGACCACACCTTTTCCAGATACTAATATTAAGGTTGGTGATAAAATAGAATGGGTTTCTAATACTAGCACTGGAATTACTGGTACAGCAACAATACTAACAATTACTGTAAATGCTGGTGGGACAGAAATAACTATTGGAGATGATGGTACACAGGTGGGTGGAAGTGCAAGTTTATTCGGCCTAGTAGAAATATACAGAGAATCACCAGGCGCTTCAAACGCACCGGCGCAATACTTATCTTCACCTGCGGGTTCATTTCTAGTAAAATCAGATATGATACACGCTACGTTACCATCTAATCAACTATTAAGACCATGGGATAACGTTCCTAGAAAAGCTCTGGCACAAGATGTTACCAAAAATAGAATAGTTTATGGTAACTACTTGCAAAATTATAATCTTGAAGATAATGTTGGTGAGGTTGTAAACCCAACTTTTGACGTATTGTTGTCGACTAGAGCAAATATAAGGGAAAACGTTAGGTTTGATGACTCTTTAACGCTTAGAGATCCGTCTACAGCTTCAACTGTAAATTGGTATGATCTACAAAACCAACTAGTAGAACAAGTTTCACTTCCTGAAAGATCATTAAAATCACTTAGAGATTATCAAGTTGGAGTTGTTTTTATGGATGAATTTGGTAGGCAAACTCCAATTCAAACGCATGACACTGGTTTAGTTAGAATACCAAAAAGCAGAGCTAACACTTACAACCAATTTAGAATTCATATAAACAAGGACTACAATTCATTTACAATGCCAAGCCCTAGTTGGGCCACCCATTATAAGTATTATATAAAAGAAATATCTAACGAGTATTATAACTTAGCTATGGATAGGTTTTATCCAGCTGAAGATGGTAACGTGTGGTTGTCATTTCCATCATCAGAGAGAAATAAGGTTGATGAAGAGACTTTTTTAATATTAAAAAAACAGCACGATAATGATACTTTCGTTCAAGAAGATGCTAGATATAAAATTTTAGCCATATCAAATGAAGCACCATTATTTATTAAAAGCAAGGTAGATAGTTTTGGTTTGTTGAGTACTACATTCCCAGTTTCTGGCGAACCTAAATACCAACAACAACATATTGATCTTCCTGACTCTTATTTTAATGGTGGTAGCTACCAAGAGATATTAAATGAAAACAACAAAATAATTAGAGTAACAAATCCTAATACTGTTTCTTTGTGGTACGATGTGGTTTCTATAACTGACATTGGTAGCGTAAGAAGAGTTACTGTTAGGAAACCATTTGGCGTAGACATGTCTTTTACTACAGATGATGGTTTAAACAGTGGCGCTATAACGGCAAACCTATCTGTAGAAATGGCAATTAGAAAGGTAAAAACACTTCCAGAATTTTTAGGTAGGTTTTTTGTTAAGATTCACAAAGATGGTGTTTTTGAAAAAAACATATTATCACAAGCTCCAGAAAACACATTGATAACAACATCGACGATGACAATGGGTCAATCTTCTAAAATAACTCCAAATACCTCTTTGAATATATTGAAATGGTCAAGATGGAGAAATAAATACTTGGCTGGGACAGGTCTTGGCGAAGGTAGTATAGTTCCTAATAGATCTTGGTTTGTTACTAATGACGACCCAGATAATAATGGTGGTGACACTAGTCCAACGCTAAGCCCGTTTACAGGCGCCGCAGATAGCTCTTTAACTTTAATGTATTATGACGTTAGCAACGCAGGAACTAGTTTTGACTGGGGTATAACAAATCATGGTAACAACGTTAGTGCTAGCGCGCAAGATTTACTGAGAGCTAAAAAAATGAGAACTAACGGTCAACTTTTTAGGTTTAAAGGAGATGATACCGTTTATAAAATTACAACTAGCTCTGAGCATTCTGTTAAAGTTTTTGCACCAAGTACAGCATCATGGGCAGGTGGAGATGGTAAAAAGAACTCAAATAGAGCAGTAGTTATTAAGTTTAACTTTGAACCACCATTAAACTCATCTTCTAATGTGCTTGATGCTAGGGGAAACAACCACACTGGTTATGACCCTAGGTTTGAAAACACGGAAGGCACTAATGGCAACACTTATGGCGTTATCGCTACTGACATTTGGAAAGGTACAGCAAATAACACTTCAGGTAGAGAATGGGCAACTGGTGGGCAGCAAAACAACGATAAGTACAGAAGAACTATAGAGTTTTTAGAAGAGTTTCCTGGGGATAGCAGTTACACTAGCGATAACCCAGCTATATGGGAAACAGAGCCAAAAGAAAGTGTAGACTTAGATCTTTACCACGAGGCTAGCCAAGCTTTTTCTATAGACAAAGAGTGGAACGCTTTTGAAAATAAGTTTGATACAACTTCATACTGGACATCTTATAATAATACTAACTACTACAATTGCTTTAGCTTTGCAAATGGGGTGGAATCTAATAGAATTAGAGATGATTACAATGCACCTACTATAGATAAAGGACCAAAAGTATCCACAGTTTTAGCCGAGCAATACAAAGAAGAGTATAGAAAATCTGGTTTAATATATTCAGGTTTATACAACTCTATAACTGGTATTAACAATTTAAACCAATTTATACAAGCCGAAAAAATAACAAAAGACTTAAACCCTACTTATGGTAGTATTCAAAGGCTTTACGCTAAAGAGACGAACTTAAATGTTTTATGCGAAGATAGAATTATTAAAATTCTAGCAAACAAAGATGCTCTTTATAATGCGGATGGAAACGTAAACCTAACATCTACAAATAATGTTCTAGGCTCAGCAACACCTTACTCTGGTGATTATGGTATATCTACAGATCCAGAATCTTTTGCCAAAGACCAGTATAGATCTTACTTTACAGATAGAGCCAGAGGCGTTGTTATAAGGCTTTCTAATGATGGTATCACGCCTATATCAGAATATGGTATGACTGATTATTTTAAGGACGCTCTTAAGGTTAGTAACTCTAATTTAATAGGTAGTTATGATGAAAATAAAGATATTTACAATTTAACAATAACAGCTGGATCTAAAACAACTACGTACGCAACTACTACACAAGAAGAAGGAGGAGATCCAACTACAACAACAACAAACATAACTAACTCAAATGATAGTTCTACTGTTAGTTTTTCAGAAAAATCTAAAGGTTGGTCAACATTTCAGTCCTGGGAGCAAGAAACAGGTATAGGTTTTAACAAAAAGTATTTTACATTTAAAACTGGAGAGCTATATATACACCACGAAAACGAGACTAGAAATAATTTTTATGGGGTAGATAACAATTGTAGCATTTGCTTCACGATAAATGACTCACCAGAAAGTATTAAAAACTTTTCTTCCTTAAGTTATGAGGGTACAAAGTCTAAGGTGGACCAGTTTACATCAATAACACAAGATGGTAGAGAGTTTAATGACGGTCAGTATTTTAATTTAAACAGCGATACAGGTTGGTATGCCGAATCCATAGAGACGGATTTAGAAACAGGACATATTCCTGAGTTTATAAACAAAGAAGGCAAGTGGTTTAATTTTATAAAAGGTAACAAAGAAAACACATTGGCAAACTTAGATGTAAGCCAGTTTTCTACACAGGGTATTGGAACTCCAACTAGCGTTTCTTCTACAAATGCGCAGGTTAACGTTTACACCTTCCGAGTAAACCACAAAGCTGCTACTGCTGTTCAAGCTACGGTTACAAACTACTCTGCTTTAGAAACAAGTGGTGATTCTCCTTCTACAACAACTTTTCCTTCTACTGTTTCTATTGTGTTTACTCCTGTTGCCCCAAATACTCTTGATGCAAGCCAGTTTTCTTACGATCCTTCACTACCTTCAAACTCAGGTAACACCGGTATTATAACAAGTGGTACCTTTAGTGACAACAGTGTGGCATTATCAGCCCAAAACTCAGTTACAGCAACATTCACTATAAGCAATGGGTATGTTATGCCTAGTAACAATGTCTTTTTGGATGTTTATTTTGATGTGCCTGTTAACAACTCAAGGTCTAATATAAACTTTACTTCAAACCCATAAAAATGAGCGAAACTAAAACATTTACAATAGCACCAGGCGGAACACAATCAACATCAATAGTTGATGGTGTTTCTACAACAACTGGATCTTTAAACATAGAAAACAATACTACTGCGTTATTGTACACTATGAGGTTTTTAGCTGACGCTGGTTATCACTATAGCGAAATACCTAGTTATACGGTAAATAGTTCTACTAGTCAAAATTGGAGTGTTACAATTGGTAGTCAAGCTTATAATTCTTACGGTCAATTAAAAGATATTACTTTTTCTTTCTACTACAGTATGGGTGAAGAAGACATACCTATAACGCTAGGAGAGCAAGTAACGTTTGCTGATAGGGTTATAGCTGCTGACCTAGTAAAATACAATAGTATAAGCGGGGTTTACTATACTGGCTACAAAAATGAAAGTATACTTCCAGCTAAAACGCTAAATGTTATTTTAAATGTTACTGGTACAGAAGGTAGTACTTATGAGGTTAAAATAGAAGATTCAAATGGTTTGACTTATGATTTTGTAAATGAAACTTTTAGCAGGCAGCTTAACGTATTGACAGGCCAACAGATAAAAACAAAACAAGCTAGTATTTTAGCTGGACAAACACAAAACAACTCACAATACACTATTGTGCTTCCGTCGTTTTTTGAAGGCGAGGCCTATGACTATAATTTTACAACAACTGTAACTCCAACTGGAACAACTAAAACTTCTACTTCTGGAAGTACTGAGCCTTTGGTTGTAAAATTAAATCAATTTGGAGATATAGATTTTGCTCTCACGGTAGCTACGGCAAGTGACGGAACCTATGCGTCTGACGCTTCTGTAAAAAGTATTTTAAATTCAAAACCTTTAAAATCACTAAGCACATTTAACCCAGTTGATTTTCCAGAGCTAAGCTCTAAAAACAACGGTTACTTTACGCACTCTACAAATCTACAATATGGAGTTATAGCTAGCACTAGCGCTGCTACTACTAGCGGAAGGGTTTTAACTTTTGGAGTCACCACTAGCTCTTTAAAACTTAGGGTCGGTGATATTATAACCGGTGGTACGATTACAAACGAAACTACAACTATAGCTTCTTTAGGCACAAACACTGTCACTATGAGTGCTGACGCAGCTAGTTACCCTATAGCTATAGATACATCTATTAATTTTAAAAGAGTTGTAGGTATATCTAGACAACCTAACATTAACGATATAAAAGCAACCGCACCTATAGTGTCTTACTACGGTTTAGCACAAAACCCTACTTATACGGTTGATAGTGTTAATGACACCATAGTGACATTGAGTATTAATAACGAAGATGATATTGCTGTCGGCATGCTTGTTGAAGGAGATAACATAATTGGCTTTCCAACAGTAACCAGTGTAGCTGGAAATAATATAACACTTTCTAAAAAACAAAATTTATCAAAAGGTGATTCTTTGTCTTTTTCTATAGCTGGTTCTAGTATAACTATAGAGAGCATAAACGTAACAGGTATTAACACAACGTTGCCAAAATTAAACATTAGTGGTTATGTAGAGCGTGTAGGTATAGCAGACGTTACAGCCGAAGTTGTTTTAGATAATTTTGTAGAGCCATTTGTTGCAAACGCTTTAACAGCTGTAGCTACAACAGCAACCTGTTCTTTAGGTGGTAGTGTTGTTATAACACCATTAGATGTAAATAGCTCTTCTACTGGAGAACTAACAATAGCTAGCATACCAAGTTCTGGAAGTGGAACAACTTCATTAAGTACGGATAGTAAGTCTATAAAATACAAAGCACCTACAGTTGGTACTACTGATACTATAACATACACAATAAACGATGGAATTAGCACTTCTGCCGCTGCTAATATAGTAATAACTTTAACACCATAGATTATGCCAA
>Ga0222715_10006036_pt1 | contig 10287 bp, 9 predicted proteins | sample C33_9DmetaG_FD_165056 | JGI IMG/M metagenome (GOLD analysis project Ga0222715, IMG submission 165056) | Estuarine water microbial communities from San Francisco Bay, California, United States - C33_9D | ecosystem: Environmental > Aquatic > Marine > Unclassified | place: USA: California... | reverse complement strand
GCTTCGCGCGGCGATGGAGGAAGGCTTAGTCATCGGGGACGCCGAAGGCGAAGCACTCGACTAGAACATGCGCGCTATGGTGTAATAATACACGGTTATGATTGGAATTAAATATCTTTTACGTGCGGCGGTGTTAGCTCGACTACAGTCGCGCGCGCCGCGCGTTTGTCGTCTAACTTTGGTTTCGCTTTTTTGTTTTTTTGAAAATTTAAACGTCTGAACGCGTCGGGGTGAAATAATCTTCCCCATCGTCCGTTTTATCGCCACCACCAGTGCTGGATTTTGAATAATAATGGTCAAACGTATCTTCGGGCACTGGCTTGATCCATTGCCTCGTTTCGTCGTACGCCGCCGGATTTCTCGACGCGAGCCGCGCGTCCGTCACAAACGCAAAGTCTCTAAAATCAAACCCAGGCGCCACGCCCTCGCCAATGAGCGCAAACTCCCCTCCGCTCTCGAGCACCGCAGCCTTAAACGTCCCTCCACGCACGACGAGCTGCAACACTTCCCCTCGCTCCACGCGCTGGCCTAAAACTTTTCTTTCGTACGTTCCGTCTGGTCGCGTCAAGTGATACGTCACGCTCGCCCCCGCGTGATGATAATGCACGTGATCGCTCTCGTTACACGCCCAATACTGGAACGCACTCTCCTTCGTGAGCATATAGTATATACTCGTCATGCAGTTACGCGCGCCGTCGTCGTCATCGCTCGCCCGTCTCGACGTCGGCGCGAGCGCGTCCGCCGCGTCTCGCGTCTCTTCAACCGTCGACGTCTTCCCGCGCGTCCGCATCGGCGTCGTCCCAGTGCGATACGTCTCGACAAAGAAACCGCCTTCGGGGTGCGGCACCATGCCGAGTTTCGCAATCAGTGCGTCTTTGCGCGACGCGCTCGCGTCAGATGAATCTGCGTCAGCAATCCATCTTTCGCCAATCCATCGTCGCGCGGCGTGGATCGCGACCGCGCCGCTGGCGGCGCCGAGCGCGAAGGCGACGGCGACGACCGCGCGGTTCGCACCGTCGTCGCGCGGCATGCGATTCGTGCGATTCGAGAGCGGCGGCGCGCGAGGTAATGATGTGCGACAGCTCGAGGTGTGCGCTACACGACGACATTCATCGACGCGCACCGACCGCGCACCGACCGACGCGCACCGACCGACGCGCGAGTGAACGCCACCGCCGACGACGCATCGCATCGCACCGCGGCGCGCCGACGGACGGACGGACGAACGACGAGGAAGATTTTTGAATTTGATTTCATTCAAATCATCATCTTTCGCGCGCTCGCACGCGCACACGCACGCGCGCACGAGACGCGAGGCGAGGCGCGCATCACCGGGCGCGCGCGGCCGCGACGCGGCGAACCCCGCGGCGGCGCGACCGACGCGAGATGTTTGCGGACCGTCGCGCGGCGTTGCTGCTCGGGAAGCGCGCCGAAGCGTCTGGTCGAGACGACGCCGATGATGCCCCGCGCGCGCCCGCGCCGGCATCGATGCTGACGCTGGATGATTTAATTCTAGGCGGTGGTGGCGGTGCGCGCGCAGCGGCGGCGACGGCGGCGGCGGGGAGACGAGAAGAGGCGAAGCCGGCGCCGACGGGGACGTTGTTTTCGCGAGCGCCCGTGGTGGTCACTGGATGGGATAATCCGCATCGTCGCGCCGAGCCGCGCCGCGGTGCGGGTGGTGCGAATGGTGCGGCGCGCGCGGGCGATGGTGATGGTGGGTTGGGCGCGCGTAGAGGTCCTGGTCGACCGCCCAAGGCGGATGAGCGACGACGCGAGGCGCCAGAGCCGCGACGGCGACATCCGGCTCGTCCGACTGAATTAGCCGGTGCACGCGCCGCAATCGGTGTGGTTCGCGATTACGTCGATTATAACGCTGGGTATTTGTCGCCTGATGACGTCAATGCGGATATGGATGCGCCACCGTCGCCAATTCGTGGGTTTGCGCAGCGTTTGATGTCGATGGATGACGAAGACGGAGCGCGCGGCGGAGGCGGAGTCGCGCGAGAGCGAGGGAATCACGCGCGAAAGCGCGTTACAACCACGCGGAGCCCCGATCCTCAAGATGCGTATGCGTACGAACAACAGAAGAAACGCGCGCGGGCGAAACGTGCGGCGATGAAGGAGGCGGAGGCGCTCGTCGCGGCGGCGGCGCGAGTCAAGCCGCGCGCGATGAGTCCCGACAGCGACTCGGGCGCGCCCGGGTCCGCCTCTCGCGCGGGTCGCGCGCTACACGCCCCGCAAGCGTTCTGGGCGAGTGGGAAGAAGCGCGAGAAGGATGCTGCACGCGCCGGGCGAAAGCCTGCCGCGATTTGGAGCGATGATGATGACGACGATGAAGAGGATGACGTTCGCGCCGCCGTGGGCGGTCGCAACGCAAACGCCGAGCGCGCGTTACATAGAATTAGAAAGGGTGCCGTTCCAGTAGCGCAAAATCGCGAGCGCGGTGCGCGCGACAAACGCTCTGGTGCGGGCAACGACGAGCGCAAGGGTAAGCCAGGGCCGAAACCAGGTTTGGCGGCGGCGAAAAAGGCGGCGATGATTGCGGCGGGCATCCCCATTCCGGTGTTGCCGCCAGGCGTCAAGCGCGGTCGCGGACGTCCGCCGAGAAGCATGCTCATCGTTCCCGATGGACCGGTGAATTCGCAATTACCTCCCGCGGTGATTAGAAACATCAGTAAAGTTGATCCGAAGATTGTACGGAAAATTATTCCCGTGGTCACGGCGAAGAATTTCACGAGCGACGTCGACGAGGACATCGATGAGGATGAATTCGACGTTCCCGCGCCGCAACCGCCGAGCGATATACCAGTTGCGTGTATCGCGTGCGGTCGCGACGATGAAGATCACAAAATGCTCCTGTGCGACGGTTGCGACAAGGGCTACCACACGCATTGTCTGGTTCCAAAACTTTCCGTCATTCCCGACGCCGAGTGGTTTTGTTACGAATGCGTCACCGCCAAGCGACCGAAAACAGCCGCCGCCGAGGCATTCGAGCGTCGACAAGCTGAAAACGCTGCAACGGCACTCGCCGCCGTGCGTTACTCGCCACCAGCGCATCAACGTGTGAGCGACAAAGTCAAACTCAACGGCGAACGCAAGCTTAAGCCCGGTCCGAAACCAAAATCCATTACTGGACGACAATCATTCGACGCCAACGTCATCGTCGAGCGCAAGAAACAAACCTCGTCATCGGCAAAGCGAAGCACGGATGAGAAACGACAGGTTGGGCGTCCGAAGAAGGATCCGAACGCTTGGACGGAGGAGCAAATTGAAGCGTTGCAAAACGCGCAAGTACGCGTCGACCTCGGGCGTAAAAATTTCTGGACCGAAGTCGCGAGTTACGTCCCGGGTAAGAACGCGCAGCAGTGTAAAGAGCAAGTCTACGCTGGACTAGGCGTAGGTGGAAGCGGTGATGAGAACACGCGCCCCGAAAATCGCGACGAGGATGCGTACGACGAAGAAGACGTCGACGAAGGAGACGTCGACGACGATACCCAAGCCCGTGGCGCCAACCCAACGACTAGGACGTTCCTCACGCCAACCAAACCAGCGACATCGAGTGCAAATGTCGAACGATGGCGCATGCGTCGCCCTTCGGATGATCTCCGAGCCTAGATTAGACATCAAAGACGCCATTCGTTCAAAACGTGTAACAACCAGCCGCGCCAGACGTCACAACTCGACATGCGAGACGCCACCTTTGGTGCCATCGCTCTCGCCGTTCTCACCTCGCTCTTCGTGTATTACACCGTTTGGGCGCTCGTCACGCCGCTCATCGACGCAGGGCACCCGGTGCTGGCGTACTTTCCGAAACACTCGGACGCCGTCGCGTGGCCTGGCTTTGCCGGCGTCGTCGTGACGTTTGGAAGTTTCTTCTTGATCGGAGCAGCCATGCTCGCGCACGCGCCGGTGGCAAAAGCGAAACGCGCGTAAGGTTGTCACGGTTGCGACGCGAGCGGTGCGGGGACGACCGCGATGTGGGCGCGCGCGTTAGACGAGAGGTTGGCTCGAGCGACGGCGTCGGCGTCGAGAGACGAGCTCAGCCGTCTCTCTCTCGACGACGACGCGGACGCCGTGCGAAAGCGATATGAAGATAACGTTGAAGCACAAACGCGCGAGCTCGAGGCGCTCGTGGCGGTGTTTGCCGAACGCGCTTTCGGGGAGGATGCGGAGAAGGTTCGCTCGGCGCTGGAGAGCGGAGAGACAGTTGAGCTCGTGTCTGACGTCTCTGCGCCATATCCGCGCATCGAGCTCGCGCTGAGCGTGGATATGGATGATGATGCATGTGTGCGCGTGATTTGTGTGGATGGTGCGCTGGAGGTGCGGGCGCTGCCGATGATATTTTTAGACTTGACGCTGCCGCGCGAGTATCCGAGCGCGGCGGGGCCAATTTTTATGCTGCGCTGCGATTGGCTATCGAGTAGCCATTTGAGTGCGCTCTGCGCGAGGTTAGATACAATCGTAGAGGACGAGACGACGCGTGGCGAACCTGTGTTGTTTGAATTGGCGCAGTATTTACAATCGAACGCGTTGCGTGAAGTATTGTTGAACGACGATGGGGCGTTGGATTTGGCCGCGAGCGCGCCTTTGGGGTGGGGTACTAGCGACGATGATGACACGAGCATGTCGTTCGAAGTTGACATGCGCGCTATTGCAATGGCGCGAGATGTTCAAGAAGCAGAGTTTTGCATTTTGCGCGCAGACGCATCGGCGCGCAGACACGCGTTTTTAGAGAGCACGAATAATACGTGCTGCGTCTGTTTAGCTGACGACATCCTCGGACGAGATTTAAGGCGTCCTTCAGGGTGTCAACATTGGTTGTGCGTCGACTGTGTCAGTCGTATGGCAAGCGTACACGTTCGCGACGGGTCGGTGACGCGCTTGATTTGTCCCGAGCCGGGCTGCTCGTCGACGTTTTCGCCGCTCATCATGCGCGAAGTTTTATCGAACGACGATTACGAAAAGTATGACAACATGCTGTTGTCAAAAACTTTAGACGCAATGCCTGATTTAGTGTACTGTCCGCGGTGTGAACATCCGGTGCTCGAAGACGAGGGTGATGGTACGCACTGCGGTCGGTGCCCGGGATGTATGTATGCGTTCTGCACACTATGTCGCGATGCCTATCATCCACCGAGCATCGAGTGCCTAAACCCGCAGCAAAAACTCGCCGTGCTCGAAGCACGCCGGGTGGGTGATGAAAAGATGTCTGCCGAGGCGCTCAGAAAATATCGAGAAGACCTCGCAGATGCGGCTGCGCAAGCGTACGTGACGCAAAAAGGTCGCCTGTGTCCGACATGTGGTGCTGGCGTTGTCAAAAACGAAGGTTGCAACAAGATGACATGCGCGTGTGGGAGTTACTTTTGCTGGTTGTGTGGCGACAAGCTCAGTGGTGACGGGTATGCGCATTTCCGCAACGTCGACGGCGAAGAAGGCACGAGCGCGTGTCGGCTCTTTGACCTGGAAGAGATCGAACGTTTCGAGCGAGAAATGGCCAACATGCATCTCAACGGTGGACGGGGTGTGAACTACGGCGATGCTGGGCCGCGTGGCCGAGCGGCTGACATTGTGCAATGCATTCGGTGTAAAGCGGCAAACGGTCGATTTGACAACAACAATCACGTCACGTGCTGGGCGTGCCAAACTTCGTTTTGTGCCGCGTGCCGCGCCGTCGTTCCCCGGGGAAGCAATCATTATGGACCCGGTGCGGGAAAATGTAAACAACACGCGCCGCTCGCGCGATAGCCATGTAAATCCTCGATGCTTAACTGTACTAAACCGGTGCTGCAGCCGTCGCCAGCCGTCGCCAGCCGTCGCGCGAGAAAATGCTCTTTCACCTAGGGTCTGGTGCTAATAATCTCTACAATTGTTTACAAATAGGCGCACATGACATCTACAAATTATCCTCGCCCGTTATCCGGCGCACCCATACCCGCCGCCATCTCGGCGTCGCGCTCGCTGTGCGGCGCCGGCTCATTCTTCAACCTTTTCACCGCGCGCTTATACTCCTTCGTCTTCATATGCGCCGCCAACGCCTCAGCACTGACGAATCGGCGCCCCGTAGCCGTGGCGTAAAATTGCCCGATATCTTCATCACCCTCTACTTTATCCGCTTGCTCGATGAGCTCGAGAGACGTCGCGCCAGGTTTTCGCGTGGACGGGTCGGCGAGCTCCGCGTGGTACGCCTCAAACACAACATCCGCGTGCGTCGTGCTCACAAACAGCGCCCGTCGAGACGTTTTACACAAGTGCGTCTTGGTGTTTCGTCCTTTGGTTTTACGTTTAACTTTGGAACCTTTCTTCGAACCCATGTCTCGCGTTGAGATGTGGGGCAGCCGCCTGCGGGACGCGCGCGGAAAAGCGCGCGCGTCTTAAATTATGGCGACGGTGCGCGTACGCGTAGTTCGTACCCATTGGGATCCATCGTGCGTAAAGTAATTGAAATTCGATGTCCGCGCTCGAAATCGGCGTTTTCGAAATCGGTGTCGGCGGTTCCAGGCGCTATGCCGTGCGCAAACGTCCAACGCGCTTCGCCAGAGAGCACTAAGACGTCGCCCGGATCGAGTCGCACGCGCACTGGCGGAACCGACTGTGGTGACTGTGGTGTCGTAAAGTCCATCATGACGCTCGATTTCAGCGACAGGCTACATATGACGTCTCCAAACGCGTGCAAGTCGACGTGAGGCGTTAAACCGTCAACTTTGCTGTACTGGTTCACGATGCACTGACAAAAGTTGAACGCGTCGTCGGTGGTGTCCGAGGCGGCGAACGCGTGGCTGTCAATAGCGAGCGATTTTATTTTCTGCCCCAGGCGCGTCACCCAAGGCGGAAGTGGGCTGAAACACATCGCTTGCGAAGACGAAAGCCAACGCTCGGCGTCGAGCGCGCGTTCGACGTCGACGAGCTCGTCGTCGGTGAACGCCCCAGAGATGTGTACCAATCCTGCCGGGACGGCATACAGCGTGTATTTAGGGCGCATATGTGTGTCCTTATGAATTATATAGTCGACATGACTCGTGCTATGCGTCGATGTGTGTTGTTGTGCTATTTTCGCGTCGTCGGCTCGCTCGAGTCGCCGCGACAAAACTCTTCTTCATCCATGCGTGTTAGGCAAACATGGCGGCTAATGAGTCCAATGCTATTTTTGTCTCTGTATTCGCGGCGATGTCGTCCTCGTCCGTGAGTGCGGCTATCGTCGCTCGCGCGTCGGCGATGGTTCGCGTCGTCGTCGAGCGTCTGAAATCGTCCACCGCCTTGGGTGTTTTTTCAAAGTCGCAGCACCGCGCGATATCCAACAGCAAGCGCGCCGCCGCCTCTTTCGCGTTGATGTTATCCGATAATAAGCATCCCGCGGCGGCAGTGATCATGTTAAATTCAATAGCACACGCCATATTGGCTTCGGATTGAGTGACGACGTGTCGAGCCAAAACGAGCGCCTTGACGCGCACCTTCTCCGAACCCGGATGCGCGATGAGTTTCGCGCACAGTTGCACACCTTCTCCGAGTGCAAATGCTTTCTGCGCGTTTGCGTTGCCGCGAATGAGACACGATAGGGCGTAGAGCGCCTTGGCGCGAGCGTTATCGCCGCCGTCGCGTCGCGCGGCGTCGATGAGCGCCGACATCGCTCCGGCGCCCAACGCGTGCGTCTGCGCCTATATATGCACCAAAAAACGCGCATTCAATCGTAGTCAGTACAACACACGGAATACAAAACATATTGCGTGAACGCGACATACGACGCACACGCCGTTGACGCGCGAGCGCGAGCGTACCTTTTCATGATTTTGCGTCGTCGTCGCCAACGCCTCCGCCGCTCCCGCCCGTAAACTCTCATGCGGACTCTTCAACGTCGCAATCAGCGGCTCGAATCCCCCAATCGTGTACAAATCCCCAGCGTTATCCACATTCTCCACGCGCATGGTCAAATCCTCTAATAAAGCCTCGCGACGAGCGAGCTCGTCGTCATCCAACGTCGCCGTCGCGTCCACCGCGCGCAACGCCTCCGTCACCTCCTTCATGCGCTCAACCTCGTTCACCAACCCGCTCGCCATGGCGTCATAAAACCACTTTCGCTCTTCATCCGTAAACGTCCGCACGCCGTCACCATCCCCCGCAGACGTCGTCGCAGAGGACGTTTTCGCACCCTGTGCGATTGACCTATACACATCATCACGATACCAATCGTCGTCAGTCGCGCCGTCGCACCGTCGCGCGCGCGCGTCTCCCCGTGCCCACCGCGTCGCCATCGCCCCCATCGTCGTCGTCGTCGTCGCACCATTGCAAGATGGCGTTCCAGTTGGGCGTCGCGTCCTGTCCCATGGCGCGCGTTACAGTGACGTCATTGTCTCGCGCGCGTGTTGCTCGCCATGTCGTCGACGCACGCCGCGCTCGTTCGCGTCGCGCCGCGCGCGGTGGCGATGCACACGATGCGTGCGACGCGTGCGACGCGTGCGACGCGCGTGCGATGCGCGGTGGTGCGCGCGAGCGGGGATGATGACGACGCTGGCGCACCGAGAGGTGAAGATTTTGGAACGAATCCGCTGACGGGCGAGGCGCTCGAGGCGAAGGGGCAGATGACCGCCATCGTGACGGGAATCGTGAGCGTTGGATTGGCGGTGGCGTATTTGGGGTTGGTGCAGGTGATGGATTCGAGGGATATGGCACCGCCGCCGCCAGAGGCGATGGGGGATGGGAGCGCGGAGTTTTTGGCGTCGCTTTCGCGAGGCGAATGAATGAAAATGAAAATGAATGAATGACGACGGGGAGATGGTGATGCGCGGTCGTGTAATACTACTACCAATGATGGCGCTGGCCGTGAGTACGTGAATACGCAGAATAATATTTGTTTTGTATTTGAAAGAATGTGCCGACCGAATATTGTTACTACTTTTTGCGCGCTCGCTCGCTCGCTCGCTCGCGTTTTAATCGCGCTTGACTGGCGGTAAAACGGTAATGTTGACGTTTTCTGCTAACCATCTGAACGCGAGCTTGGCTTCTACGGCTTCGGTGCATTGGCGCCACAACTGATCCTCGTTGTATTCGGTTTGGAATTGGTCGAATTCTTCCTTGGCTTTTTGCACCTCGGCGGCGAGCTCTTCGCCGTCGACGACTAAACCTTCAAGCTTGCTCAATTCCTCGCACGCAATCGTACGACGCACGACGCGCTCGATTTCATCCTTTTGTTTGGTGATGAATTCGTTCACCATCTTCGCCGACGCGAGTTGCTGAAGCGCTTGCGGGGACATCTTCTTTTCAACTTGCATCGCCAAGAGCTGCTCCGAATACATGTCGCGCCCTTGTTCTTCGACGACTGAACGCGGAAGCTTCACGTCGCAAATCTCCGCCAAAGCATCCACGCACGCCTCATCGGTGGCACGCTTCAAGTCGAACGCGTACTTAGCCTTGATGGCTTCCAAAATAGCCGCCTTGGCGTCAGCCATGGTTTTCATACCCGGATAAATTTTCTCCGCCAACGCATCCGTCTCCTTGGGGTACTCGCGCGCGAACAACTCCTTGACGGTCACGGTGAACTTGGCCTTGACACCGCGCACGTAGGCTTGGGGCCAGTCATCAGGGAACACAATCGTGAACGACTTCTTTTCGCCGCTGAGCATGCCAGTCAAGTTTTCCAACAAGCCCGGGAGCTTAATGTTGCCGTCGCCCGTGTCCAATTGGAACCCGTCTTGCTTCATGCCTTGCAAGGTGTCGCCATCGGTGCCGTCCTCGTTCACGCGCACGGCATCGATGTCAACCACCGCGGCATCGCCCGGAGTCAACCCACGGTCGGTGGCCACGCGCAAAGTGGACAAATCCTTCAATTTATCCAAGAGAAACTTAGCCGCGTCGGCATCCGCCGTCGAATCATCACCGGGCGACTGCACGGTGACGCTCAACTTTTTGTAATCCCCAGTAAACTTAATCACCGGGTTCATCTCCACCAACACGTCGTACTTCATCGGTTCCGCCGGAGAGCACATCGGACCAGAGAACGCGTCAAACATCTCGGTGAAATGCGTCGTAATGCGCTCGCTATCTTGCAACGCATCCGCCGCCACGAGCCCCATGGCTTCGGGGAGCGAGTTTTGCAGCGCCTCCTCCACGCACGCGCTCGTAAACTCCTTGCGCCCGACGTGATTAATCAGCAACTGCATCGGAATTTTCGCCGTCTGTTTATCACCCTTCTTCGCGGAATTAAACCCAGGAATCGTCACCGTATCGTTAAACCCATCCACGACGGCGTCGTAGCACTTTTGCAGCATGCTCTCGGGCACCGTCACCTTGAGCTCC
>Ga0222715_10006035_pt1 | contig 10288 bp, 10 predicted proteins | sample C33_9DmetaG_FD_165056 | JGI IMG/M metagenome (GOLD analysis project Ga0222715, IMG submission 165056) | Estuarine water microbial communities from San Francisco Bay, California, United States - C33_9D | ecosystem: Environmental > Aquatic > Marine > Unclassified | place: USA: California... | reverse complement strand
CTTGTACTACCGACAAGAAAAGCTCAAGAACATTCAAATCGTCGATCCAGACCGTCATGTGAAGCGCATCATGACCCAAATGAAGACCGACTTGCGTATGCCCGTGGAGCCGCGTCATTTAGAATGTTTCGACAACTCGAACATTCAGGGGACCAACCCTGCAAGCGCTTGTGTGGTCTTTAAAAACGGAAAGCCTTCCAAAAACGACTACCGCAAGTTCAACATCAAAACAGTCGAAGGTCCCGATGATTTTGCCTCAATGGAGGAAGTCGTACACCGACGCTACAAGCGCCTGGTGGAAGAAGGAGAGCCACTGCCGCAGCTCATTATTATTGATGGGGGTAAGGGCCAATTAGGCGCTGCACTCAAGGCCCTAGAAAGATTAGGGTTGCGCGGCAAGATCACCATCATAGGAATCGCCAAACGATTGGAAGAACTCTACTTCCCCGGCGACCCCTACCCGCTGCATTTGGATAAGCGTTCTGAGACATTGAAGATCATCCAGCAGGCCCGCGACGAGGCGCACCGCTTCAGCTTGAGCCACCACCGCAATAGACGTAGTAAGGGGACTTTTAAAAGTGAGCTGGAAGGCGTTAAGGGAATTGGACCCGAAACCATCAAGGAATTATTGCGCCAATTCAAGAGCGTAAAACGTATCAAAGCCGCCAGCTTCGAGCAACTGAAAGAAATCGTAGGTCACGCCAAAGCAAAGGTGCTTACGGACTATTTCTCGTCCGACAAATAAGTCTGCCAGCTGTGGTGGAAGAACAGCACCGCCGTTTCGTCGCGGTCGTTGAAATATTGAATCATTCGTGCAACGGCGGTAACGATTTCCTTAGCTTTTTCAATACGTTCCTTTAAAATCAAATCGATACTGTCGATATAGATGGCTACGCCCTCTCCAGTGACTGATAAGTCCTCCGCATCACGTTCCTCCTCCTCTTCACTGTCGAGGATTTTCACGATGGGCCACTTCAAATCAGCCGCAGCCAATTCCTCGCGAACCTCATCAACATCAACCACAAACTGTACGGAAATTCCTTCAAACATCGAATTCAGATTTGGTACAAAGGTCAGACAAAATCGCTGATCTCTCCTAGGTCTTTCTTGGAAATATCTGGGACTTGGGCACCGTCGGCAGCATAGCCCACAGGCATCAACAAAAAGGCGCGTTCGTAAGAGGGACGACCTAAAATCTTACCCAGAAAATCCATGGGAGAAGGGGTGTGGGTCAAGGTCGATAGGCCTGCTGCGTGAATCGCTGCAATCAAGAATCCACAGGCAATACCTACGCTTTCCTGCACGTAATAATTCTTCGCCTTCTGCCCGCCCTCGTCTACCTCGTAGTTTTTGCGAAACACCACAATCAACCAGGGCGCCGTCTCAAGAAAGGGCTTCTCCCAGTCCGTGCCGAACGGCTTCAAATCCTCCAGCCATTGATCGCTCGCACGACCGCCGTAGAAGGCTCGTTCCTCCTCCTCTGCGGCAAGACGGATTTGGCGCTTGAGGTCCGGATCTTGAACGGCCACGAAATGCCAAGGCTGCTTGTTGGCGCCGGAGGGCGCGGAAGCCGCAAGGGCAATCAATCGCTCGATGGTTTGGCGCGGCACAGGGGCGTCGCTAAACTCCCGAAGCGACCGGCGCGTAGATAGTGCACGCTCCACCGCTTCGAACAAGGTTTGTGCTTCCTCGTCGCTCGATGGCCAGGGTTCGTATGGTTTAAAATTGGGATCCATTTCCCTAAAATAAGGGACTTTATTCGTCGCTCAAGACTTTTCCGTCCTCAATGCTGATGATGCGACGGGCTTTTTTAATCACTCGATCGTCGTGGGTGGCAAAAACAAAGGTCATTCCCTCCTCCTTATTGAGCTTCTCCATGATGTCCAAGAGGTTCGCAGTGCTGGTCGAATCCAAGTTTGCCGTGGGCTCGTCTGCCAATACAAATTGAGGCTTGGATGCGAGCGCTCGGGCCACGGCTACGCGCTGCTGCTGTCCTCCGGATAATTGGCCCGGACGTTGTCCTTCCTTTCCTTTCAGTCCCACCGCCTCGAGCAGTTGCTGGGCACGTGCCTCGCGCTCTTCTTTAGGACGGTCCTGCAGTAGCATAATGAAGCTTACATTCTCCTGGGCGCTGAGCACGGGAATGAGGTTGTAGGCCTGGAACACAAATCCGATGTTTCGCAAGCGGAAGTCGATGAGTTGGTTTTCGCTCAGTGTGGTGATGTCTACCCCACCAATCTCGATGCTGCCTGAGGTCGGTTTATCTAAACCACCCAACAAGTTTAGCAAAGTGGTTTTCCCACAGCCGGAAGGCCCTTTGAGGGCGGTAAACTCGCCTTCAGTAATGGTCAGATTGATCCCGTTGACGGCGTGCACAGGCACAGCGCCTTCATAGACCTTCTCGAGGTTCTCGATTTGAATTACCGGTTTACTCATAACTATTGGCCACGGATGGCTTCTACTGGGTTCAACTTCAGGGCACGGACTGCCGGCAGAATAGAGGCAATGAGTGCTGTGGTCACCACCATGATGGCGATAATAATATAGTATTCAGGTACGATTTCCGGGTAGATAATGCTCTGCACGCCAAGTTCCGCGAGTCCCTCTTTCTTGCTGGTCAGATCAATGCCTATGCGCATCATGATTCGGGTACTGAGGTCACCCAGCACAATACCGATGGGCCCGCCCACAAAACCCAGCATTAGGGTTTCGAGTAAAATCATCAGGAAGAGCTTGCGCTTATTCATGCCCACAGCCATCAACATGCCTAATTCTCTTCGGCGCTCCAAAATCGCCATGAGCATATTATTGATGATGCCAAAGAGCAGCGCCATCATAATGATCCCTAGTACGAGTACGAGCATGATAGCCATCATATCGTCTGCAAAACCCAGCTCAGGGTTGACCTGTTTCCACGACTTTAAGGACATACCATTCGGCAGCACCGAGGCCAGCTCGACGGTCTTCTCGTCGGTATCCACGGTCTCGTCAAACCTAACCAGTACTTCATGCACCAGCGGGGCTCCCAAGGTTTGTTCCAAATCCTTATGATGCACGTACAGGTGAAACTCATCCCAAGTAGCATTCAGTGTTTTATAAATTCCGGAAACGCGGAAGGAAGCACGACTGAGTGTGCCTTCTGCATCTTGGAAGGTCAAGACCACCTTACTGCGTAGTTTTAACCCCAATCTATTGGCCAATTTTTCTCCAATAACCAACCTGTTCCGGCCGGCAGATTCAAAGAAATCACCGTCCACCAATGTCATGGGAAGCGTTGTTTGTGTACGTTCGTCTTCAGGCCAAACCCCCATAATGCGGACGGCACGCGCACTCTTTGCGCTGTTGATCATGCCTTGCAACACCGTGCGCTGTGCAGTACCCGCTACGAAAGGTAAACGCTCGACCTCTTCCCGCAGCTTAGTCACTGCAACATCGTCCCCGAGTACGGCTCCAGATAAAGGCTCGGCATCGAATGCGGTACTGTGAATTTGTGCATGGCCGATCGTCGTGCCAATGGCTGAAGCCGTGCGCTCATTATTCATCCCAAAAGAGAATCCAATGATCAACAGACCCGCCCATATGCCTACAGCGATTGAGCCGATCACAATAAAGGATCGAACCTTAGATCTCCATATGTTGCGCCAAGCTACTTTGAAGATCATGATCGCATGCTTTTAACGGGTTCGAGCTTCATAATTTTCCATACGGCATAGGAACTGACAAGGATTCCTATGACGAACACAATAGCCCCGTGGTTCAGGTTGATGATGAACGAAGTGGTAGTGTAGAGTTTTGGCTCAAAATCGAACTGTTCAATAGCCTCTTTCATTTGGCCGCTAAGATCGATGGGGTTGTACTTGAAGTAAAATTGGACCGGCTTCACTAAGGCCATACCCACGATGGCTCCTCCAAGAGTGAGTATAAGATTTTCAAGCACGGTAACAACGGCTAACTTAGACTTTCGCATCCCTATGCTGACCAAAATCCCGAACTCGCGCTCACGTTCGCTTACCATCATAATGACAGTCCCGAGCAAGACGAAAGAGATGATGAAATACAAAATGGTAATGAAGATTTGCCCTCCTGCCATATCTGCCTCTATGGTTTGAATGAGCTCTGGAAAGAGTTCCTCCCATTCCAACAACTCCAACTCTTCGCCCAATATGGGCAACAGTTCAGCCTTAACTTCTTTGTGGTCGGCGGTCGGCTCAATATCTATGACCGCAGTGGTCAACAAGCCCATTCCATTGTACATCCATTGTGCCGTTTGAAGGGGCATAAGGACCAATTGTTTGTTCAATTCGGGGTTTGAGATTTTTGCGATGCCGCTCACCATGAATTGGCCATAGGCACTCGCTCCCCGATATCCCTGACTTAAAAACAATAAGGAATCACCCACGCCGACTTTTAAAAACTCAGCCAAGCCCTCACTTACCACCACCTGATCTGAGCCTGGTTCAAAAACACTTCCGGAAACAATCTGATCAATTAGCTGTAACCCGGGCAACTCGAATTCAGGTTCAATACCAAGTACCAAGCTTCCCCTATTACTCTGACCCGTGCTCACCAAGGAAAAACTTTCTAACCTGCGCACCACTGATCGGACCCCATCGACTTCCTGCCATTGCGCAACGGGCAATGCAGCTTCGTCCATGCTAAGGTCCAAGCTTTGCTCTCCCCAAAATCCTTTTTGATGTACCTGGAGGTAGCCGAAATTATTGGCGACGATATCGTCCACCATATGCTCCCAAACACCCACCTGAAAGCTTCTAAGGACCACTGCGAAAATGACACAAAACATTACCGCAGCAATGGTGATCATGCTTCTCCCCTTATTTCGCCAGATATTTCTCCACGCGAGCTTGAGCATTATTGCACGAGTTTCATGTTGCTACGCTCAAAAAAACCTGCTGAAAAAGTCGGATTAAAGTCTAATTTCTTGTAGGTCATCTCAGTAAAAAATCCCTCTTCATCTGCCGGAATGATCGTTAGCTTGGATGGCAGCTCCTGTCCGCCAAGATTTTTGATCTCCGAAGCCTGTAAGGTCGTTACCAAATAATCGTCTTCATCAAAAAACTCTGTGCGTAATTGAAGGGTTTGTTTAACGGAAATATGTGTAACCACTTTTCCCCAAACTACTGCTGCTTCAGGTTTTGGGACCAATTCTATTTGATAGCACGGAACCCCGTCAACAGAAACGACGCCCAACAACTTGTGCTCGTAATCTTCTACCAATGACCCCGTATTAATCAGGGCATCGTTCGTGAAATCCGTTCCCATCCAACTCTGCACCATCGCTGCCGGCAAGGCAACTACCTTTTTAATCCCGGGAACATAGTGCCACACATTATCCCCATTACGCAAGAATACCGTCCCCTTTTCACGGGCCGGTCCTGTAATGAGAATCATGGTTTTGTCCATTCCCTCGTTCCAGATTTTCGCATCCATCGTACGCTCCCACTTCGGACGTACTGTGCGAATACTCACCTCAGCAGCAGAACGAGTTCCGCTCAACTTTGCCTCAGCTTGTTTTAGAAGGGTGGTAGGGTTTTGCCCAAACACAAATGAAGTTGCGCAGGCAAGTATTAGGGATGTAAAAAATCTTGTCATAGCCTTAGGTGTGTTTGCTTAACGCACAAACCGGCACTATGTTTTTGAAGGGGTTAGTTTAATTTCAGGGCCAATTTCGCCATGACTTTCTTCGCCGATTTTCCTTCGTACAACACCTCGTTCACTGCCTTGACAATAGGCATCTTCACCTCGTGTTTTTTTCTAATCTTAGCCACCAATGGCACGGCATAATAGCCTTCCGCCACCATGGTCATCTCCGCCTTTGCGCTCTTCACCGTGTACCCCTTGCCCAACATGTTCCCCAGCATTCTATTTCTGGAAAATTGGCTGTAGCAAGTCACCAATAAATCGCCCAAATACGCGCTCTTTTTTATATTAATTGGCCCCTCGCAAGTACTCTTCATAAACCTGCGCATCTCACGCGCCGCATTTGAAATCAGTACCGCCTGGAAATTGTCCCCATAGCCCAAACCATGGTACATCCCCGCCGCGATGGCATATATATTCTTCATCACGGCCGCATATTCCGTCCCGTAGATATCTGTACTCAACGTGCAGCGCATGTAGTGGTTCTTCAACACCCCCGCCACACGCTCGGCCACCGCTTTCTCTTTCGCAGCCACCGTCAAAAAACTCAACCGCTCCAAGGCAATCTCCTCGGCGTGACACGGACCCGTAATAACCACGATATTCTCCTCAGGAACCCCCACTACTTCGCGCAGGTACTCCCCAACGATCATGTTCTCGTCCGGAATAATTCCCTTAATGGTCGAGCACACCAGCTTCCCCGCTAGCGCACCCTCAGTCATTCCTTCCAGAACCTCCTTTACAAACGCGCTGGGCACCGCGAAAATCACAATATCCGCCTGCGCCACCGCTGCATTCACATCGGTGTAAATATGAATACTGCCCGGCTGAAAGCCTACCGAAGACAAATACCTCGGATTGTGATGGTATCGCTTAATATGCAACGCACTCTCCTCATTGTGCATCCACCAATGGCAGCTGCCCAAATTATCCGTAACCATCTTCACCACGGCAGTCCCAAAAGAACCCCCGCCAATTACGGCCACAGAAGGCTGCGTGCTTTGCATCTGATCGTCCATTAAAAGGTAATTTCAGTTTCTACTTCCTCCCCATCTCTCACATACACCAAAGCCGTCGTATCGCCTTTTTTAAAGGCCCCCAACGCCACCATGTACGCATAAATATCATCAATGGAGATATCTCCAATCTTCATGATCACATCCCCGGACTTCAACCCGGCGTTGGCCCCGGGACGCCCTTCGGTCGCCCCATCGATACGAAGCCCCGGCCCGCCAAAAAGGTAATCTGGCACGACCCCTAAGGTCACGGAGAAGTTCGGCGTGGTCTTCTGTTCTGAAGAAGTGGTTTTTTGGAACGTGAGGTTCTCATAATTGGCCGTGCGCGCGGTGATGTTGTAGATCAACGAGGCGAGCTTGGCCATGCCTTTGTAGTTGATTTTCACCGCGTCGTCGGTCGGCTTGTGGTAATCGTCATGGGTTCCAGTGAACAGGTGCAATACCGGCAAATCCTTGTAGTAAAAAGACGTCTGGTCGGATGGACCTACGCCAGCAGGATCTTTTTTAATGTCCAAACCATGAATAGGCGTATCGAGGATCTCGTCCCATTCCGTAGCCGTTCCCGTTCCTGAAAGCTGGAGGCGGTTGTCGCGTAGGCGGCCAACCATGTCGCTATTGATCATGTATTCCACTTCCTTCAGTGGGAAGGTCGGATGGTTGGTCCAATATTTCGAGCCTATCAAACCCAATTCCTCCGCGCTGTAAAACTGGATCAAGTAGTTGTAATTCGTGTCTTGGCGTTGGGCATAATAACGCATGACTTCCAACAGCAAGGTCGTCCCCGAGCCATTGTCGTCGGCCCCATTGTGAATAGCCGCTGGTCCTTTGTACAAGCTGTTCTCACCGCCCATGCCCAAGTGGTCATAGTGCGCGCCGAGCACGACGGTTTTACGCTTGTTATTGTGGATGTACCCGATGATATTGTAGCCGTCGCTAAAACGCTCCGACATGGACACTGAAAGGTTCACTTTCTGTGCACGCTTCATCAATTTGTTGGCCGCGGCTTCGTTGCGAACGAAGAATACCGGCAAGGTTGAGGCGTTGATGCTCTTAAAGAATTCTTGGGTATCTGAAGCCGTTCCATCCGGGTTGATGAGCAATACCGCTTTAGCGCCTTTTTCTACCAAATTTGCCACGCGCTGGTTCAAGCTGTGGTACGCCGCATAGGCGCTGTGCGGGTGGATCCCGTCCGGTGAGCTGACGTTCATCACAGCGATGGCACCGTCTATAGTAAGGCCATTAAAATCATCATAAGAACCGTCCTCTGTGGTGATGCCGTAGCCGACATAAACGGTTTTGCCCGAAGCTTTACCTGTGTGGCTGCTTATGGAGACCGGGTAGAAATCCACGTGGCCTTGGAGTTGTGCTCGGCCCACTAATAGTGTGGTGGCATCGTAATCTACAGCGGCATATTCCGGTACTGGGAACTTTTGGAAGTAGCCGTTTTCACCCATGGGCTCGATGCCTAGCTCGAGCATGCGGCCGGCAATCATATCACGGGCAACATCGGCCTCTACGGTTCCGGGCTTGCGGCCCTTCAGTGAATCTGAAGCCAAGAAAAAGAGGTCATTTTCCATGCGCTTGGTCGCATCGAGATCGATGGGGACTTCTTGCGCAGATACTTGGACCGTAAAAACAGTCGTTAATAGGAGGATAAGGGGGGAGAACTTGTTCATGAGTTCGTATTTGATTCCCTACAAAGGTAGCGACCAAAGGTTATATTTGAAGTGTGAGTAACGGCATGAAAGCACTGGCCGGTCAAACGGCCATCTACGGACTAAGCAGCATCTTGGGGCGGATGATCAACTTCCTGTTGGTCCCCCTGCAAACTGCGGTATTGACCCAAGCGGAATATGGGATCAACGTAGACTTCTATTCCCTCATCGCCTTTTTGATTGTGATCTGCACCTTTGGGATGGAGACGGCGTACTTCCGTTATTCCGAACAGGAGGGGTTTGAGGAACCGAAGGTGTTCGGCGCGGCGGTGACCATGATTTTAATTGCCCTTGCGTGTATTTCCGCCTTTGCCTTCTTCGGACAGGGGCCGCTGCTCGAGGTGATGCGTTATGAGAAAACACCGCACTACCTGTTTTACTTGATTGCAATTTTAGGATTGGATGCCCTCAGCGCCATTCCCTTTGCCCGGTTGCGCCGAGAGAATAAAGCGTGGCGATTCGCCGGAATAAAATTGGCCCTGATCTTATCTAATGTGGCCATCAACCTCTACATATTCCTGCCGGCCTTCTGGGAGCAGCACGGTTCCGCGGGATGGTGGATGCACGATTTGCGCGGGGTGGATTACATTTTTATTGCCAATTTCTGGGCGTCCCTAATCATGTTTGGACTACTCATTCCTACACTGTTTCCACTTAAACTCACCCTAGAAAAAAAGTATGTTAAAACTCTTTTGGTCTTTGGCATTCCACTCCTCATTGGTGGATTAGCAGGCATAGCCAATGAGATGCTCGACCGCCAATTACTGAAGTATTTGCTGCCTGAAGAGAGCTGGGCCGAAGGAGTGGGCGTATATGGTGCCGTGTACAAGATTTCCATCTTCTTGATTTTGTTTAATCAGGCCTTTCGATACGCGGCAGAGCCGTTTTTCTTCCGCAACGCCAAGACGGCCGATGGCCCCAAGCGAATGGCTAAGGTCATGGAAGGTTTTGCTTGGGTAATGAGCGTCGGATTCGTGTTGATCATTGCGGGGCTGGATTTTCTCAAGTTCTTCATTGATCAGAAATTCTGGGTGGGATTGTACTTGGTGCCCATCCTGTTATTGGCCAATGTCATTCTCGGCATTAACACCAACCTCAACGTGTGGTACAAGGTCAGCGATAAGACCCGCTACGGGATCTATATCACCTTTGTTGGGCTTGCAGTGACCGTCATAGGGAACCTCAGCTTGATCCCGACCATGGGGATTTTGGGTGCGGCCATTACCACCTTGGTGGCCTATACCGCCATGTTCTTCGCCAGCTTTTGGTGGGGGCAAAAGCACTATCCCGTGCCTTATAATTGGACCAAATTAAGCGCCTACGTCCTCGGCGCTACTGCCACCGTTTTCCTCATTCATTATACCGGGATTGACTCTGTTGTTATTAAACTCAGCCTAGGCGCAGCGTATCTCCTGGTAATGTTCATGGCCGAACGCCGTGGGCTTTTTAACTTCGCACGATAGATGAACATCAAAGTACACTACAGCGGCAAGCACGCTTTGCCACAGTTTGAAACCACACAAAGCGCGGGCATGGACCTTCGTGCCAATATCGACGCGCCTGTGGTCTTACAACCTGGCGACCGTGCACTCATTCCTACAGGCATTAAAATGGCCTTGCCGGACGGGTACGAAGCGCAGATTCGTCCGCGTTCGGGATTGGCATACAAGCACGGCATTACCGTGTTGAACAGCCCGGGCACCATCGATGCTGATTACCGCGGCGATGTGGGCGTACTGCTGATCAACCACGGACGGGAAGCCTTCACGGTGGAAGATGGCATGCGCGTGGCACAGATGGTCGTGGCACAGTATTCGCAATTCGAGTGGGAATCTGTGGAAGATCTCGACGAGACGGCGCGCGGTGCGGGCGGCTTTGGTAGTACCGGAAAACAATAAA
>Ga0222715_10006029_pt1 | contig 10290 bp, 10 predicted proteins | sample C33_9DmetaG_FD_165056 | JGI IMG/M metagenome (GOLD analysis project Ga0222715, IMG submission 165056) | Estuarine water microbial communities from San Francisco Bay, California, United States - C33_9D | ecosystem: Environmental > Aquatic > Marine > Unclassified | place: USA: California... | reverse complement strand
TATGAGAGGTATTATATGATTAATAATCTACAAAAAGAAAACTCCACTATTGAAATAGACCAGCCCCAAACTATTCACTCTGACAGGTGGAATTATAATTTTACTTACGGAGCAAACGCTTACAGCAAAGGGTCTGTTTTTCTGTCGCAGCTTGGTTATATAATTGGTAAAAAAAATCTATCAAAAACCATTAAAAGATATTATAGCGACTTTAAATTTAAACACCCTACTCCTAATGATTTTAAAAGAGTTGCCGAGAAGGTTTCAGGCACTGAGCTCGAGTGGTACTTAAACGACTGGACAAGAACCACAAACAAAATAGATTATGAAATAGTTTCTTACAACGATAAGACAAGAGGGGTTTCATTAAGGAGAATAGAAAACATGCCTATGCCAATTGAACTGTTTATCACGTTTGACGACGGGTCTAAAGAACTTTATTATATTCCAACAGATTTAATGTTTAATTATAAGCAGTTTGACCAAAGTATTGTTGTAACTAATTTAAGCCCATGGAAATGGGCAAATTCTGAATATTCTTTTTTTTTAGAAAATAACAACAAAAAAGTAGTTTTTATAGAAATTGATCCTTCGAAAAGGCTTGCCGATATAGATCAAAAAAACAATGTTTTAAACATTTCTAAATGATTTCCTCTTTAAAAAGTGAAAAAAAAATTGAACTACTTTTTAATAAAGGTTCGTTGATAAAAAAGGATGGGTTGTTGTTAAAGTTTTATTTTTTTAATGATGGTGTAGTTAAGTATGGGGTTAGTGTTCCTAAAAAAAGGTTTAAATCCGCTGTAAAAAGAAACCTTATAAAGCGTAAAATTAGAGAGTCTGTTAGAGGCTCTAATTCTTTTTCCCTGCTTCCTGTGGGTGTTTCTTTTTTTATTATTTATAATTATAATTCGGTTTTGGAAAGTAAAAAAGTTTGTGCTCTTGTTGACTCTCTTTTAAAAAAGCTTGTGATTTCTTTTAAGTAATGTTTAAATACATGGCCACGTGAGGTATTCCGTCTTCTAAATATTCTTTTCCTTTTGTTACAAAGCCGTGTTCTGAGTAAAACTTTTTTAAGTGTGCCTGTGCTGATATTTTAACTGTGTTTGTTCCATAGTTGTTTTTTATTTCAACCAGAGATTTTGCAACAAGCTCATGTCCTAGGCCTGTCCCTCTATATTTCTCTTTTACAATTGCCCTTCCAAAAGAGGTTTCTTTAAAGTATTCCTTTTTATTAAAAATTCTAGAGTAAGCTATAAGTTTGTTTTCAAAATAGCCCATGACATGTATTGCTTCTAGGTCTTTTTTGTCAATATCTTGATAAACACAATCTTGCTCTACTACAAAAACTTCGGACCTTAATCTTAAAATAAAATATATTTCATTTACAATTAAAGCTTTCCATTTTTTGACTACCCAATTTATTTTCATTGAATAGGAATTTTATTTATTCTTTTTAAATGTCTTCCTCCTTCAAATTCCGTATTTATAAATTTTTTGACTATTTCTTTTGCCTCATCAAGAGAAACAAAACGGGAAGGTATGCTAAGTATATTGGCGTTGTTGTGTGTTCTTGAGAGTTCTGCAATTTCACTATTCCAGCAGAGGGCTGACCTTATGTTGTTGTGTTTGTTTGCTGTCATGTTGGCTCCATTCCCGCTTCCACATATTATTATACCCATGTCTACTTCTTTATTTGAAACCTGTTTTGATACAGGATGAATATGGTCCGGGTAGTCTACGCTTTCTTCAGTGTCTGTTCCATTATTAATTATACTGTGGCCCTCTTTTTTAAGAATATTTATTATTTCCTTTTTATATAGTGTACCCGCGTGATCATTTCCGATTGATATTTTCATGTGTTAATAGTTGGTTTGTTAATTGTTAACTCTTTTTAATAATTATCAAATAAAGGTTCTTTATTAAAATTAAAAATCTTTTGTTATTGTTTTTCTTACATCTGCCAACATTATTTTTTTAATTATTAACAATTTTGTTTTGTTTTTTTATTAACCTTTTAGATTTTAACATGTGTTAATAATTATAATAACCCTTCGATATTTTTTTTATTTTTTGTTTATTAAGTGTTTATTATTATTATTATTATTTCTTAATTACTTTTTTGTTATACAAATTAACAAACTATAATATAAACCATATATTATTTAAAATTATATTATTATTATTATATGATTGTTAACTAATATTTTCCTTTTAAAGTTTTATTAGAATTATATTTACTCTTGTATTAAATGGGAAAGAAAAAAACAAAAATTTACGAAAAAGAAATATTAGAAATATTTAATAAGTATCCTAAAAAGTCTTACAACTACCGACAAATTAAAAGCAACATAAAAGAAAAAAAAGATATTTTAATAATTAGGTCTCTACAAAACCTTAATATAAAAAACAGAATTATAGAAATATCTCCAGGAAAATATATCTTAAACAGAAAACAATATATAGTAGGAGAAATTGATAAAACAAAAAAAGGTTCGGCATATTTAGTTTCACCTGATTATGAAAAAGATTTTTTTATTTCAGAAAGCAATATAAATAAGGCGCTTAATGGAGATAAAGTAAGTTGTGTTAAACTGAACAATAGAGAGGTTGAGGTTGTTAGTGTTGTTTCAAGAAAAAAAGAAAAATATGTAGGTTTAGTTTTTATAGAGAACGGTGTAAAAAAAATAGAATACAGCTCTAATAAAGACTATTTAATTTTTAATACACACAACAAAGAAATTACTGAAAACGAAATTGTTGTTTTTAATATAAAGGAATGGGAAAAAAACATTCCAGAAGCAAAAATTTTAAAAAGACTAGGAAAAAAAGGAGAAGTAAACAATGAGATTCACGCTATCTTAGAAGAATTTGAGCTTCCTTATGAATTTGAAAAAGAGTTGTTAGAAGCCGCAGAAAAAACAAAATATTTACAAAACAAAAAAGAAGATAAAAAAAGGAGAAATTTAACAAAAATCACTACGTTTACTATAGATCCACCAGATGCTAAAGATTTCGATGATGCAATTTCTGTAAATAAAATAAATGATTCTCAAATAGAAATAGGAATACACATTGCAGACGTATCACATTTCATAAAAGAAAGCACAGCCTTAGATAAGGAAGCAAAAAAAAGAGCAACTTCAGTTTATTTAGTTGATAGAGTTGTACCAATGTTACCTGAAGAAATTTCTAATAATTTATGTTCTCTAAATCCGAATGAAAACAAATATTCTTTTTCAGCGTTATTCATTTTTGAGGGCGAAAAAATAATAAAAAAATGGTTTGGGAAAACTATAATAAATTCAAACGAAAGACTTTCTTATAATGAAGCACAACACATTATTGATAATAAAACGAATTTGATTCCTGAACAAATATCCCTCACTGGCAAGAAAAAAAGAATAGATGAAAAAGTATCAAAAGCCATTATATACATAAACAACATCGCTCAGCAACTTAGAGAAAAAAGACACAAGAAAGGATCTATTTCTTTTAATAAAACAGAAGTTAAATTTGTTTTGGATAAAAACAAGGAACCAATAAGAACAAAAATTAAAACCGCCTTGTCAGCAAATAAATTAATAGAAGAGTTTATGTTGTTAGCTAATAAAAGTGTGGCCGAAATATTTACTAAAGAAAAAAGAGGGCTTTACAGGGTTCATGATCTTCCAGACGATCAAAAGCTAATTACGCTTGAAAGAATAATATTAAAACTAGGACATAAACAAAATTTAAAAAACCCAAAAAACTTAAACAAAGAAATAAATAGTTTGTTAAGTAAAATAAAAAACACCCCAGAAAAAAATTTAATTGACACACTGGTTATTAGAAGCATGAGCAAGGCTAAATATTCAACAAAAAACATAGGTCATTTTGGTTTGTGTTTTGAAAAATATACACACTTTACCTCACCAATTAGAAGATATCCCGATGTTTTAGTCCACCGAGAATTGGAAAAAATTTTATTAAAACAAACAAAAAAACAAGTTATAGAGCCCCTTTGTTTACACTGTTCAAATAGAGAAGAAGTGGCAACAAAAGCAGAAAGAGCCTCTATTAAGTTTATGCAAGTAAAATATATGTCCACTAAAATTAATCAGAAATTTAATGGAGTTATTTCGGGGATAACAGAAAGAGGGGTTTTTGTAGAGGCTATTGACAATAAGTGCGAAGGTTTTATAAAAATAAAAGATGTTCCGGGAGATTATTTTGTTTTTAATGAAAAAGAGATGTTAATATTGGGGCGACACACAAAAGAAGAGTACAGGCTTGGAGACCCCGTATTGATTCAGGTTGAGGGAGTAAACCAAAGAAAACAACAAATAGATTTTTCATTAATAGAAAAGATGTAATTTTAAAAAACAATAAACAAACAATGAAAAAAATAATATTCCTTCTTTTCATACAAAGCGTCTTCTCTCAAACAGAAAAAAAAATAGGTGATTTTCAAGAATTAAAAGTGATAGACGGAATAAATGTTGTTTTAGAAAAAGGAGAACAAAATATTTTAAAAATTACAGGAGATAACACAGAAAATGTAGTAATAATAAATAAGTCTGGCTCATTAACAATAAGAATGCAGCTTGTAAAAAAATTAAAAGGACAAAACACAGTAGTTAAGCTGACACACAAAAGCAGAATTTTTTTAATTGAAGCAAAAGAAGGGGCAACGGTTATTTCTAAAGACAAAACAGACCAGTCTACAATATATTTAAAAACAGCATCAGGCGGTCAAATAGACTTAGACATACAGACCGAAAAAGCAACCGCAACGGCAAATAGCGGAGGTGTAATTAATTTAAAAGGAACTACATTTTCTTTTGAAGCCATCGTTAAATCAGGCTCAATCGTTAAAGCTTACGAGCTAAGCTCCAGCCAAACAAAAGTAAAAGCTTCTTCCGGCGGTTCATGTAAAGCTTATGCTAGAGATATTTTTGAAGCTAACGCCTCTTTAGGAGGATCAATTGAGGTGTATGGTGACCCAAAAACATTTAATCAAGTCATTTCTTTAGGAGGAAGCATAATAGAAACAAATAATGATTAGCGATTTTTTTCCAGCAATTTTACTTGGTATTATATTGTCTTTTACAATCGGACCCGTTTTTTTTACAATTTTAGAAGTAAGCGTTAGCAAAGGGTTCAGGGCTGCAGTTTTTTTTAACATAGGGGTTGTTTTTTCAGAAATTGTTTTTTTTGCAATAGCCTATGCCAGCACTAGCAGTCTTTTAGAATCAATACAAGATAACCCGTCCTGGAAAGTGTTAGGGGGCGTTTTACTTTCTTTTTATGCAGGAATTACCCTTCTTGGCATCTACCAAAACAAAGAAGAAAAAGATTATATGATAGATTCTGAAACAGTTTCTCCCAACCTTATAAAAAATCTTATAAAAGGGTTCTTGCTTAATATTATTAATTTCGCTGTTCTTGTTTTTTGGATTTTAATAGTTGCGAACTATGGCCCAGGATTTAAAGAAACACAATACAAAATGGTGGTGTTTTTTTTAGTAATAGTCGGTACATATTTTACAATTGATTTAGGAAAAATATACCTTGCACAGCAGTTAAAAACAAGCCTCACTAAAAAGATAATAACTAAAATAAAAATTGCCGTAAACACAATCATTTTAATTATTGGTTTTGTTTTAATGTTCAATGGTTTTTTCGAATAAAAAAACCCCTTAAAAAAGGGGTTTAAAAGAGGCACCGAGCGGATTCGAACCGCTGTACAAGCTTTTGCAGAGCTCTGCCTAGCCACTCGGCCACAGTGCCAATGAGGGCAAAAATACACTTTTTTAAAATTTAGAATCTTTTTTTTGAGTTAATTTTACAGAGACCCCAACAACGTCTCCATTAATTGGAGGGTTTAGTTTTGTGATTTGGACACTACATTTTTTTACCCTAAGCTCTACTTTAAAAACAGAAGCGATAATTCTATGTGCAACATTTTCTAACAGCTTTGAAGGAACACCCATCTCTTCTTTAACGATCCTGTTTAAAAGCACATAATCAACAGTGTCTTTTAGCTGGTCTGTCTTTGCGCTTTTTTTAAGATCGGCATTAATACTTAAATCCACCCTGTAGTCAGAGCCAATAGCGGTCTCTTCTTTTAAACAGCCATGAAAAGAATAGCAACGAATGTTTTTCAATAGAATTTTTCCCATAAAACAAAGATAGTTTAAAGAAAGAAAAAGACTTAAGAATTATTTAACTTTGTTATTTATTACAAGTGAAAGAATCAAAACATTTTATAGAAAACATAATTGACGAAGACCTTTCTTCAGGACTGCAAAAAAAGAACTTAAAGTTTCGGTTTCCGCCTGAACCCAACGGTTTTTTACACATTGGACACGTAAAGGCAATCTGGATTAATTTTAGTCTAGCTCAAAAGTATTCTTCACCGGTTGTGCTCAGATTTGATGACACCAACCCAGAAAAAGAAGAACAAAAATACATTGACGCTATTAAAGAAGACGTTAAATGGCTTGGCTACACATGGAAAGAAGAGAGGTATGCTTCAGATTATTTCACTCAATTGCATTCTTGGGCGAAGACACTTATTAAACAAGGACTAGCTTATGTTGATTCTCAAACATCTGATACAATCGCTGATCAGAAAGGCACACCAACCGCTGCAGGAACCGATAGCCCGTACAGAACTAGACCAATAAAAGAAAATGCAGAGCTTTTTTTAAAAATGACAAACGGTGACTTTAACGAAGGAGAACATGTTTTAAGAGCTAAAATTGACATGTCTTCTCACAATATGCTGATGCGCGACCCGATTATCTATAGAGTTTTAAAAAAATCACACCCCAGAACAAAGTCACAGTGGAAGGTTTATCCAATGTACGACTGGGCTCACGGTCAGTCCGATTACATCGAGCAGATTACACACTCGCTATGTACTCTTGAATTTAAACCACATAGAGAGTTATACGATTGGTTTTTGGACCAGCTTGTTGAAACAAACAAAACAAGACCAAAACAAAGAGAGTTTGCTCGCCTAAACTTAAGCCACACGATTACCTCTAAAAGAAAATTAATGTTTTTGGTCGAAAAAGGCATAGTTTCTGGCTGGGACGACCCAAGAATGCCAACTATTTCGGGTCTTAGAAGAAGAGGGTACCCACCCTCTGCGCTAAGAGAGTTTGTTAAACTGGCCGGTGTAGCTAAAAGAGAAAACATAATAGAAGCAAGCCTTCTGGAGTTTTGTGCACGAGAAGAGCTTAATAAAACTTCAAACAGGGTAATGGTGGTTGTTAATCCCATAAAGCTTATAATTACTAATTATCCTAATGAAAACGATGAAATTGTTTTGTCAGAAAACAATCCAGAAAATCCAAGCGCTGGAGAAAGAGAAATACCCTTTGGAAAGGAGATTTATATTGAAGAAGAGGACTTTAAACCGGAAGCCAACAGAAAATTCTTTAGACTTACAATTGATAAAGAGGTAAGGCTTAAAAGCGCATATATTATAAAAGCCAACAAGGTTGTTTATGACGAACAAGAAAACATCAAAGAGGTTTTGTGCACATATGATCCAAAAAGTAAAAGCGGATCTGGAACTGAAGAAAGCCAAAGAAAAGTTAAAGGCACTTTACATTGGGTCTCAAAAAAATCAGCAATCAAAGTAAAAATAAACGAATACGACAGGCTTTTCGAACACCCGAGTCCTGCAACAGCTCAAAACGAAGAAGAGCTATTAAAAATGGTTAATCCAAACTCTTCAAAGACATGTTTTGCACAGGCAGAGCCATCTTTATTAAAAGCAAAAAAAGGAGAACGTTTTCAGTTTCAAAGAAAAGGCTATTATGTTGTTGAAAACAACAATTCACCCATTATTGTTTTTAATAAAACAGTTGGGCTTAGAGACGGTTGGAAAAAGTAACTTGATTACTTTTGGCCTTTTTCTTTTTCTTTTCTAAGAGCTGCTTTTTTCATTTCTTCCCCAATTTGATTGCTTGCAGTAAAAGAGGCAACCATGTTGTTAAGCATTTCTGAACCCGCCTGTGGAGAGTTTGGAAGTAAAATAAGGTTGCTATTACTTTCGGCTCCCACAGACTGAAGTGTATCATAGTGCTGGGTAACGACAATTAACGCTGAAGCTTCCTGAGAGTTTATATCTACCCCATTAAGAACTTTAACAGAGTCTTCAAGTCCTCTGGCAATTTCTCTTCTTTGATCTGCAATTCCCTGTCCTTGTAGCCTTTTGCTTTCTGCCTCAGCCTTAGCTCTTTCAACAATTAAAATTCTTTGAGCATCACCTTCAAATTGAGCAGCAACTTTTTCTCTTTCAGACGCGTTGATTCTGTTCATAGACTCCTTAACCTGAGCGTCTGGATCTATGTCAGTTACAAGCGTTTTGATTATATCAAATCCGTAATTTTTCATTGCGTCGTTGAGTTCGCTTTTTACAGCAATAGCGATGTCGTCTTTTCTTTCAAAAACATCATCAAGAATCATTTTAGGAACTTCTGCCCTTACAACATCAAAAACATATGAAGTAATTTGGTCTTGCGGATAATCTAACTTATAAAAAGCGTCATAAACCTTCTCTTTAATAACCATATATTGAACAGACACTTTGATTTTTACAAAAACATCGTCCTTTGTTTTGGTCTCAACGACAACATCAAGCTGTTGAATTCTCAAGCTTAATCGACCGGCAACACGGTCAATTACAGGTATTTTAAGTTGAAGACCAGAGTGTCTAGTACTAGTGTATTTTCCAAATCTTTCTATAATTGCGGCAGATTGTTGTTTGACAATAAAAAAAGTTCCAAAAAGTATAACAAGAGACAAAAGGACAATTAAAGGAATGTAAAAAATCATATATATATTAAGTTTAAAGTTAGTTGATAAGGTACGAAATTTTAGAACCAAAAGAAAACTCCCGCCTAGAGTGTTTTTGTGTTTATTGTTGTTTTTCTAAAACGTTGTTTAAAGCCCTCATTCTAGTATTACAAGTCTCTATTCCTAAAAGAGAAACGATTTGAAAAAGATCAGGCCCGGACAGATCTCCAACAAGTGAAAGCCTAAATAACCCCATAACCTTACCAAAATTCCATTCGTTTTTTTTCACCAACAACTCTAAATTAGGCTTAATGTCGTTTAGGTTTTCTGCCGAGCTCACCAGCTCAATCAAACCAGAAATAATTTCTTTAAAATTTGTTTTTTTTAATTTATTAAGATGCTTTTCGTTATAACTATCAGGGTCTTTAAAGAAAAAAAAGGAACAAGAGCAAACTTCATTTAAACTATTAAGCCTTGGTTTAATAAGCCGAGCAATTGCTTTTATTTTTTGTTTATCATATAACAATAATTCCTCAGAAAATTCCATTTCAATTTTTTCAACAATAAGATTGTCGTTTGCTTTTTGAATGTGCGCATGGTTAAACCATTTGTTTTTATCGGGATCAAACCTTGCACCAGACTTGTTTAGCCCACTAAAAGAAAAAGCCTGAATTAATTCGTTTAGGTTAAAAATTTCCTTTTCAGTACCAGGGTTCCAGCCCAAGAGGCTTAAAAAATTAACAACGGCCTGGGGAAGAAATCCAAACTCTTTGTATCCTTTTGTTTTAACCGTTCCCGACCAGTTTGTTGCATAAATAGGAAACCCAAATTTATCACCGTCTCTTTTTGAAAGCTTTCCCTTTCCCAAAGGCTTTAAAATTAGAGGGAGGTGTACAAAAGTGGGCTTATCTAACCAGCCAAAAGAATCATAAATCATCGAGTGTAGAGGCAGGGAAGGTAACCACTCCTCTCCTCTTATCACATGTGAAATTTTCATATAGTGATCGTCTACTACATTAGCAAAATGATATGTTGGCATTCCATCACTTTTATAAAGAATTTTATCATCTAAAGTGTCAGAGTCTACGCTTACAACTCCTCTTAATATGTCTTCACAAACTATAGTTTTGTTTTCGGGCGTTTTGAAACGCACAACAAACTCTTCTCCGTTGGTTATTTTCTTATCAACTTCATTTTTAGCTAAAGAGATAGAATTTGTCAGCTTGTGTCTGTTTTTTGAACTATAAGAAAAAACTCTACCTTTTTTTTCTTCACCATTTCTTAACAACTCGAGCTCTTCCTTTGTGTCAAAAGCATAATAAGCCCCACCTTTTTCTATAAGAACTGAAATAGCTTTTTTATATAAGTCTTTTCTCTCGCTTTGTCTGTAGGGCCCAAACTCTCCAGGATTAAAAGGGCTCTCGTCTGGCTCAAGGCCGCACCAACTTAAGGAATCTATGATGTGTTGTTCGCTCCCTTGCACATACCTGTTTTTGT
>Ga0222715_10006019_pt1 | contig 10300 bp, 8 predicted proteins | sample C33_9DmetaG_FD_165056 | JGI IMG/M metagenome (GOLD analysis project Ga0222715, IMG submission 165056) | Estuarine water microbial communities from San Francisco Bay, California, United States - C33_9D | ecosystem: Environmental > Aquatic > Marine > Unclassified | place: USA: California... | reverse complement strand
CCACAATCGTTTTTAACACAAGGTAAAAATAATGAATCAGAAATAATACATTCTGTAGGGGTAGCCTCTTTATCTCATATGACACTTAGCAAATGGAAAGAAGCAGCTACAATATTAAATGTTTCAATAGATGGAAAAATTGGTTCAGATATAGATACAAATTATATTTTTAATGTTAATGAATCAAATGATTGGGCATCGTCAATAAATACAAAATCATTATCTGACCAAATAACTATTCTTGAAAATAAAGTAGGACAATCACTTGGAATAACTGATAATGTTGTATTTAATGATATTAGTTGTGCAAATGTTTCTGTTAGCAATGATTTAAATGTTACAGGTAACTTAACTGTAAATAGTCCAGCAACTATTAATAATGATTTAACTATATCTGGTAGAATGATTATAGCATTAGGCGATGAACCATCAAATGAAGAATTAAATGCAAAAGCAGTAAATTCAGGTTCATTCTATAAAACATCAGATTCTTTAAGAATGGTAGTTAAAACAGGCACATCAGTCTTTAAAGATTTATTAATAAATAATTCTGGAATTAGTGGTCCTGAAATAAATATAATAGGTGATAATCCAACTATTATTAATAAAAATGATATTTATAATGACGCTGGTGCAAATATGGCTGGAACATCAATAAATTTAGATACAACAATAAATGTAAATACAAGTATTATAGGAAATAATAATACAGTTACATATAAAGCTAATGACAGTTCTGGTAATATCGCAAAAATAATTAGATATGTTCATGTAGTATAATTCTAATGTAAATGCTATTATTATCATAAAAAACTAGCAAAAAATGGTAATTACTTGAAAATTAAAAATAATAGATTTTTCAAATGTAAATAAAAAAAGAAATCTATCTAGTATATAATTTTATGATATTATTATTAAAATTATATAAATTTACATTTTAGTATTAATTTGTTTTAAAATATTGGTATAAATTACGATTCCTTTATTGCAACATTCAAGTAAATTTGTTGTAATATTTTCTATATCGATTTCATTTTTATATGCTAATCGAATAATACTTACATCAATATGTGGATGTGGTTTTTGAAATCCACAAAATGAAAGAATTTCCTGATTTTCAAAATAATTACTATAAAATAAATATTCTACTACTTTCCCAATTGTATAATCTTCTCCTTCTAAGATAATATCATAAGAATTATTCATTGTTGTTTCAGATAGTTTAATAAATTCATTGGGATTTGAATGAACATCTATTAGATTTTTCAATTTATTGATAATAATTTCAATTGCCTTTATTAAAATAGTCTTATTATCATAAATTCCAATACTTTCAATTGTAAAATCAAAACTATCTGGAATAAAATAACGCTTAGCATCTAAAAGCATAAAATCTTTTTTAAGAAATTCTACATCTTCTTTTTTCTTATCAATCGATGATTCTTTTAACGCCCATTCTTGTTCTATTTTCTCAAAATCTGGACTATTACGATAAGCACATGTAGAAACACAATTGAAACTATTATTTTCTTTAGCAATACCTTTACTAAATTTACATATAAATTTTAAATGTTCTCCATCAATAGTTTCACTTATTTTTGGACGCAACCGAACAAAATCAATGTATTCTCCAGTAATTGGGTCTGGTGGAAAAATATTTTTTAAAACATTATCATTTAAATATTTATCTGTTTTAATATTTTTAATTTTAAAATCTGCGGTTGTTACAAATATTATATTATCGGTATCATTTTTTACATCTACTTCTAGTAAATAATCTTGAATTGGAGTATCCATATCGTCAATATGGATAGGAATACAACTAAGACGTTGCTTTAAAATTTCATTATTAAAACGGGTTGTATTAACTAGAAATTCAGAATCATTTTTTTCATAAGGTGTTGTTCTAAAAACAATAATTGGAATATTTGCTAAAATAACTCGTCTAATAGCATTAGCTAAACTAACATTTGCATTTTCTAGAGTAAATTTAAGTTCTTCATTTTCGTGAACAATATTAGTAATAAAAACATCCATATTTTCTCTTATTAATTAATAATAATATATTATTAAATCAATTTTATAAATAAATAAGTTAAAAATTCATTATGTAAATAATATAAAAAATATAATATGAGTATGATTCTATATTATAGTAATTATTGCGAAAAGTGTAAAGAAATTTTACCTATTTTAGCACAAAGTCAAGCCAGAAAAGAAATACATTTTGTTTCTATAGATAATAGAATGAAAAAACAAGATAATTGTATTTACATTATATTAGAAAACCAAAAAGAATTAATATTACCGCCAAATATTACAAAAGTTCCAGCATTATTATTATTAAATCGCGGAAGTCAAGTATTATTTGGAAAGCAAATTTTAGAACATATTCAACCTAGACAAATGGAGACTAATAGTAGAGATAGTTCTATCCCGAGAGAACCAATGGCATTTTCTCTTAATGATATAAATAATTTTGGTGTTATGTCAGATAATTATAGTTTTTTAGATCAAAGTGTTGATTCTTTATCAGCTAAAGGAGATGGTGGTTTAAGACAGCTCAGAAACAATGTAACATTGGAATATACAGATAGTATAGAAACACCCCCAGATGATTATGTTCCAAATAAAGTAGATTCAGGTTCTTTGGAAAAAGCGAAAGCAGAACGCGATAGTTTAATCACTCAACAACAACAACAGCGTTAATAAAATTAATTTAAAACAAATAAATAAAAAGAAGAAGATGAATATATCAAATAAATATATGATAAAAATATTTAAATATAATAATAATATTATTGTATTTACATGGAAAAATCTAATATTTTAAGTGCTTTCAACAATCATTTCGATGATTATTTAGATGATATAGAAGGAATATTTCCCGAAGATATGGATATTAAAACCGCGATTAATTATTTAAAATCGATTAGAAAAATGAATCCAAAAATTATTATACGTATTTGGAAGAATTATATTTGCGATCCTTATAGAGAACATATTACAAATGGAGATATTAATTTTTTTATGACAAAAGATTTTAACGATGATGTAAAATTTTTGGAATCACAAAAAGAAATATTAGATAAGATTGAATATATTAAAAAAATTACAAGTCAAATGGGTGAAGAAAATCTTAAAAAAAATTTACAATATATTCAAAATCTATTAAAAATATGCGATATGTATCATTCTTAATAATTATATTATATAAATTCAAATTATAAATAAATTTAAATAAATTATAATATACTTATTTATAATTTATTATGGAAAATATAGAAATACCCGATGAATTCAATAAAATTATTAAAGATTTTGTAAATGATTTACATATTACTTTTTCTGATATTATTACTGAAGATAAATATCAAAAACTTTTTTTATTTATTAAAGATGTTGTAGATGAAAATGAATATAATATATATATAAAAGAATTATTTGATTATTGTAAAAATATTTATCCAGAAAGATTTTTTGATATTCTTTATCAAAATAATAATATGTTTTGTAATGAGGAAATTAATACTAATTTTCTTCCAGAATTAGATTTCAAATTATTATGGAAGGAAGATATAAGTGATAATACGAGAGAAACAATGTGGAAATATCTTCAGTTAATATTATTTACTATTATTACAAGTGTTAAAAATGAAAAATCTTTTGGTGATACAGCAAAATTATTTGAAGCTATTAATGAAGACGAGTTTAAAAGCAAATTAGAAGACACAATTGGTGAGATGTCAAAAATGTTTGAAAATATGAATTTAAATATGGATAATAATTGTAATGAAAATAATGAAAATAATGAAAATAATTATAATGATGATCACCCAAATGAACAAGATAGAGAGAAAGATTTTAATAAATTTAAAAATGACTTTGCTAAAAATTTACCAAATGCTGAAGATATCCATAATCATATTACAGGTATGATGGATGGTAAGTTAGGTAAGTTAGCAAAAGAAATTGCTGAAGAAACATATAATGATTTAGACATTAATATTGACCCTTCTAATGCTGATATGACCTCCATATTCAAGCAAATATTAAGTAATCCAAATAAAATAATGAATTTAGTTAAAAATGTTGGTAGTAAATTAGATAATAAAATTAAGAGCGGTGATATAAAAGAAAGTGAATTGCTTGAAGAGGCAAGTGAATTAATGAATAAAATGAAAAATATGCCTGGTATGGGCAATTTAGAAGGCATGTTAAATAAGATGGGTATGCCTGGAATGCCTGGTGGTGGTAAAGTTAATATGAATGCCTTTAATCAACATATGCAGCAAAATATGAAAAATGCTAAAATGAGAGAAAGAATGAAAAATAAAATAAATAGCAAGGATGAGATTTCTCTGGAAGAATTAAATAAAAATATTCAGGAACAATTTGAAAATTATAATAAAAATCCTGAAATTCAAGAATTCTTAGCTTCTTGTGGTCTGGATAATTATATAGAAGATATTAAGAAAACACATAAATTTTCTACTGGAGAGAAGGTAGAACGCAGCAAAAAAACTGATAATCCTAATAAGAAAAAAAAGAAGGTTTCTAAAAAATAAATATTGTAAATAAAAATAATTACAACTATATATATATATATAAATGAATACACAATTATGGATAAATCACCCAACATTATTAATGAATAAAAATCATATTATGGAATTATGGCCTTCTCCTTCTATGACAAAAGAAGAAAAAATAAATGCTATAAGTAGATTGATAATTATATTATCATTCTTGGGATATTTAATTACAATGTCTTCTAAAATTTTAATGATTGGATTTATAACTTTAGGTATTTTAATTGGACTTTATTATTTACAGGAAAATATTGAAGAAAGAACAGTAAAAGAACAATTTGTCAATAATAGATTAAACAATAATTTATTACCAGAAGTTTATCCTAGTTTTACCGATCCAAAAACTTTCACAAAATTTAAGCATAAATTAAACACTCCTACACAAAATAATCCTTTAATGAATGTTTTAATACCAGAAATTCAATATAATCCAAATAGAAAAAGTGCTGCTCCAGCATTCAACCATGAAGTAAAAGAAAAAATAAATGAAGCTGTTAAAGAAAACGCAACCAAACAATTTGATGATAAAAATATTGATGAGCGATTATTTAAAGATCTTGGCGATGCTTTTGTATTTGATAGATCTATGCATCAATGGTATTCCATGCCATCAACTACAGTTCCTAATAATAGAGAAGGCTTCCAGGAATGGCTATATGGTTCTATGATATCAGGTAAAGAAGGAAACCCTTTAGCATTAGAAAGAAATCATGGAGGAGCATATAATTACACAATGTATTAATTTACTAGCATATTAATTTATTATTCATTAATAAATTAATGTATTAATATTTTTTTTAAACTTAAAGTTTTTATATATTACAAATATATATAGATGTCTATGACAAGTAATTTTTTATTTGATAATATGTCTAGAATAGGCAATGATGATTATGATGTTTCAAATAGAAATATCCAAAATACAAATGCTTGCACCCATATGTTAGACAATTTCAGTTTTTTAAATCCAATGAATAAAACTATTAATTTAGCAACTAATCAACCGAATGTTTTTTGCCAGGGAAGTCCCGCTGGTGGAATTAATAGTGATAACGTTGATGAAAATAGCATTTTAAAATTTACTCCTATTTCAAAATCAAAAGAGAGAACTACAGCACAAGAACGTTTATTTTTAACTGTTCCTTATTTAGGAAGAGGACCTTCTAATCCAGTTTTAGAATCGCAAATACAACAAGGAGAACATCTTATGAATAGAAAAAGTCTTGATCCCAATAGTGAAGTATCTCATTCTGATTTTTTATTTACACCTTTAATTCCTTCTTTAGAAGCGAGTTTAACAAACCCTGCTAATTTAGTTGAAGGTGTTGCTGCTGAAGGATGGATTCGTGGTGGATTACCATCTAGAGAATTAACTAGAGATGAAGATTATAAAGTAAAACATACACCAATGCAATAATTTCTTAGAATTTTAAAGTATAATTTATATAATAATTAATATAAATATAAATTATAGTTATTATTTAATATGAGTCAAAATTTAAAAGATATATATGATTTTAATATGATATGTACTTACTGTAAAATTAAAGATTTTGATGAATCTGATTTTTTATATAAAATACAATTTCTACAATTATTTTTTTTAAAAAATTATGATGATAAGGTTATTAATAATACAAGTTATTTATTATTCAAGCACTTTTATCATAATAATAAAATAAAAGAATTGCTTGAAGAAACTTCCTTAAAAGATGATTTATTAACAGCATTTAGAATGTTTTTTGCATTTCCTACTTTACATATGTTTCATAAATTACTTTGTGATTTTTATCATGAAAAAGATTTTGACGAAGAAAATTATAAACAATTAATTAATTTTACAAAAACAAATTATTAGTATATATAAATAATGGCTTCAACTAGAGATAAAAATAGTACAGGTAATTATCTTTTAGAGCAAAGAGCATTAAATAAAACTTTTGAAAATATTTGTGATTTCAATGGTCGCAATGGACATGCTAATATACCAGCTTTTCCCGAATTATCTAGACCATCTTATATGCCTCCAGATAATGTTTGTAAAAATTTTGTTGATGTTGAATCGCAATTATTAGGTATTAATTCTAATAATTTAGTAAATCCTAACAAAGAACCTGTAAAACCAGAAATTAAAAATCTTCCATTAATTTCTTTCTTTGATAGAGATAAACTATTTATGCCGGATGATTTAAAAGTAGATAATAATAGACCATTTATTATGAATTAAGATAAAATTAATTAAATAAAAATTTTTGCAAAAATATAGTATATTTTATAATAATTTAATTATATACTATATAAATGAGTGGTGTATCCAATCAATCACAAATATATTCTAGTGCTACTTTAGGATCTGGTGGTGCGTCATGGAGTAGTATGAGGGGGTCTAGGGGATTACTTGGACCAACCGGACCTACTGGTCCAGATGGTAATTTTGGAGGGATATCTTTTAATTATTATTTCAATTCTAATATAGTAGATCCTTCTTTTGGTATCCCTAACTGGCCACCACCTGATATATCATATGGTTTAATTTTAAATAGAACTGATATGAGCAATGCAACAGTTTGCTGGCTTTATAAAAATGATATATATTCTAATCCTATAAGTGAGACTATGCATACTATCGATAACGGAACTTCGCTTATTAAAGGTCATATGAAATTATTTGATTTATCTCAAAATACACCAGTAGACCATGATTTTCTATTATTTATAATTCATGATATAACTTTTTATAAATTAGATGGTTCAGTTGTTTTATACAATGATCCTTCTCTAAATTATATTAAATTACTTATTACTAATATATCTGTTTCACAAACATTTTCACCATTTGCAGAGGGTAACAATATAGTAGCTAATTTTGTAATGACTGGTAATAAAGGAGATAGAGGGGCAACCGGACCAACAGGACCAACAGGACCAACTGGGGCTACTGGACCAACTGGGGCTACTGGACCAACTGGGGCTACTGGACCAACTGGGGCTACTGGACCAACTGGGGCTACTGGACCAACCGGAGAGAGAGGAATAATTGGTAATAGTATCTGGGAATTAAATGGCAATGATATTTATTATAATCTTGGAAATGTTGGAATTGGAATAAGTAATCCAGAATATACATTAGATATTAGTGGAACTTTAAGAGTTTCTGGAAATGTTTTATTTAATTCTGATGTAGATTTTAGTTGTAATTTATTAAATGATGTTTCAGCAATTAATTTCTGTGATGGAACATATATTGGTCCTGGCTCTTCATTTGATATTTCAACTAATCAAGTATTAAAAATAATAGGAAATACTGGTTTATCACTAATATTAAATAAAGCTAGAGATCTATTAAAAGTAGATGGAACACAACCAGATAATCTCATTAAATTTAATGAAGGATTTCAAACTGTTGCTACATCAAGTTCTGCGGCAGCTATAAGTATAAATTGTTTTGATGGTGGAACTGGTCCTAGTAATGTAGGAAGATTGACATTTAGAGATTTTAATACAGGAAATATTAATTCCTATAGCAGCAATACAATAGGTAATGAATATCTAGCATATATTAATTGGCAAGGTGTTGATAATAATAATTACAAAGATTATTCCAGAATACAAACTAAATCTAGTTCTACAGGTAAAGGTGGAATATTTGAATTTTACACTAAACCAGATACTTCAAGTGGAACAAATTTAAACATGGTAATTAATGAAAAAGGAGATGTTGGAATTGGAACTCAAGATCCAAGCGCATTATTACATTTATATGATACTCAATATACAAATGGTTTTGTTCCATTAAGAATAGAAAATACTAATGTAGCAAATTTTTGCGGAGTTCAATTTAAAGATCCGAGCACAACGGGAACACCTTCAGCAATTGGTTGTTCAGGAAATGATTTAATATTTACAACTAATACTTATGCGGGTAATAATTTTGCTTTAACAATAAAAGAACAAGGACTTGGTGGAGAACCATATTTTGGTTTTGGAGATAATAATCCAAAAAGAAAATATGTTTTTGCTACAAATAGACCATCGGGACAATCATCAACATTAATGGCTTTATATAATAGAAATACTGATACTGATACTCGGGCAGATAAAGTTTTATCTTTAAGAAATGATTTATCTAATTCTACATTTGTTGAGACAGGTGCTATTGGTCATTCATTATATGATATTTGTTCTAATACAGTTGGTCATAGTTCAGATTTACAATTTTATAATAGTGTAAATGGTTCTTTAATTGAAGGTCTTGAATTAAATCATAATGGTTATACTAATTCTTTTTATGATATTTGTATGAATTGTCATATAATAGATGATTTATCAGCAATTAATTTCTGTGATGGAACATATATTGGACCTGGAGCATCATTCGATATATCAACAAATCAACATTTAAAAGTGTATGCAAATACTACAACTTTTTATCAAAAGTCAGGAACGCCATCTGATAGTGAAGTTGTAGATATTCAAGGTAAATATTCACAATTAAGATTAATAGATACAGAAGATAATACTTTTGCTCATTTTAGTCAATCAGGTGGTAAATTAGCAATTAGAACAAATTCATATGATGATTCATCACCTACTTTAACAATTACGGATAGTAGTAATGTTGGAATAAATACTTTATCTCCATCATCAGCTTTACAAGTTAATTCATCGGCTACAGATTCAGCATTAACAATAATCAATGAAACAAATATTACACCAGATTCTCAGGGTATAGGACATATTAGAGTTCAAGGGGATGGTTATTCAAGTTTTTTTTCTTTAGATGGAAATGGTCTTAATATAGGTCATAATTCTTTATCTAGAGATATAAGATTTTTAATAACTGAAACTCCTAGATTTTGGATGAATCAAGATGGATCTTTTAGAATCGGTTCTAACCAATTTAGACCAGATAGCAATAATAGTCCAGGGTCAAGTCATACAAATAGCGGAAAAAAATATGCTTTTAGTAATAGCGACTTTGGTGTTTATAAATCGAATTCAACAGGTAAAAAAATATTTTTTAGATATGGCACAGTTTCAACTACTAATACAGAGATTGGTTCTATAGAATACGATACAGTATCATCTGTAAGATATAATACAACATCTGATGCTAGATTGAAAGAAAAATTTACTAATTTTGATGCTATAGAAATTGTAAAAAACATAAACACATATAAATTTAATTGGATAAACGACCCATCTCAAATTGGTTATGGTGTTAAAGCACAAGAGATTTTAAATATTTCAGATATATCTAATATAATTTCTGGTAATACAACGGGCAATTTAGAAAGTATGGATGACATTAGTTTTAACTTTTTACAAATAGATTATTCAAGATTTGTTCCTATTTTATTAAGATGTAATCAACAGTTGATTGATGATAATCAAAATTTAACAACTAGTATAGCAAATACAGATTTAAATAGTTATGCAAATGTTTCATTTGGTAATATGGATATTAGTGGTGAAAGTAAATTTCAAGTTTCAGGAGCAGCCAGTAAACCATTTCAAGTTGGGTGTCAATATCGCTTTGACAGTGTTGGAGAATTTGCAGATACAGCATATTTTAAAAATAGTTTTGTCATTGAAGCTGGTAGGCCAGTTTTTGTAGCTGGTTTAACAGTAGAACATCAAACAATGGAAGTAAAAGAACACGCAAAAGTAGGTATACATACACATAATCCAGCCGCACCATTAGATGT
>Ga0222715_10006017_pt1 | contig 10304 bp, 12 predicted proteins | sample C33_9DmetaG_FD_165056 | JGI IMG/M metagenome (GOLD analysis project Ga0222715, IMG submission 165056) | Estuarine water microbial communities from San Francisco Bay, California, United States - C33_9D | ecosystem: Environmental > Aquatic > Marine > Unclassified | place: USA: California... | reverse complement strand
GACGTTGACGCGGATGACTCTGGTTCCACACCTTTCGATTCAAAACTGGCTTTCGCCGGCGTTGACATGGGTGGAGCAGGTGTGTTATCAGCAGGAAGACAGAACTCTGTGTTCAAGGGTGCTGTCACATCTAAGACAGATGTGTTCCCAGAATACGGCGGAAGTGCCGCACAGAAACTGTTCAGCAGGGACTCACACACAGTGATCTACTCTAACAGCATCGGTGCGATCCAGATCGACAACTTGGTAAAAGTTGACGGTACGACTGGCAAATCAGGCGTTGACGTCTACGAGACTGCGGCTTCCATGGACATCAGCGACAGCCTAAACGTGGGTATCGCTTATACGGATGACAAAGTGAACAACATCGAGTACAAGGGTGTTGGTGCATCATTTGACATCTCAGATGCCACGACGATCGGTTACAACCACACGATCAAGACAGTGGAATCGACCGACCTTGACACCAAAGCCAACGAGTACGTTGCCTCACACACAGTAGGAGACACGACGTTCTCAGTAGGTTACGGTAAAATCAAGAGTGGTACTGCCTACACAACAGTTGGAGCCGAGAAGAAGATCGGTGAAAACTTCAGCATGTACGCTGGTTACGAAATGACTGACGTAGTGTCAGGCACAGACACAGCAGACATGGCGGCTGGAATCAAGTTCACATTCTAGTCCCAAACACTGTGGAGCCGATCGAGATCTGAGAAGGTCAAGGTCGGCTTTACGCTTTTACGCTTTCGCGTATTTTAAAAATATTCCTAAAATTAAACGCTTTCGCTCCGCTCCTTAAATATCCCTATGCGAGTCGCGGTAGTAGAAGATACAGCAAATTACCAACAGTTCAAAGATGTCCTGCATTTATTTGCAAAAGGCTGTGGAGGCGAAATTACCACTAGTGGTAATATCAAAAACTTTGACTGTGCTGTGATATTCGGCAGTTATAAAAAAGACAAGGGTAGGTCCGCACAGCAAGGAAAAGGTAGAATCATAGAAAGCGGGATACCTTACGTGCAACTCGAAACACAATTGATAGGTAGGCCCATAGACACAGCGTTTCATACCGAGTTTAGGGTAGGAGTCAATGGTTTCCTTTGGGATGATGCCAAGTGGGGTTTTGAACACATACATGCCGACAGATCTAAAAAGGTGTTTGAACGTAACGGTTATGATCCCGAGTTACCTTGGAAAACTGATGGCGATTACATTTTAGTCTGCATGCAGAAAGTGGGTGATGCTAGTCTGCGTGGTGCAGATATTTTTTCTTGGACAGAACAAACAGTAAAAGAAATAAGGCAACACACCGAAAGACAAATAATTGTGAGGCCACATCCGCTATATAGGAAAAAAATTCAACACGCAAATTGTAAAAGAATGGTTTGTGAATATTCAAATGTGCAATGGCAAGAAGCCGATGTAACACAAAAAGAATTTGTACCAATAGAGAAGCAATTACAACACGCATGGTGTACCGTTACCTACAGTTCAGGCACGGGCATTGATGCTGTAATAAACGGAACACCTAATATCGCTTGTGATACAGGGAGCATGGTTTATGATGTAAGCAGTACAGATATAGCACAAGTGGAGGAGCCTTACAGGGGTGACAAGCAAGAATGGACAAACAAGATAGCACACTGCCAGTGGAGTATAGAGGAATTTGAGTCCGGTGAATGCTGGGAACACGTAAGTAAAAGTTTATGAAGTACCATTTAAGTAACGGCTGTAGTTTCAGCACAAGGAAGAAATTTGATAGTTGCCATCAAAGACTTGGCAAGTTGTTGAACATCGACGAGCCGACTATCAGTATGGCTAAAGGAGGAAGGGGCAACGATAGGATAGTGAACACCACAATGCATTGGTTCTTTAAGAACCCCGATAAGATAAAAGACACGTTTGTAAGCATTGGATGGACCACAGGATATAGGTGGGATTATGTCAGTGGTTACGTGACCCCAAAAGAAAAAGAAGGTGGGATCAAAGGTGAGTTATTGAAGTTTGATTACCAATGGAGCACCTGGCAGTTGTGGCAACACGATTTTTTCATGCGTGACAAGGACATGGATCTCGAACTATCAAGTGCAGTGAAACTGTACACCAACATACTGTCTTTACAATATTTCTTAAAGTACCATGACATACCTTATGTGTTCTATCATGCCCTCACGAACGATCTGCCCGAAACAGAAGTGAACGGAAAACAAAGACCTGATTTAAAATTACTTAAAGATCAAATAGACAGAAAGCACTTTTATAATTTCGAGACTAGCGAGTTTGTGAAAGAAAATATCCAAATGCAAAAGGATAACAGATCATCTGCACAACACAGAGTAATTGTGCCTAACAAAGATTATGTTCAGAGTCATTTTGAATTCTGTGCAAAGAACGGTTGGACAAAATCTGCAAACGACGGGCACCCTAGTGAACGAGGACATCATGCATGGGCAGATGAATTACTTAAATTTATACAACAACACAACTTGCTTGATAGGCCCAATTCCTATTCAACGGCTTAACTTTTCTCGTGCATTCGTCCAGCCACTCGACCAATGCTAGGAACTCGTGATCCTGCCATTTGCTCATCTTGCCGGACAGTCGAAAGTTACAGAACTCGTCGAACGTGATCACCGTTCCTGCTACGATCTGTTCATTCAATGCTGTTAACACTTCTTTAGTAGATGAATAGATATCTGCATCCATGTGCAAGAAAGCGATTGGTCCTTTGTTGTTCTGCTTCCATTTGGGGAGTGTATCTTTGAACCAACCCTTGTGTAGTTGAATGTGATCAGGTACAGTGGGGGGATTGCAACTCATGTCTTTTACTATACCTGTGCCGTGATTCCAGTCTTCTGGCAGGCCTTGCCAAGAGTCAAATGCGTGTATCACTTGTGAGGGATATTCCTCTATCAACCAATTCAAACTCCTACCTTCCCTAACACCAAACTCACACCAGTGTCCATTGATTGTGATATGTTTTACTGACTCCAACAAATGTTTTTGTATGCTGTAAGTGTAATCCGCAGATGTTTTTTTACCTACATAAATTGGTTCAAGATTTATCCAGTCTCGTAATAAGTCTTTGCCTTTGCTTATATTTTTTAGTAAAGATAGTAACTGTGATTTTTCTTTTACTGTTTTTATTGCTTTTGCCATGCATGGATATTTAAGCCCTTAAATACCTGTATGTCTGTAGAACAAATATGAAACACCCCGAAATGATCATGGACGTGCTTGTACCAACAACCAGTACTAATAAAGTCTACAAAGAACAAGCCTTGCTTGATTTCGCACATGGTATTCGCACACACGGAGACAATGCTGTCGTGGTAGAAAATTTTGATATGCCTGACCTGCATCAGTTAGAGTCGAACAGTGTGGGAGTATATTACGGAGCCCTGAAACCTAGTAGACTGTCATATGATCAAAGAGTTCAGGTAAAACAACTGATGCATCATTTTTACAAAAATTGTGTGGTACTCGAAACACCGTTGATAGATAGAACGGAACCAATCAATACTGAATTTCGAGTTGGCGTAAACGGCTATCTGAGAAATAACGCCAAGTGGGCCTGGCATGATATAGATCAAGACAGAGTAAAGAAATTTTACAAAAACAGAAAATTTAACATTGATATAGAATGGTCGACCGATCGAGGCAATGATATTTTATTGATTATGCAGAACCACGATGACCTATCAACTCATGGCATAGATTCCTTTCAGTGGACAATAGATACAATAAAAAAATTACAACTATACAGCGATAGACAGATAATAGTGCGTAGTAATCCATTCCATGAGAAACAAGAGACCGGTCGTGTGTTGGAATTTGGAGAGAAACTTAAACAGATGAAAAATGTAAAATTTTCATATTCGGGACATAAACAACCTTTGCAAAGCATAACAGACCAACTCAATGACGCTTGGTGTGTGGTTTGTCATAGTTCTGGATCTAGTTTTGATGCTATAACAAAAGGTATCCCGGTTATCTGCCTGGACGAAAGTTGCATGGCCTGGGACGTGTGTGGTCACGATCTTTCATCTGTGGAAAATCCTGTCAAACCAAACACAGTTCCGTGGTTTGAAAAAATTGCTATGATACAGTATTCCAGGGAAGAATTTCGATCAGGCGAATGCTGGAGTTACATCAGAACTTTGTGTTTGTAAAGAATAATCCTGTATTCTTGAAAAATCTCTGATGAGGTTTTAGATCTAGATTCATGGTGCTGATATTTCTGATATGTTGTGTTTCTTCCGGATCGTATTTGAATCCCCATTCTGAAAATACATCTATCCAGTACTGAAGCTCTCTGAGATTAACATGATGGTAACCGGCCATGCCGGGAGTTGCATGTGTGACTGTAACGAATCTACATTTCTGGAAAGACGGCATAAAGTTTTTGATGTACTGTGCTTCTACGTGCTCTAAAAACTCACAACTGTATCCCCAGTCATACTTTTGATCTAACAGAGCAACACCTGTTGTGAAATCATGTAGCAAAAATCTTTCTGGATTCTTTCTCTCTAAAAGGAAATCACCATCGATACCAAACGAACGTAGTCCTTTGTCATGCATAAGATCCACCATGCCACCGGGACCACACCCGATATCTAAACACGAGGTAGGCTGATAGTTTTCAAGCACATAATCTATTAAACCATGATCTAGATGAGTCTTCCATCCGTGTCCACCCAGATGCCCAGGCAATTTTTTTTTAATTTCTCCTGTCATGCGTATTAGTTATTTGAAAAATTCTACCCACAGATGATTTTGTTCGACATCGTCGTTGATTATTTTCCTAATGTTTCTAAAACCATGTGAATATACTAATTCAGACAGTTTTTCAAAATCATAACCTGATTTATGAAGATCCCAAGAATCTGTGTCAGACTCTTTTTGCCATCCCCATAATCCTGCTCTACAATGATTTTTTTCTTTTTCAGTCAAAGTATTCCAGTTTTGCCATTGCCAAATGTGTTTTTTCATATTTGGACAAATTAGTTCTATTCTTGCTCCCGTCGTGCATACAACCTTCCAGGCCTTTAGAGTAAGGATCGCTTGATTCATGGTCAGGTGTTCGAAGAAATGTCTACTATAAATTTCTGTCACAGAATCTTTTGGCACATGATCTGCGATATCCCACGCATTACATACGACAGTATGATCATTGATTTTACGTATATCCACTTGGACATAATCTTTTTTTTGTGGATTATGACCGCCACCAAATTCTATCTTCATGTGATTATTTACAGGTATTTTTCGAGTATAAGGCACTCAACTTCTCATAGATGTATTCTATGTCGTTACTGTTCTTCATCTGAGTGTAACTCGTTGAGCAGTTGTCTCAGTTTGCCGCCTTCCACGGTGGCCTTGACTTTGCCTATCGTGTCGCCCTTGGTAGGATCTGGCACGTCGTCTCTGGCATCCTTGGGTGTTCCATCACCTGTGACCTTGGATGTCTTCTTGAGGTTGTCGTATATGGTACTTCTCTGTTTGTCAAATTGTTTGTATTCTGGATCATCCGCTAGGTCTCTGATTCTCAGGCTGTCCACATCAAACTCTAGATCTACCTTCTGTCCAACACCCGAACTTGATCTAGTTTTCATGAACTGTATCTGATATCTGCCACGCTCCTTCATTGCTCTCGATGTGAATATTCCTATCACGTTGTCTGCTGTCTGTATCTTGGACAGTCCGCCTGATATGTGACTGTGATCGAACTCGATTTCTTCAACGGATGCCCTGTTCAACTGTGATGCTGTCGCCAACACGCACTGTTTCTCTACGACCAAGTTTCGCAGTTCCTCAGAAACGTATTTGTCTTTAATGAACAAGTCCGCTGGTGAAATCTTCTTGCTTTTTGGCATCATGAGATCCAAGTAGTCGATCAAGATACAGTCTATCTTTTTCTTGGTCTTTAGTTCCAACTCTTTCAAATACGTTCTCACGTCCAGCACGTTACTACCACTGGGCAGGTACTTGATCTGTAGCAGTCCGGATTTCTTGGCCAACATCTTGACCTTCATCTCCACGTTGTCTATTTCTGGGAACACTTTCTTTGTTGGAATGTTGGTCATCATGGCATCCAACCTCATGGCGGTAAGTTGCTCACTTAATTCAAAAGAAATGTAACAAACGTTCAGACCAGCCTGCGCCCAGTTCACCGCAAGATTCTGTAGGAACAAACTCTTTCCTGCGCCTGATCCACCAGCAAAGATGTTCAGTTCCCCACGGTTGAAACCGCCAAACAGTTTCTTGTCTAGGTTCTGCCAGCCAGTGCTGACCTGTCCGTTGTTTGCCTTGAGGGCCTCAAGTCTTCCCTTGGGATCCTCGAAGTAGTCTGTGCCAAGGTCTCTGGTCAGTCCCACATTCACTGCTTCCTTGACCATGTCTTCTACTGGGGCGTAGTCGCCCTTTTCCAACAGGTCCGCGGATTGCAGTATCGCATGTTCCAGTGCCTTATGCCTCGAGAATGTTTCAAACTCATCCAACAACCAATTGAAGTGGCTCGGATCCAGGTCCTTGGCTGATTTCAGTTTGATGTCGTGCTTGGCATTAACCTGCTCAACGTCTGGCATGACCTTGTACTCGTCCATGTAGTCCTTGACGAACTTGGCTATGGGTTGTAGTTTACGATCAAACGATTCTGGTTTGAATATGTTCTGTGCTCGTGCGAAAGATTCAGCGTCCGCGAGCAACATCTCTATATAAAGTTTCTGTACATCAAATGTGTATTCAGCCATACATCTTTCTCTTTAAATCTATTTTCAATTTACTTGACTCTGTGGTCTTCAGTATTGATTGCATAGTAAACAGTCTACCATATTTTAACACAGCATCCGCCACATCGCCAACCGTTTTGTCCCATTCTGGAAACGCAACACTCCACCCAAACTCCGTTGCCTGATCTATCAATTTCTGTCCCGGAGCATCTCTGTCGGGCACAACGATCACTTGCCTGCCCAGTCCGTCTATCAACTCCCTTTGTGTTTCGTTTACTTCTGATCCCAGTATACTCACACCAGAAACGGCTATGGCATCAAATGGTCCTTCTGTGACCAAAACGAACTTCCTGGTCCAGTCTTGTGCGTCCATGTTGAACACGTATCCCGGCCACACGTCCGTGTAGTACTTGACAGCACGGGATTCCTCAAACACCCTACCGCTGTACCCCACCACTTCTCCCTTCCAATAGAACGGGATCAACAATCTCTGATGTATGTCCCACATCTTGTCTGGGGAGTACATGAAGTCATACCAGTCTGCTCCGATGCCTCTACCCTCGAGGTATTTCAAAAGTTTATCTATCTTCTTCCATTGAGGTTCCGTGAGATCGTTGGCCACATACTTCTCCAACCACACGTCCAGTTTGTGTGTGTTCTTGGGCAGTGCTTTCTTTTTGAATGTGACGAATTTCTTCTTCTCATACTTGGTGTCACTCTCTTCTTCACGCATGGCCTCTATGGCCAGTTTCTTTATAGTGTCCTCGGGTATTCCTATGTAACTCATGAACTGCCTCATCTTGTAGTTCAACCTGCGTCCAATCACGTAACTGGTCTTGAAACCACAATTGAAACAGTGATAACTGATTGTGCCATCCGCACTGGTCATGATGCCGCCACGCTTCTTCCGGTCCGCAGTCTCGCCGTTGTGCACACAACAAGGTGCGTTAAAACTAATCCACCCACTGGGCGTCTTCTTTTTGTTCGCAGGTAGGCTAGTCAGAATTGTGTTCTGGATCAGGTTCATAAACTATATTTTACTGTCTGTAGAGTATTTTGTCAATACGGCCTGTGGTGCCTGTAGTTCTTTCTGCTATGAATCTCACGTTTTGGAAAACCCCAGTGAAATTTGATGTGGACACACTAGATGCTGAAGTAAAAAGAATGTTGGTAATTGTAAAATAATCATTATCATTTGGTGAAGTTGCAACCATGGTGCCTTGTACTTTTAAAGTTCCTGAAAAGTTTTTTGGATATACAGCAATAGTATGAAGTGCTTGGTTATTATTAATACCGGGTTTCGCAGGTATATCACTAGATGTAAATGTGTCGCTAGACAAAGTAAATGTCGATACCGAAGTGCTTGGTATGAATTCTGGGTAGGCACCGTCCAACAGTTCAACTGTGCCAGCGGCCGCATATCCGGTATCGGAATATGTTATCTCTCTGCTCCCATCAGATTTGACTTCACGCACTGCGAAATTATAGAACTTGGCATCTAATGATAGTAAATCACCCTCTGTAATAGTGCAACTTGCCGATCCTTTTGGACCAGCGGTTACATTTACAGTCTCAGATGGAATTGTTTGTTGATTAAATTTCAAAGTAAGTATTGTTGATGTACCTGCATTGTTGGTTGAATTGACATTGGTTATTTCAACAGGTCCCGATATGCTAGTCCCATCTAGAAAATACCCAACTTTGAAACTACCAGTTACATTTGTATTTGTAACTGTTGCTGTAGCAGTGGTTCCAGTGGACGAACCATCTGATGCGATAGTTAAACTTGTGGCAGACATTGTGTTCAGATTGTCTAATGTTTTTGTTAAGACCGCTTTCTTGCTCTCAGAATCGATCATGTTGAACTCGTAGATTTTGGCTGTTATATCTTGGGCCTTCTGGTCCTCATTCTTGAACGTGAAAGTGATGGGATTGTTAACACCCCTGTGTAATGTTAGGCGTCTATCGTACACTTTTGAGTTCCTCCCGTGATAACCATTTATGTAGGCTATTACCAATTGATCTAGTAAATACCTTGAGACTGTTTGCATAGTACATATTTAACAGTATTTATAGATATAAGATGAACGAAATTTTTAACACCTTGAGGGACAAATTCCCATTCCTAAGCCTGATCCGCAAGGGCGATCTAGAGTATGTGGGCATAGTACAGAACGAGGATGCCAACGTTATAAGTTTCTATGACTACGGTAGGCTTATGCTACCTCAGGACAAAATGAGATACCTCAAGTGTGGAGAGACATGGTGGCACGAGTCCAATCGTAAACTGCCCATCAACATATTCCTCAAGGGCGAGTTCAGGTATTTCAGGACAACACTGGTCACTCTAAACTCCAAGGATGTTGAGATAGTGCATGGACCGACAGTGAGATTATCTGATATCTCAAAGAAACGCGTCAAGCGTAGAACAATCCAATTAGTAAGAAAACCCGTTTAGTTCTTCTTTTCGGTACAGTTTATTCCATTAACTCTTTCTACGTACTTTGTCAACGGATTGTTGGCTTGGTATGATCCGTATTCAGAAGAGTTGGAACTGCGATATTTTTTACTAGGATGTTTGGATGTCTTTTTTTTAGGTTTTTGATGTAGCATCAAAACTATATTTAGCTCTCGTGATCAAATTCATCTGTACCACTATGGCTTGTGCGTAGGCTATCGCGTGTGACTTCTTGAAGAAGTATGAGCCGTCTGTGGGCCTAGTCCATACCTCCTTCATTATGTCTTGCCAAACCTTGTACATCAACTGTCTCTTTGCAGGACGTATTATGGCCAACACAGCGGCCAGTTGTTCTATGTTCCTGGGTTCCAGTTTGGACACGATGTTGAAATGGCCGTTCAGGTGGAACAGGTTCTCTACAATCGTTGGATCTTTCAGCATGTCCCAATCCGGTTCCTGTATCATGAGTTCTACTAGTTCTTGCTCTGACTTTACTTCCTTGTATATGTTCACATTTAACATGTCTATCTTGAAATACCCCCTGTCCTCGGCTTTCTTGTAGTCTAACGAAGAGTTTCCTGTCACAGGGTGTTCAGGCACCGCATGGAAGTAGACTCCTGTCTTGTGTTTCTCGGTCTTGCCGTCTTTGATTATTGATGCCGGCGTATGTTTGAAGAGTTTCAGCACTCCGTCTCTATCAAAGAAATCTATATCCACATCAGGCATTAGTGCATACTCCCTTTACCTTTTTCAGCGTGTTGTATCATCTTGTCGCGTGATCCTGGTTGTAAAACTTCCAGCACGTCTAACAGTTTCCTGTATCCCTCTGAATCTAAAACATTTCTGTTGATGTCAGGCATAATCACCTTTCCTATTGATCCGTCTTCTTTAATCACGACGGCACAGTCGCCGTCTTCGAACTCCAAGTTGTCCGCTATCTCTAGATCAATCTTAGACAATCTTGGCCTCCTTGGCTGTTTCCTTGACCAGCATGAGGTCGGCCGGGTAGCTCTTCAACTTGCTGGGCCAAAAACTTGGGTTTATGAATCTTTCTATCATCTGTAGTTGTTCGTCGTTGAATGATTTTAACATTTTCTTTCCAGCTTCGCAACCTA
>Ga0222715_10006011_pt1 | contig 10311 bp, 8 predicted proteins | sample C33_9DmetaG_FD_165056 | JGI IMG/M metagenome (GOLD analysis project Ga0222715, IMG submission 165056) | Estuarine water microbial communities from San Francisco Bay, California, United States - C33_9D | ecosystem: Environmental > Aquatic > Marine > Unclassified | place: USA: California... | reverse complement strand
ATTATGATGAGCCATACTTAAGATTTAAAGGTACAAAGTATGAGCAAGAAACTTTTTTTGTTAAAGATCCTAACGAAAATATTTTAGAAATTAAAACGTTAACTGCTAATCCAGAATAATCTAATACTTAGATGGAATTCCTGGTATTAGGTTTTTTTACTGGGCTCAGTCTAATTTTAGCTATAGGCGCACAAAACATTTTTGTAATAGAGCAGGGGTTAAAAAAACAACATATTTTTTTAGTTTGCCTTGTTTGTTCAATTTCAGATCTAATATTAATTTTTTTAGGTATATTTCTTTTTCATTACTTCATTCAATATTTTAATTCTACTATTGAATTAATATTTAATATTTTATTAATTATTTTTTTAATACATTTTATTTATTTAAAAATTAGATCATTTAATCTTAAAATTGACTTAAATAACGAGACTAAAAAAATTTCAAAATTTAATATTTTTTTGAAAACTCTAGGTTTTACTTATCTAAATCCCCATGTCTATTCAGATACAGTTTTTTTTCTAGGCAATTTTTCAAAAAATTTTATTTTTGATCAAAAAATTTTATTTGGTGTTGGTGCCTCAATAGCTTCTTTTTTATTTTTTTTTGTAATTGGATATTTATCTAAGTATCTATCTCATTATGCTCAAAATAAAAAAGTTTGGAAAATAATTAATTTATTTATTATTAGCTTTATGAGTTTACTTACGATTTATGTTATTTTAGAGATCTTTAATTAGAATAACCGTATTTCTTTAATCTTACATCGCCAGTTCTAGCATGAGCTTCCATACCTTCATATCTAGATATTCTTGCTGCTGCAGCTCCAACTAATTCTGTAGACTCTTTAGTCATTCTTTGAAAACTTAGTGTTTTTATAAATTTTCCAACAAACAATCCACCTGTATATCTTCCTGCACCTTTAGTGGGCAAGATATGATTGGTTCCAGAACATTTATCTCCATAAGCAACAGTTGTTTCTTCTCCTACAAACAAAGATCCATAATTAGTTAGTCTTTCATGGAACCATTTAAGATTTTCAGTTTGAACTTCTAAATGCTCTGGTGCGTACTCATCGCTAACTTTAACCATCTCTTCGTCAGTATCACAAAGAATAACTTCACCATAATCTCTCCATGCAGCATCAGCATTAGTTCTTGGAACTTCAGGAAGTTCTGCAATTAATTCAGGAACTCTTTTCATTACTTTTTCAGCAAGCTCTTTACTAGTTGTGTATAACCAGCAAGGTGAATTATAGCCATGTTCAGCTTGACCAACTAAATCAACTGCAACTATTTCTGGATCTGCTTTAGCATCAGCAATAATTCCAATCTCTGTTGGACCTGCAAACAAATCAATACCAACTTTTCCAAATAAAATTCTTTTAGCTTCAGCTACAAACTGGTTTCCAGGACCCACAATTATATCTGCTGGAGGATTTTTGAATAATCCATTAGTCATTGCTGCAATAGCAGGTACTCCACCTAAATTTAAAATAACATCAGCACCGCATAAGTCAGCAGTATAAATAATTGTTGGATGAGCGCCCACACCTTCTTTAGGAGGGCTGCAAGCAATAATATTTTTTACACCAGCAACTTTAGCAGTCGTCACACTCATTACAGCAGAAGCAATGTGTGCATATCTACCACCAGGCACATAACATCCTGCAGTGTTTACTGGAATTAATTTTTGTCCAGCGTATAAACCTTTGGAAAGTTCTACCTCAAAATCTTGTCCATAATTTTTTAATTGTGCTTCTGCAAATTTTCTTACTCTTTCATGAGAAAACTGAACATCATCTTTAGTTTTTTGATCTAAATTTTTTTTAACTTCTTCAATTCTTTCTTTTGAAACAACTATATCTCCATCGAATTTGTCAAATTTTTTTGTTAAGTCAATGCATCCTTGCTCTTTTGTAGTTTCAATATTTTTTAATAAATCTTGAACGATACCTGTAGTTTTATTATCATCGGTTGATGAAGTTTTAGGTGATTTTTTTAAGTATTGTATTGCCATTGATAGTCTTTATTTAATTAGTTGACGAAGTATTTAAAGTATAAGTTCGTTATTTTCAACGAAGAATTTTAAATAAATCAAATATATTATTTAGAATTAGTCTAAAGCAACAACAGCAGCTGCAATAGAAGCTAATCTTGCTTGAGCTTCATCAGAACGACTTGTAATAACAACTGGAACTTTGCCACCAACCACAACCCCTGCGGCACATGCCCCAGAAAAATAAATCAACATTTTTACTAAACCATTTCCTGTTTCAACACTTGGCACTAACAAGACATCTGCCATTCCAGCAACATCATTTTTGATACCTTTGATAGCAGCTGATTTTTTTGAAATACTATTATCAAAAGCAAGAGGACCAAATACATCTGCGTTTAAATTTTCATTTTTAGCAAGCTTTGTTAATTCTTCAGCATCTTTAGAACTAGGAACACTATCTAACACCTCTTCCGTAGCTGATAGTATGGCTACTTTAGGTCTTTCAATACCAATTCTATTTGAAAAATTAATAACATTTTTTAAAATATGCATTTTAGTTTTTACATTAGGTAAAACATTTAATGCACCATCAGTAATAATTAATGGGTTGTCTTCTTTTCCAATGGTCATATGCCAAATATGACTTAAACGAGTTTTTCCTAATAAATCATATTCTCTTTTTAAAACTTCTTTCATCAAAACATCTGTATGAATATGACCTTTAACAATAATCCTTATTTTTTTTTCACTAGCGAGTTTGGCTGCAATAGCAGCAGTATTATTTTCTTCAGGTTCATGAATAATTTCATATTTTGAAATATCCCATTTTAAATCTTCTGCACATTTTAATATTTCTTGTTCATCACCAATAAAAATTGGTTCGATTAAATTTTCATTTACTGCATCTTGAACAGACAACATTGACAAAGGTTTACCAGCATTAACTATTCCAGCTTTAACACCTTTTTTTTTATGAGCTACATTTAAAAGATTAACTGGACAAATAATTTCTTTATTTGATAACATAATTTTACTTTTTAAGTATTTCTATATCTTTTTTAATTATTTCAGATATTTTTATTTCTTTTTTTGAGTTCATTTTAAATCTTTTATATTTGTTTTGACCAGGATACATTATTTCTTTTACATCTTTTATTTTTGGTAATTTTTTAATTATTTTTATATTATCTTTAATTCTATTATTAAAATTATTTACAAATAAATTTGTTTTAAATGTGATAAATAAATGGCCAATATTTTGTGGACCTGAAAAATCATCGAAAGGATCTTTAACCCTTCCAGCATGGTTTCCGCCAGTTAATACTCCACTTAAAATATCTACCATCCAGGCAAGTCCAGAGCCTCTAAAACCTGCTATTGGTAACTGAACACCCTCAAGTGCTTTTTTTGCATCAGTAGTTGGATTACCAGATTTATCTAAAGCTACACCTTCTGGAATTTTTTGATTATTTCTTGCGGCAACTCTAATCTTTCCTCTATTTATCATTGAGATAGATGTATCTAAAATAAAAGGAATTTTAGATCCTGTTGGTGTTCCAAAACAAATAGGATTTGTTCCAAATAAACTTTTTAATGCTCCATGAGGTGCTACAGCTGGTGGAGCATTAGTATAAATCATTGTTATTAGATTTTTTTTAACAGCTTGTTCTGCATAATACCCTGAAAGACCATAGTGACCACTATTTTTAACAGCCACCATGCCTATACCAGTTTTTTTTGCATTTTTGATTGCTGTTTTGATTGCTACATCTGCTGCAACAAAACCTATACTATTATTTGCATCCACATGAGAAATAGACTGAGAAATTTTTTTAATTTTTATTTTAGGTTTTGGATTAATAACTTTTTTTTTAATTCGATCACAGTACATTTTTAATCGTGATAAACCATGACCATAAGCACCAACTAATTCAGCATTGATTAAAGCATTAGCAGAAATTAAAGAATGGTTATTACTTAAACCAAACTTTTTAAAAATATAAGCAACTTCTTTTTTAAGAATATTTGTATTCAATTTAACCTTTTCCACGCCAAGGAATAGTTTTATCTATTATTTTTCTTAATGTTATATCAAACAAAAGACCTAACATTCCCATAATAAATATAGTAATCCAAATAACTTCATATTGAAAATATTTTTTAGCAACGTTCTCTACAAATCCAATTCCAGTTGTTCCTGCTAAAAATTCAGCGGCAACCAATGTTCCCCAACACATACCAACAGCTACTCTTATACCAGTTAAGATTTCTGGTAAAGAATTAGGAAAAATAACATATCTTAGTATTTGTTTTTTGGATGCACCCAAAGAGTGAGCAGCATGAATTTTAGAAAGCTGAGTTCCAGAAGCACCAGCTCTAGCTGAAATGATCATAATAGATAATGAAACCATAAATAATAAGAATATTTTTCCAGTATTATCAATACCTAATACAGAGATGATTAATGGTGCCCAAGCTAAAGGAGGAACTGGTCTGTAAAGTTCGATTAAAGGATCAAAAAAGCCTTTTGCAAATCTATTTAATCCCATGAATAACCCTAATGGAACACCTATAATAATTCCAAAAACTAATCCCAAGAAAACTCTCATAAAAGAGTCCCATATATGTCCATAAGGAACAGGCACTTTAAATAATTTAAAGTCTCCAGTTACAATTTTAAGAACTGCACCTTTAAAGTTTTGTTTTACAATTCCATCTTTATTATGAATAGGGTATTCACCTGGCAAAATGTCCGCAATCCAATCGGGCAAAATAAACCCAATCATTTTACTTACGTCAACCATATCAATCCATAGAAGAGGAATATCTTTATAACCAACACTTGGTTTTGACATTAAGATGAATTTATTGAAAGTATCTGATGGTTTTGGAAGCCATCTACCAGAACCTTGTTCTGAACAACTTGGTCCACTCGCAACAATTGTTCCAGCAGGAAATAAAAAGATATCGATATATTTTAATCCACCTTGAGCTTTAATTTGAGCGTTATCAAATTTAACAATAGCATTTTGCATTCCATCCAATACATTTGGTGGATAGATACTTGCAAATTCTATTCTTCTTGCAATTTTGACAATATTTTTAGCATATGTAGATGCCACTTCTTCGCTATCACTTAAGTTATTTCTATAAGCTTTAATATCATCTTTAATTTCTTTTATTCTATTTTTAAATTCTGGATTGTGGTTTCTTATTTTAAAAAATTCATCACTTATCAAATTTAATTCTTGAGCAGCTGCATGAAATTTTAAACCTCTATCTGTTGCTGGAATTAGAGGTACTTCTATTGTATTTTCTATAGATCCAGAACCTGCATTAACTTTTGTAATACCCCAACCACCCTCATCATTTACTGCTTTAAGTCTATTATTAAGCTCTTGTTCTGTTTCAAAAGGGTAATCAGGTCTTTGAAAATTTTCACTTAAAAGATTAATTTTACCGGTGATTTCAATTATTCTTTGTTTAGTTTCATTTTCTAATAAATCTTCGTTAGTTAATAATGGGATTAATTGATTAGTCTTATTTACAAAAGCAACAAGAATATTTTTTTGTTGGTTATTTAATTCAGTAGAATTTTGTATTTCATTCGAAATTAGAGCAAGATTTTTATTTTCTTGTTTAATTTGAGAGGTACTTTTTAACTCTCTTTCTTCTATAGGAAATTGGTATTTTAGTCCAAGCAGAGAGTCATTCACTTTTGCAACCTGACAAAGTTCGTTAGCAGATTTTGGATAAAATCCTTTTGCAATATCCCAAGAATAATAAAGCCACACTAAAAGAAGAAAACTACTTCCAACTACCACCCAATGAGTGCCTCCAAGTGCCCTCTCTGGATTTCCAAAAACTGCATCAACTTTTTCAGTCCTAATTAAACGTCTTCCATAGAGAATACAGCCAATAACAGCTACAAAAATTAAGAAAGTTACTATTTGAGTTAACATTTAAATATCTTTCCCCATAATTTCTTCTTCCATATTCCAAATCATTTCTAGTATTTCTTCTCGCTTAGCAGAAAAATCTTTATTTTTTTTTATTTCTCTTAAATCTTGCTTTAAACCCATTGACGCAAAGGGAAGATTATATTCTTTATGTATACGACCTGGCCTAGGTGCCATTACATACAATCTTTCACCAAGTAACAAAGCCTCCTCAACAGAGTGAGTTATTAAAATAATTGTTTTCCCAGTTTCTTTCCAAATTTTTAAAACAAGTGATTGCATCTTTTCTCTTGTTAAAGCATCAAGAGCTCCTAATGGTTCATCCATCAGAATTAAATCTGGATCATTAATTAGACATCTTGCTAGAGCAACTCTCTGCTGCATTCCTCCTGACAATTGATAAGTTGGAGTATTACCAAAACCTTTTAATCCAACAATATCTAACCATTCATCAACTTTTTTTGCTGTCTTGATTGGATCTTCTTTTTTCATTCTTAATCCAAAGTTGACATTTTCCGCTACTGTTAACCATTCAAATAAAGCACCCTGTTGAAAGACCATTCCTCTTTCAACACCAGGTCCATCAATTTCGTTATTATTTAAAGTAATAATTCCAGATGTTGGTCTGATAAATCCAGCAGTAATATTTAATAAGGTTGTTTTTCCACAACCTGATGGCCCAAGAACTGTTAAGAGTTCTCCTTTTTTAAGAGTGAAATTTACATCTTTTAATGCGTGAACTGTTTCTCCTTTAGGAGTTTTAAAAATCATGTTTAGATTTTGAGAAACTAAATCACTCATAAAATAATTTTATATTAAAATTTTTATTAAAAAAATAGGCACCAATTTATAAAATTGGCGCCTATTAAATTTTTCTTTCTCTATAAATTATAGAGGTAAGAAACTAGTATCTACGTTTCCTCTTGGAGTTCCCATACCATCTAGGAACGCCTTAAGATTTCCTTTTTCCATAGACTGTTTAGTTTCTTCTGGAGTAAGAAATTTAAAACCACTTAAAGTTTCTTTCATATCAGCAACTTTCATTTCTGAAGCTTTAGCCATAACATTCATGTTACTCTTGCCAGCTTTATATCTAGCATTAGCTTCATGAGTTACTTCTATAAAAGTTCTAAGCATACCTGGGTTTTCTTTCATGAACTTAGTAGTTACAGAAGTGATATCGATACCTAGGATACCAGCATCTCTTGCTTCTTGAACTGTAAGTAATCTTGATCCTACAGCAGTTGCAGCTTTAATAGAGTTACCTCCAAATAAACATGCCATTACAACATCACCACTTACTAAAGCAGCAGCTCCTTCTTCAGGATCCATTTGAATAATATCCATTTTACCTCTGTCAGCTCCAACAACTTTCATACTTTCATCGAAAACATACTCAGCCATTGTTCCTAGTGGAACAGCAACTTTTTTACCTTCTAATTCAGTTGCGTTTGCTTTTGTAATTCCAGAAGCGTTAGAAGTAACACATGTAGTTCCTCCCATTCCGTATTCCATAGCAATATCAACTAATTTAATTGGTGCTTTAGATTTTACAGCATTAATAAATGGTACTAATCCTTGTGAGTAAGAAATATCAATATCTCCTGCTAACATTGCATCAGTCATTGCTCCACCATTAGTGAAGTTTGTCCATTTAACTGGAACTCCAAGAGCTTTAGCAAATGCTTTCTTTTGCATATCCTCTAAATTTGGACTTGGCCATTCTAGAAAGTAAGCAACTCTAACTTCTTTTGCAGCTGAATTAGCAACTGAAACAGATAAGTTAAGAGCTACAATTGCCCCTAGAATAAAACTTAATATTTTTCTCATTTTTATCCTCTCATTAATTTAATTAAATTAACCGTATTAAAATTCAATTTAAGCAAGATGTAAATTAAATAAAAATACAATTAAGGGTTGTATTATTTAATTCTTATAAATTTTTAGCAATAGGGGGTTAAAAATAATCCTTTCAAATAAATAAATATAGTCTAAGAATTTTATTATTAATTAATTAACAAAAATTAAAAACTAAATATGAGCTCAGAAAACAGAACTTTAGTACCAAATTCATTAAATGAACATTGGATGCCATTTACATCAAATAAAGATTTTAAACAAAATCCAAGATTAATCACTGAAGCAAAAGGAGTTTATTTAAAAACACATCATGGTAAAACTCAAATTGATGCAAGCTCAGGATTATTTTGCAATCCATTGGGACATGGAAGAAAAGAAATTACAGAAGCTGTTACAAAACAGTTAGAAACATTAGATTACGCACAGCCATTTCAACAAGGTTTTGGAGGTTCGTTTGAGTTAGCAACAAAGATTGCAAAACATACTCCAGGCGATTTAAATAAAATTTTTTATACAATTTGTGGATCAACAGCAGTTGAAACTGCACTTAAGATAGCAATAGCTTACCATAGAGCAAAAGGCCATGCTGAAAGATTTAGGTTTGTAGGCAGAGAACGTGGATATCATGGAATGAATATCGGATGTATTTCAGTTGGAGGAATGGTTAACAATGTTAAAACATTTGCTAGTGTCTTAATGCCAGGTGTTCAACATATAAGCCATACACACTTACCAGAACATAAATTTGTTAGTGGTCAACCTGAAACGGGTGATTATTTAGCTAATGATTTAGAAACAATATGTGCAAACTTTGGTGGTGAAAATATTGCTGCTTGTATAGTAGAACCAATAGCAGGATCGACAGGTACTTTGGTTCCACCAAAAGGATACTTACAAAAACTTAGACAGATTTGTGATAAGCACGGAATTCTTTTAATTTTTGATGAAGTTATAACTGGATGGGGAAGAACTGGATCTAAATTTGGAGCACATGAGTTTGGTGTTACCCCTGATATAATGACAATGGCAAAAGCCACAACAAACGGTGTAGTGCCAATGGGTGTTGTTGCATGCAATGACTATATTTATGATGCTGTTATGGATTCATCTCCAATGGGATCAGTTGAATTATTTCATGGTTACACATATTCAGGAATACCTGTGGCTGTTGCAGCTGCATTAGCAGTACAAGATATTTTTGAAAAAGATGATATTTTTAACAGAGCTAAAAATTTAGCACCTTATTTCCAAAAAGGATTATTTTCTCTTCAAGATTTAGAGTCAGTAGATAATATCCGAGGCTACGGAATGATGGGTGGTATTGATATGAAAATGAGAGAAAAACCTGGTAAAGCTGGTTACGAATGTTTCAAAGCTTGTTATGAAGCAGGTGTTAACTTTAAAGCAACGGGAGATTGTTTAATTATTGCTCCACAGTTTATCTGTGAAGAAAAACATATTGATGAGATTATTGATAAATTAAGAACAGGTATTACGAACTATCAAAAAAACCAAAAAAACTAATTATCTAATAATTTTAAATAATAGAAAAAATAACAATGCGTATTGGCGTACCTAAAGAAATTAAACCACAAGAAAATAGAATAGGTTTAACACCAGAAAGTGTAAAAACTTTGATTTCTGAAGGTCATGAAGTTTTAGTTGAAAACAATGGTGGATTTGAAGCTGGTTTTGAAAACGATCAATATACAAAAGTTGGTGCAAAGATTGTTGATAAGGCTTCAGACATTTTTAATGACGCAGAAATAATTGTCAAAGTAAAAGAGCCTCAAAAAATTGAAGTAGAGATGATTAGAGAAAATCAAATTGTTTATACTTATCTACATTTAGCTGCAGCAAAAGAACTTACTGAAGGATTAATTAAATCAAAAAGTATTAATATTGCTTATGAAACAGTAACAGATGATAACGGAAGGCTTCCTTTACTTGCTCCAATGAGTGCAGTTGCAGGACGTATGTCTGTTCAAGCTGGTGCACACTGTTTAGAAAAAAATCAAAAAGGCAGAGGTCTCTTGTTAGGTGGAGCTCCTGACGTTGCTGGAGGAACAGTTGTAATTTTAGGTGGTGGAGTTGTTGGAGAAAATGCTGCAGTAATTGCTACTGGTATGCAAGCTAAAGTTCATATTGTTGATAAATCAGAAGCAAGATTAAAACAATTAGTTGAGATGTTTGGAGATAAAATTATTCCAGAACAAAGTGATAAAATAGATTTAAATAAATTAGTAGCCGAAGCAGATTTATTAATTGGAGGAGTTTTAATTCCAGGAGCTGAAGCACCCAAACTAGTTACCAAAGATATGCTTAAATTAATGAAAAGGGGATCAGTTATTGTTGATGTTGCAATTGATCAAGGTGGATGTGTAGAAACAAGTAAGCCAACAACTCATGGTGACCCTACTTATATAGTTGATGATGTAGTTCATTATTGTGTAGCAAATATGCCAGGTGGAGTACCAAGAACCTCTACACT
>Ga0222715_10006010_pt1 | contig 10312 bp, 9 predicted proteins | sample C33_9DmetaG_FD_165056 | JGI IMG/M metagenome (GOLD analysis project Ga0222715, IMG submission 165056) | Estuarine water microbial communities from San Francisco Bay, California, United States - C33_9D | ecosystem: Environmental > Aquatic > Marine > Unclassified | place: USA: California... | reverse complement strand
TTCCGATCGAGCGCGCGCGTCGCCGCCGCCGTCGCCGCGAGCGCCACCGCCGCGACGATCGCCCCCGCGCGCGCGCGTCTCGCGCCCGCGGACACCGCGCCCGTCGTCGGCATCGACGCCGCGTCCACGAGCGCGAGCAGCGCGCACGCCGCGAGCGCGAGCGCGCACGCGTTGCGCGCGCGTCGGACGAGCGCGCGTCGGAACATGTGCGTCGGTCGATGCGTCGACGGCGCGCGCGCGTCGATCGTCGGCGCGTCGTCTCGCGGCGGCGCGGCGCCGCCGCTCGGCGTCGACGCGATCGCGCGCGCGTGCGCGGACGCCGCGGCGTCCGGCGCGTCGCGCGGCGCGATGCGATGCGTCGATGAATGCATGACGACGACGTCGATCGCGCGACGCGTCACTCGGCGACGCGATGCTCGATCGCCGCGCGCGGCGTGCGGTCGTCGTCGCGCTCGCGGGCGCGGCGCTCGGCGCGGGGGCGTATTACGCGTGCGAGTGGGCGTTTAACGAACGATTCGATGCGAATGCGAAGGACGATGAAAATGGGAATGAAAACGACGACGACGACGACGACGACGCGACGACGCGCGACGCGCGCGCGGGAGAACCGTCGACGTCGACGTCGCGACCGCCGATCGACGCGAAGGACACGCGCGACGCGAGACGCGCGTACGAGGCGCTCGAGCTGGCGTTCGCGACGGACGGGCTGGACCGCGGCGCGCAGACGGCGAGAAAATATTTCCACTTCGCGCGACACCCCGAGGTCGGGACGTGGCCGAAGACGTACGCGGAGATGGGAATGCCGAGCGATTGCGCGCGGTTGGTGATCCTGACGATGGAGGACGCGCCGGCGATCTGCGCGGCGGCGCAGCGGGCGACGCGAGAGGTGACGCGGTTGTTGGGCGAGACGATGGACGCGCACGCGCCGGGACGCGGGAGCCTGCACGTGACGCTGTTTCACCTGAGTCGCACGTTTGAGTACGTGCGCGCGCCGGTGGAGTTCGCGAGCGCGGCGACGCTGCCGCCGAACGCGCCGACGGAGGACGCGCACGCGCGCGAGGAAGCCGCCGTCGCCGAGGCGCTGCGCGGATGCGGCGAGTGCGAGCTCGAGGTCGATCGCGTGTGCCTGACGCCGAGCGGGTGTTTGATTCTTTGTTTCAACGACGTGCGCGGGCGCGTGCAGGAGATTCGCGAGCGATTGGCTCGGAGCGCCGTCGGCGCCGCGCGCGCGCAAAACGACACCGTGCACTGCACGCTCGCGCGACTCTTCGTCAGATCCGACGGCTTTCAGATCGACGAAGAGCGCGCCGCCGCCGCGCGCGCCGCGTGCGACGTCGCCACCAGCGCGCTTCGCGGCGCCCGTTTCAGGGCGCGCGGCGTCACGTACTGCGTCGAGCGCGCGTTCTCGCACTGCGACGGTCGACGCGCGAGAATTTCCCTGGGCTAGCCCTCGTCGATGGAATTCGACACACGACCGCGCGCGAACTCCGCGCCTCGCGACGCCCCGTCGACGCCTTCGAGCGAATCGCGCGCGATGGAAGAACCGCGACGCGCTCGAGCGGCCGAGCGACGCCGCGTCGCGCCGCGACGGCGCGATGAATGCGCGAAAGCGTCGAGACCGACGCGCGCGAATGCATCGACGCCCGCGCGGCGCGCGAGCGACGACGACGGCGCGACGACGCGCGAGAGGCGACGAGAGGTGTTCGCGATCGCGCGCGCGACGCGAGGGACGGCGCGAGAGGCGCGAGTGGGGGAGTTTTATCGAGTCGTGCGGACGCGCGGCGACGGGCGGTGCATGTTTCGGTCGCTCGCGCTCGGTTTAGCGGCGATCGCGAATCGCACGATGACGAGCGGGGAGGAGGAGTTCGAGGCGGATCAGTTGCGGTTGGCCGTGGCGGAGAGCTTGTGCCGGACGTCGGAGAAACGGGAGAATTTTAGCGAGGCGGTGACGGCGATTTCGTACGAGTACGGGTTGGAGCAATATTGTCGACGGATCCTGGATCCTGGATTTTGGGGGGGAGAGCCGGAGTTGTTGGTGATCGCGAGGTTGATTCGGCGACCGATAAAGGTGTACATACACGCGAGTCAGGCGAAGAACGCGCAGGGCGGTGGGTTCGTGTCGATTCAGACGTACGGCGAGGAATTCGCGAAGGAGGGCAAGCGAAAGGCTATTAAGCTGCTCTACAACGGCGAAAATCACTACGATTTGCTAATCTAAAGTTATTCGTTCGTCCCGCGTCTCAAAGTCCTCACACCCAACGCGTTTCGTTCGTCACCGGGTTGTGCTCGTAAGGCTTACCTTCGCCGTCGTAGTATCGCACCCACGTCTCGACGTGAGGCCTCGGCGGCGCGTAATATTGCGTCACCGGCGCGTGTTGGTACGCTTGTTGCTGCTGTGGCACGATGAACGGAGGAACGTGCGCCGGCGCCACGTGCAAAGGCGCTCCGCTCAACCCCCCGGTCGCGCGAGTGTCGCCCATTTCCATGACTTCGCGCACGTACGAGGCGCACAGTTCCGCGTTCGCGAGCGGCCCGGTAATCGTCACCACCGCGTGCGGCGATTTGTTATTCTTAATATCAACCCCACAGGCCGTCACGGCGCGTAAATGTTTGATCATTTCGCCACCCTTACCGACGACTCGTCCCTCGTTCCCGGCGCAAGGAACCTCGATAATCGTCGCCGGCGCCGCGGTCGGCGTCGGCGCCGCCAGTCCCATCGCGGCCAGAGGCACCATGGCCATGCCATTCGGAAGTAACACTGCGCCTTGGGGCAAACCTTGTATCGGTAAAGCGTGTGGTTGCATCTGTGGCGCCACGGCCGGCGCGCTCGGCGCCGCGAATCTATCTACTTGCAGCTGCAGCGTGTCGTGCACCATTTGATACGCGATTCTCACGCACTTGCGCTTTCCCTTCGCCGTGCACACGCCACTACCCTTAACGACGTGACAGTTCGCCCCGCTCCTCGCGCTTATCTCCCGAATCGTCGCCGCGCCGCGACCGATCACGCGACCCTCTTTGCCCGCGCACGGAATCGCCACTTCGATGTCCTCCTCGTCGTCGCCCGACCTGACGCTTTCCGGCACCACGCTCGCATCGATCCGTATCCCAGCGTTGACATCGCTCGGCACGTGCGCCGTTAACATCTCCATGATCTGTCCCGTGTTCGCCACCTCTTCGATCAGCGCCTTGGCGCGTCGCGCGCTCGCTCGCTTCTCCTCGCTCGTTCGCCGCGCGCCCCCCGCGCCGACGACGCTCGGCCGAACCACCGCCACGCCCTCATCGCGCCGAAATTCGATCGCGCATCCGCACGTCGTCTCGATGTACTTTACATTTTCACCGCCCTTACCGATCACTCTGCCCGCGTTGTTATCGATGCGCACGAGCGTCTTGAAGTCGTCGTCGCCGTCGTCGTCGCCGCCGTCGCCCCCCGTCCCCGTCTCCGTCTCCGTCTCGCTCGATCTCGTCCGTTTCGTCGCCCGCGTCGGCGCGTCGCCGGGCGCGACGGCGTCGGCGTCGGCCGCGCGCCGCGCGCGCTTCACCGCGACGTCGTCGTCGGGTTTCGCGTCGACGTCGTCGCGCGCGGTGGATTCTTTCTCGGCGGTCGGTTTTCGCCGCGCGCGCGCGGGCGCCGCGCGCGCGCGCCTCGCGGCGGGCATCGCGCGCGAGTCGCGCTCGCGCGCGGACGCGCGGCGCGAGCGAGGCGCGACGCGCGCGACGCGCGAGTCGCGGTGTGACGCGACGACGACGCGCTCGGGACGGTTTCGCGAAACGTTGAGCGTTATGTTACAGCGGCGCGGCGCGCGTCGGCGCGCGCGCGTTCGGCGACGAGCGGCGACGTCGTGGGTCTCGCGGCGCGCGCGCGGCGGCGGCGGGGCGCGAGACGACGTCACAGCCTCGATCGAGGTTGGTCGCGGCGGCTCGGCGACGACGCGCCGGCGACGACGTCGACGAACTCTACGATTCGATTCAGCACCGTCCCGCTTCCCGGTTCCTGAAGGATCAGGTGGTGCATCCCCGGTAACTCTACGTATTGCTTCACCGCGCTCGACGCCTCGCACACGAGGCGCTCGCTCGCGGTTTTATCCGCGCACGCGTCCTCGGCGCCGTGCAGCGCCAAGAGCGGACACCTCAGCTCTCCGTATCTCGCTCTGAGCGCCCTGAACCCGCGCAGGATCTCGTACGCCGTGCGACAGCGCACCGGTCCCAACTGCACGTACGGATCCGTGGCGTACGACTCCAACGTCGCCGCGTCGTTCGACATGTCCTCCAACCGCACCGCCGGCACCAGGCGCGCGCGCGGCGCGCCTCTCGCCAGCAGCGCCCCCATCGCCGCCTGCGCTCGCAGCACCGCGTTCCACTTCACGTCGATGCTCGCCGCCGTGAGCACTAACCCATCGATCAACCGCGCGTTCGCTCGAGCGTCGTTCGCCGCGACCGTCGCCGCGACCAGTCCCCCGAACGACTGTCCGCACAGCACCAGCGGCGCGCGTCCCGCTCGCCGCCCCTTCGTCATCTCGCAGAACCCGCGCGCGTCCTCCACGACGTCCTCGAACTGCTCGAGGTACCCGGGCAGGCCCTCCGACGCGCCGTGGCCGACGCAATCGTACGTCACGACGCGCAGGCCGGCGCTCGTGAGTCGCCTGAACAGGTTCGAGTAGCGCGTCGCGTGTTCGCCGATGCCGTGCAGAAACACGACGACGGCGCGCGGTTCGCGCGCGGGCGAGTACTCGTACGCGCACAGCAGCCTTTGCGTGCCGTGTCCGCGGTGCCAGCTCGCGGCGGACGGACGGAGGCGCGCCATGGTGTGCGGACGACGGCGTCGAGGGCCGTTTTAACGGTTTCGTTTGAAGCGAGCGGGACGCGCGCGCCTCGACGCGAAGTCGTCGTAAAGTCATCGTAAAGTCGTCGTTATTCGTTACAAAGCGCGCGCGTCGTGGATTGTGGATCGCGCGCGCGCGCGTCGTCGACGACGGTGGTCGTCGACGATCGATCGCGCGGAAGTCGAACTCGCTCGGCGGTCGACGACGCGCTGACGAGGACGCCGAGAGCGCCGCGGCTGGCCAAACTTTTTACGCGTTCCCGCCGCCGCCTTTGTGCTCGTTGATGTAATCGATCAACTCAGAGTCACTCGCGGCGTTGCGCTTGAGCGCGATCTCGAGCTCTTCCGAAGCTGGGGACGCGTCGCACGCCGCGCGGTACGCGGCTTCGTCGAGGCGCGCCGGGGCGCCCACCGCGACGCTCGCGGCGTCGGAGATGATTGTTTCCCCAAGATCGCTCGCGGGCGTGTTCGCCAGCTCGTCGATGATGCGTTGGCTCACCAACAAGTAGTCCGCTCCCAAAACGCGCTTGACGGCGTCGACGTTCGCTAAACTGGCCACCATGATTTTCGTCTTGCCGCCGGCGGCTTTGGCGCGCGCCAACGCGTCTCGAGCGAGCTCGTACCCGGGATCGGCGTTCGCATCGAACGATTTTTTGGACTTGTACCACGCGTTCAAGCGAGAATAGTACAGTTGAACCACCGACGCGCCCGCGTCGATCGCCGCGTTCGCTTGCTCGCGACAATACACGTGCGACACGTGACACGCCACGCCGCGCGCCTCGAGCCTTCTCGTCGCCTCGATGCCCGCGTACGTCGCCGGAATCTTAAACAGCAGCTTATCCCTCGGCGTTTTCAGGTCATCGCACAGCGCCAGCATCTCGATCGCCTTCTTCTCGCACGCGTCCGCGTCGTTCACCAACCACCATCCGAGCTCCACGCTCACCCGTCCGTCCACCTTCGTCGACCACATGTTCGCCAGATTCGCCTTCGCCTTGTCCACGACGAAATCGACGTTCCCCGCGTTCAATCCTCCCGGTATCGCCGCCATCGCCCCCTCGACCGCGCCCGCGTCGCGTCCTCCGCTCTTCACGCTGTACAGCAGCACGCACGAGCTCACGACGCCCGCCCGCGGGCCCAAATCCATCGCGTTCGCCTCGGCGTCGTGCTCGCTCGCGAACTTTTTAGAATCCAGCACGAGATTACTGAACGCCCGCGCCGCGTCCAGCGCCGATCCCGCCGGCGCGCGCGTCGCGCGCGTCGTCACCGCGCATCGTCGCGCGTCCCTCCGCGCGCCGCGCGCGTCATCGCGTCGCGCGATCGCGTCGCATCGTCGCCGCGCGTCGACGCGATGGCGACGCTGACGCGGATGCGTCGTCGGCGATCGGTGCGCGCGCGCGTCGAGCGCGCGGTGCGCGGCGCGCGCGTCGACGGCGAGCATGAACGAGCGTTGTGATCGGGCGCGCGCGCGCGCGAGAGCGCGTCGAGGGCGTCGCGGTGTGAGGACGCGACGAAAGCGACGACGCCAACGGCGCGCATTCGACGATTTCGCGGGCGCGCGCGCTGTGTGTCGCGTTTGTTTGTCGGTGCGGTTCGGCTTGAAGAAAATCACAAATCTACCGGGCTATTGGATCCTCGCACGAAGCGCTCAAGGTGGTGATCGAAGACAGACGGACAGACGGTCGAGACGGATGCGTCGGACGATGCGTCGGACGGAATCATCGGACTCGAACGCGACGTCGCGAGACGCCGCTCGAGCGTCGTCTCGGCGCCTAGTGGCGCTCGTCGACGATGGAGAGCTTGATACCCTTGCCCTTGGGCAAAGAAATCATCGGCTTGCTCCCGGTACCGATCGCGAACACGTTCGTCGCGCGCGTCGCAAACTCTTGACCCGCGGCATCCTTCAAGTGCACGACTTCGAAGCTTCCGACGTGCTTTTCGCGGCGTTGAATCACCCCGACGCGACCGGCGTTGCGGCCGCCCGTGACCATGCACAACGCGCCGACGTCAAACTTGACGAAATCGGTGATCTTGTTCGTCGCGATGTCAACCATGACGGAGTCACCCTCCTTGATGAGCGGATCGGGGTATCGAATCGTGCGTCCGTCGTGCAAGCCGACGCACGGCACGCCCTTATCCCCGAGCTTTTTGCGCTTCACCTTGCACAGCTTGTATTGCGCCTCGATGGCTTCGATGCGGTGCACGACGAATCGTCCCTTGTTATCGTAAATCAATCGGAAGTGTTCATCGCTCTTTTCGATGCTCACGACGTCTGTCAAAGTCAAAGTCGACGTCGCTCGTCAGTCGTCGCGGTCGTCGCGCAAGCCCTAAAGCCAAGAGATCGAGATCGCCGAAATTTCGCGCGTCGCGTCGCGTCGCGTCGATCCACGCACCCATGATCCCGCACGGGTAGCACTTATCCATGCGAATCTTCCCGTCCACCTTCACCACGCGCTGCATGAGAATCGTCGTCACTTCCTTGTACGTCAGCGCGTACTTCAAGCGGTTGCGAAGGATGAGGCACAGCGGCAAGCACTCGCGCGACTTGTGGGGACCTGCGCGCGATCGCGACGACGCGCGAGCGGTCAGTGACGGTCGACGAGATTTCGCTCGCGTCGATCGCGATCGCGATCGCGAATCATCCCGCGCGCGCGAGGCGGCGCGCGCGAATCATCGCGCGCGCGCGAAACCCTTCGCGGCCGCCGATCGCGTTCGCGTCCGCACGCACCGGGCGACGGTTTCGGGGCGAAGACGCCGCCGAGCTTGTCGAGCATCCAGTGCTTGGGCGCATTGAGGCGCTTGAGATGCTTGCGTAAGCCCCTTGCCATGTTGCAAATTCACACGCGCGTCGCGTAGAGGCGGAGCGCGCGACGCGCGCGAGGGTCGTCGAGCGAACGAGGGTCGTCGCGCGCGCGAACGCGTCGGTGGCCGTGTTTTTCCTCTCGAATCACGACCCGACGATCGAGTCCCTTTTTTCTACCCAGCCTGCCACTACTGTTTACCCACACGACTAACGAAAATGTTCCACGCGCGTGCGTACACCAGATTATATTAACGCCCACGCTTTCGTCGCGCGTCGCGCGCGCCCGTCGCGGCGTCGGCGGCACACGCGCGCCGACGCCGACGATGGCGACGACGACGGCGCGCGTCGCCGCGGCGCGCGCGCGCGTCGCGTCGTCGTCCGCGGCGCGCGCGACGCGCGGGACGCCGCCGACGACGCGACCGCGACGCGCGACGACGCGACGCGCGACGCGCGACGCGGGCGACGACGAGGACGCGCGGGCGATCGACGACGCGATCGAGACGCTCGAGGCGCGCGCGGCGCGGGAGATCGAGGCGATGATGACGAGCGACGCGGGCGTGCGGGCGGAGGCGGAGCGGGCGCGGCGGGACGCGCGCGACGTCGCCGAGCGAGAGATCGAAAAGGTTGAACAGATGGAGCGAGAGCGCGTGCGAACGACGTTTGAGGAGGTGCAGATGAAGACGGAAGCGAGTCAGTCGAGGGCGGAGCGCGCGGCGGAGGAGACGCTGGCGTTGAAGCGAGACGCGGTGGAACGCGCCGAGGCGAAGATGCGGGCGCTGGAAGCCGAACGCGCGGCGTTGCGGGAGGAATTAGCGAAAGAAGACGCGTCCGGTGGTGATGGTGCGGGCGGTAAGTGGGCGGAGGGGGCGTCGATCGATGAGGCGGCGGAGAAGGCGGAGAGCGCGAAGTCGGCCGCCGTCGGCGGCGCGTCGGGCGCTTTATTGGCGACGCCTTTGATTGTATCGCAAGGCGGCGGCTTGGTGTCCGTAGGCATCGTCGCCGTGTCGTGCGCGGTGTTCGGGGTCACGTATCGGTACGCCGTGAGACGAGATTTGGGGAACAACGAGCTCAAGGGTGGCGTCGTCGGCGCGTTTGGATTGGCGCGCGGCTTGAGCGCCGCCGACGTCTATCTGCGCGCCGCGTCTCTGAACGGCGACGCCGATTTCGCGACGTACGCGCAAGCCGCGCTCTTAGCGGGTCAAGGCGTGTTGACGTACGCCTTCGCCGCGCTCGCGCTCGAGCAAGCGTTCGCGCGAGGGATTTTAAAGCCATTCGGCGAGGCGCCGCGAGAGTGAAAAGTTTTGTTCGATCGATTGATTCGTTGTTGTCATAAAAAATGAATCGCTTGGCGCGCCGACCGACCGACCGACGCACCGCGCGCGCGACGGCATCGTCCCACCCCGCGCGGTCATCACAATCGCACGATGACGAAGAGCAAGCCGACGAGCGCCACCGTCGCCACGAGGCCGTAAATCGCCGTCTGCAATTCCTGCGGCGACTTCAGCGCGAATCGTCGCTCACCGCACGCCGGGCATCGCTTCCCCTCCGCCCACGCCCCCTTCGAGCCGTCGTAGACGTATCCGCACCCCTGGCACACCCACAACTTACCGTCCACGTAGTACGGCTGGCCCGGGACGGCGGCCGGCGCCGCCGCGGGTTTCGCCTTGGCCTTGAACCGGCTCTTCGTCGCCGGCGCGCTCGCGGCCTCGGCCGGGGGCTTCTTCCCGAACAGCGCCCGCGTCTGCGCGTTGCCTCGCGTCGAGCGCTGTTCGATCGCGCGCGCGCGCGCGTCGCGCGGTCAGTCTTTCGTCGCGACCGGGACACGTCATCGCCGCGTGATCGCTCGCGTTCGTCGCCGCGACGGCGCGATCGCGCGCCGCGAGCGCGCGCGCGCGCGACGCGAGCGCTCAGCGCACCTTGACGGTGAATCGCGGCGAAGCGCGGAGGGCGACGGTGGACGTCGAGACGGCGAACATCGCGGATAGGGCGGCGCGGTGTGCGGGACGCGCGCGCGACGACGACGACGACGAGAGATTCGGTCGCGCGCGCGTCACTCGCGAATCGCGAGCGACGCGAATAACGCGTGAAAAGCGTCGACGACGCCGGTGCCGTCGCTCGCGTCGACGTCGACGAGGGTCAGACGGCGGAGCGAATCGAGCGCGCGCGCGAGCGACGCGGCGCGCGGCGGCTCGACGACGACGAAGGCGACGTCGAGCGGATTCGTCGTCAGCACCGCCGCGCACGCGGCCCTGACGTCGCGCAGCAGCGCGAACGGGTCATCGCGCGGCGTCGACCTCGCCGTTCGCGCGCGACGGTCGACCGTCGTCGCGGCGTCGATTCGATCGACGCGCGAGCGCCGCGAAGTCGCGAAGAGCACGCGAACGACGCCGCGCGTCTCGCCGCGCCGCGCGTCGACGATCTCGCGAAGCCCGCGCTCGATGGCGCGCGCGTCCACGTCTCCGAGCGTTTGATCGAGGACGTAGACGACGCCGTCGGCGCGTCCGTACGCCGCCGCGCGACACGCCGCGTGCGCCGCCGCGCCGCTCGGATCGAAAAACCGTCCGCGAGCGCGCGTCGACGCGCTCGCCTCGCCGCCGCCCTCGTCGCCGTCCGCGCCCTCGAGCGCGCACGTCATCACGCCGAAATCCATCCCGATCGTTCGCGTCGCGCGCCAATCCTCGCTCGCGTCCGCG
>Ga0222715_10006004_pt1 | contig 10316 bp, 9 predicted proteins | sample C33_9DmetaG_FD_165056 | JGI IMG/M metagenome (GOLD analysis project Ga0222715, IMG submission 165056) | Estuarine water microbial communities from San Francisco Bay, California, United States - C33_9D | ecosystem: Environmental > Aquatic > Marine > Unclassified | place: USA: California... | reverse complement strand
TTGAATACATCAAGTGTAGGTGCTTTTCTGTATTCGGTGTGATAATCAAGTATCTCGTTAACAATCCACTTGTTTGCATCGTTCTCAAAGAACTTAGAAGTGGTTATTTCTGATATTGTATCGAGAAACTTAATATCACTTAAAAGTGCAGATACAACCTTAGATTGAAATGATTGCCCATATTTCGATAATGTATCTATTTGTTCTGACATTGACTCTATTTATAAAACTTGTACAAAGATACGAAAATTATTCGAGAATACCAAATTATCTGTAAGAATTTATTTGGCCTTCTATCTCAGATATTAGTTCTTTGTCTTTTATTTTTGGAAGTATTTTAGTTAGAAGTTCTTCCATCTTCTTTTTTGATTTGAATTTAGAAAATCTTTGATTATCTCTTTCTACATTATAAAGATAATACGCAATCTCATCAATTACTTTCAGTTTATTTTCGTATTTTGAAATACGAGAATCAACGATTCTATTATCTGTGGTAGTATTGTTAGGAACATATCCTTTATATAATTCATCTAATCTACCTTTGAGATATTGAATCTCCATTAACTTATTTATTTCTTGAAATGTCATAATGCTACTATTTGTATAATACAACTCATAAATGTAATTTCTTTATCTACCACCAATGCATCTTTGTGTTGTGATTCTGAAAGTATAAGGATAATGTTGGATTTATTATCTCCCCCATATTCATCTAACTTTTCATATAGGTAAGAATATAATTCTGTAAAATCTTGAACTCTCGAATCAGCAATAGCTTGTCTGATATTTTTCCATTTGTTTGGTTTAACATCAGAACTCTTTAAAATTTCAATTACTTTTGCTTTTATATCAGAATCAATTACAGAGGCTGTATCAACTTTTAATTCTCCTTTGGAGGAATTCAACTGACAAGTATTAATAACCTTTCTAATATCAGGATATGAACTATCAATGATGGGTACAAGGTCTTTTATATCAAATTTAATTCCTTCCTTACCCAAAATCTGTGAGATTTGTACTGCAACATCTTTTTTGGTTGGTGGTACAATCTGAAATTCTTGTGTTCTACTTCTAATTGGGTCAATAACTTTTTCAACATAGTTACAAGTTAGAATAAATCTACAATGTTGTGAAAAAGTTTCCATCAAGTTTCTCAAGATTGCCTGTGCATTGGGTGTCATGTAATCAAACTCATCAAGTATCACAATCTTCCACTTTTTGAATCCCATTGATGAAGCAAAGTTTTTAACTTTATTTCTAACTGTATCTACATTATTTTCATCAGATGCATTAATAATAATGTGGTCACACTCAACTGAATTTACAATCAACTTTGCAAGTGTAGTTTTACCAGTACCTGCTTTACCAAAGAATAATAAGTGGGGTACATCACCTGTTTCTAAGTAATCTGCTACTTTTTGTTTAAGATGTTCATTACCAACGTATTCTTCTAACTTACGAGGTCTATACTTTTCTACCCATAAGCTATTATTTATTTTTTGTTCTTCTGTATCTTCGAAAAATGCCATATTTTAAATTATTTGTTTATTTAAAGTTTTAGATTGATTTATATGAGTTAATTTTATTTTTGATTTTGTTATAGCATATCCCAAAGCTAATCCTTCACCATTTCCGATTCCACTATAAACATTAGTTTTTTTTAAACTATTATTTTGAAAAATTTCTCTTAAATTTTCCAACTCACTTATCAAAGTATCCATTGAATAGTTATATGGAAAAATAAAAACTCTTTCTAATATGGTTGGAATACTTTTTAATTCTATTTTTTTACTTAAAAATTTTAATATGTTATCCCAATAACCATCTTCAAAATAATCACTTTTATGATTAACTAAATCAGCTGCTGTTTTTAAGTTTCCCCAATTACCCATGAAATGAAATTCATCTGTATTTGGTAAATCAATGTGCCAAAATTTATTTGGAACTTCATTTAATCTACCAACATCTATATATAATATAGATTCTTTTTTTTCTTTTGTTAATTTGTGTGATAATAAAAATTTATCAAAATACCTAAAAGTATCATATTCATAATACCTAATATCAGCATCCTTTATTCTTTTATTTAGAATATCTAAATGTGAAGTGTAGATTGTAACATTATAATCTTTTGAAATTAAATTATAATTATCTAATAACTTATCTACATATTTTTTACCACACGCTATTAAAAGAATATTACCTTTCAAGTTTAAACTCCTGAGTTTTTTACTGCTTTACAAAATTCCGATAATCTTTCTAATTTTTCTATGATTGATTGTTTTCTATTTTCATCTAAATTACCAGTATTCAATTCTTTAATGATATCTTGTAATGATGATGCAGTTACCAATAATCCATCTTCTTTTGAGTTTAGATAATTTTCTGATATTCTAAACTTTTGTGCAATTTGTTGTAAATTCATAATTTTTAATTTATCTACCTACTTCTTTTAGGTAATTTTGTTTACATTGTTCCCAACTCATACCGATGGCATCTATGTAAAATAGATGTTCTGGTTTTAGCCTACCCTCATCGTGTAATTTTGAGTACCTTTTTACTGCTTGTCTTTTCCACCACTTAGTGATATTAGGAATACCTTCTTCAAACTTTTGTTTCATTTTAAGTTCTGATTCCTCTATTTCTGAACGAAGAAACTCAGGTCCGTTTTCGTACATCATTGCAAGATATACACCTCTTTTGAATCCATGGTGATAATCAGATAATTTCATACCACACTCTTTAAATATTTGTGATAATATTTTTTGTTTGATACCACTCACAGGTCCACTAGCACCTTCACCAGTACCCATGTTTTGTCCGTTTCGGATTCTTTCATTCGTGATTGCTTTCTGATACCACTCTGAACGATTTTCTTTTAACCATTGGTGCCAAGGGTCATAAAACTCATCATCAGGTTTTAATGCAATCTTACCAGCAGATTCACCCAAAGTTTTGAAGTGTGGAATACCATTATACTGAGAATGGATACCATAAAGTGAAGTTGTTCCCACAGCTATCAAAGTTTGTCCATATTTTTCTTTCCAATAGTTTCTAACTTCAGGAGCGGTAGTCATCATTGCAGTTAACTTACCGCCCAAGAAATTGTAGCCTAATGGTTGTGTACAAACAATTGTTGATGCGATGGTTGTATAATTGAGTTTTCCTTCTTTGAACTTATTTTCTTTATTCCAACCAATGTAGTTATCTCTAACACCCATTGATGTAACATCAGAAGCAAGGGATATTAAACCAAGAAGTTTACCACTTTTTCTATCCTTAACATAAATCTTCACATTACGACCTGGATTTGCTGTCCAACTCATTGTATGAATCATTCTTCTAAGGTGTGTCCATTTGGTAGATTCTTTGGCATCTTCTACGATTTCAACATAAGGGTCTAATTCTTCAATCTCTTTAATTGTAAGTTCCTTATTGTTAATATCAGTAGGTTTCCATTGCCAATCGTAATATTGACCAATAAGTGCCCTATCACGAATCATAGAATCTTCTTGTAGCTCAACCCATTTCTTATACAACGTCTGTTCCTCAACAGTCATTGTCATAAGGTATTCCATGTTTTCTTTTAACTTTCGTTTTTCATCTTCGAAAACAAATTCTGGCTTGGCTGGTTCTGTATCCCAAAAACTCATATTATTTTATCTCTACTAAATAGTAATTACTCGTATAATCTCCTTCTGTAAAAGAAAGGTGTGCTAATCCATCTGAAGAAATCTGTAATGATGAAGTATTTGAACCTTTATTAGCAACTAAAATTCCTTTTAAGTATTTTGCTGAGAATTGAATTGGTTGAATATCTCCATCACAAGTACAAGTAACTTCGATAGAAATTCTGTTAGAATTAATAGAAGAGTATCCTAAGATAATTTCTCCCTTACCATCTTTACAAGTAAATGTGAAAGTATCAGCATCTGCTAATGCTCCCTTAGATTTGATGAATTTATTAATAAAATCATCATCTAATGTAATTGTTGCATTGAATTTTGGTAGAGCTTTTAAATCAGGTACCGCAGGGATAACTGAAGGAGCTGCTAACATATACTGCATTTTAGTTCCTTTATCTGAAAACTTTAATGCACCTGTTACCTCTTCTACATCAATTGAATTATCTAATACACTCATCAACGATTTAAGTTGTGAAGTAGTATAGATACCAAATTCTCCATTAGGAAATTCCATACCTGAAACAGATACATCTCCTAAAAGAGTCTTGTCATCAGAAATCATTCTAACTGAAAGGTTAGAACCTTCTGATTTTACCATTACCGATTCAACCTCTCCTCCGAGATTGTATCTATTAATGAAACCATCTAATTTTTGTTTTTCCATAATTAAGCTTTAATTTTAAATTTATACAAAGATACGAATTATTTTTTAAATATCCAAATTAAAATGAGAAAAATTTCTCAGCGGTTTTGGTGTCGGATATTACATCACCCCAACCGATTGCATCATAAAAATCTTGTAGTTTACCTTGAAGTTCTCTTTCGAAAATCTTTTTGTGGTCAATATAAGTGTTTATGAACTCTTCTATTTCAGGTGGGTCTTGATAACCTGTAAAGGCTAACCCATCTAAATTAAGTGGATTTTGTTTAAGATAAACCCATTTTATTTTATCACCATTTCTCATAGGTTCATATTTGAATGGTGTATTAAAATATTTTAAACAATCATTGTAAGCAATTGCTGCTTTAACATGAGCAGGTGTTCCTTTCATAACTTCAAACAGATTTCTTTTCTTACCCATGTATTTGGTAAGTTCTTTTACCGCAGAGTTTTTGGCGATATCTTTATGTGGTAAGTTAGTCATTGAGTTTTTAAAAGTAAATACCTTTTCTGAAATCTCTTGCTCTGTTTCACCTCGTAGAATCGATATAAGAACTTCTGCCATGATATCTTGGAATGCTTTAGGGAAACTACTTCTTTTAACATCTAATCCCTTTACATCTAATTTATCAACAGCAACACCATTATTCATGATAATCCATTGTGCATATCGTTTCTTTGCTACCCACAATCCTGCTTTGGCTACAAACTCTTTTTTGATTTCTAATCTATGTTTATCTTTATCAACATTGAATACTTTTTTGGAAAGTATATCATAGAAATCATTAAGGTAATCTTGAACCTCACCCGCAATCACATCAACATATCCAGCAATTGTATCTTGAGTTTGTTCTCTCCAATTAGGAATTCGTTTATCCATTAAAGGAACTGCTGAAAAGAATACAGAATCAGTATCTATATAAATGTTGGAATCTAAATCAGGATCACCTAACTCTTTGTTGTATTTGATGTTTGCCATATCGGCCGTACTCTTGATAACCGTTTGACCTGTAAGAGTAACCGCCTCCGCATTATCAATATCATAAAACCGAAAGGCAGGAAGGCCAAGAACACCATAAAGAGAGTTAAGTAGAATTTTTTGAACCAACTGTCTTTTCGCGTAAAAGGCATATTTTTCTTTATCACCCTCTTGACCATACTTTTTCTCTAATTTTCTAAATTCAACCCTTTGATTAAACCATAAATCTAATACACCTGGAATACAACCAACTGTATCTGTTCGATAAAGAACCCCATTTGAAGCAACTGAGAACTTTGATTTCTCTAAGTATTCTTTTAAGTTTTCTTTACTAATAGAATCCTCACCGATATAATAAGTATCAACCTCTCCCTTAATAAATTTATTAGCATCCCAATTTTGAATCTTACCGATTTTGGTTTCAGGTGAGATGTTCAAGGTCATAATGATTGATGGGTATAGAGATGTTAAATCCAAATCATAAATCCATTCGTATTTACCCACAATCGGGTCTTTTACATATGCCCCAATAAACTTTTCTTCGTTGTTATCACGAAGTGCTTGCATTCTTTCTTGCCTATCCGCAGGTTTATTAGGTGCTACCAATCCTTTTCTTCTAAGATAAGTTAACATAGCACCTTCAAGGTACTTGGATGAGTAAACAAAATCTTCATAAGGAACGTGTCCTGCGTGACAAATACCTCTACATAAATCAATGAACTGAAGTTTTCTATCTAATTTTACTACCAACTCAACATCTACCAAGTTATACTCAATGAATTTTTCAATATCATCTCTGAATAATTGGTCTAAGTTACCTTGATATTCTACTTTACCTTCATTTAGTTCTAACTGAGATATTGTATCTAATCGATAGTTTGGTAATTCACCATAGTTGTAAATTTTATAAAGAGAAATGTAATCTAAATAAGATACACCTGCCATAAAATATCTTTTACGATAAGGAGACCAAAAACATTGTCCAATTGGTGATAATCTATTTGCGTGTCTTTCACCTAATAATCGTTTGATTCTATTGTATAACATTGGTGTATCGAAATAATCAATGTTCCAACCTGTAACGATTGTTGGATTAATCATTTCGTATAATTCAAGATACTTCATTAACATATCTCGTTCATCCTTGAATGGAATAACAATTGCCTTATCAGTAGTTTTCTCTACCATTAAACCATCTTTATCCATTACCAATACCCAATATTGGTTAGTAGCAGAATCGTGTAATGCAATGGATGTTAAAGCGTTCTTTGCTTCTTCTGGATTTGGCAATCCACTATCCATCTCACACTCAATATCATAAGTTAAAATAACATGACCTTCCGATGAATCATCCGAATCCGAATACAAATCTACCAATGCCCTCGTAGTCTCGGGTACATCAGATTCGAATAGATTTTCATCATCTTTCTTAAACTTATAAATTTTAGTTAACTTATCACCATAGATAGAACGGATTTGTCCATTCTCTGCTCTTTCGTATGCGTATCGTGTATAGGGGAAAGAACTATATCCTCTTTGGTCATCCCAAAGGTGAATTAAATTTCTTTCTCGTTGATAATAAATGTTTTGGTACATTAATCGTTAAATTCTGTTCTTAGATTACCAATAAAGTTTTGTTCCACATTCCAATATTTTTTAATTTGAGATTCCCATAAAAGAGATTCTGCAAGATGAGTTACATCAGGTCTTGGAATATCACCATCTAATAACTTTATTACCATTTCTTTGAATTCTTTTTTACCATTATAAAGAAGTGGATAATCATTACCTACCATTTCAGGATAACAAAAATCGTTTGGTAACAAATAAGGTACACCTACTGAAAATCCATCGGTTGTACTCATACTCCATGCTGAATAACCTTGGAAAGTACCTACACCAAAATGTGCTCTTGATAATTGATTTAAATATACTTTTCTATCAGCGTGTCCAATATATTTTGTATAAGGTTTACCCATTTCTTTTAAGGTAGTATAAACTTTGAAATCTTGTCTTTCTTTCCACAATTCATCCATAGTTTCAAAGAACCATTTAGAACCAGTATAAACACCTTCTCTATGATTGAATACAATTGTTTTTTCATCGTATCCTTGAGATGGAGTTGCTGTATCACATCCTAAATACCAAGGTTGAATAATCTCATCTAACTTCTCAACAATATGTGGTTGGAAATCAAGAGCTGCGTTTTTAAGAATAACACTCTTTTGATAGTTTGAGTTTACACCACAAACTTTCATTTGTAAGATACCTCTAATGTTTGTCCAAAATGAATTATCAGTTCTAGCCCCATTCTCTGGTATTTCGCTCCAATGACAATACCCGATGATGGGTTGATTGGCATTGTAGATTCTTGTTATCTTATATAAATTTGTCCACTCGGGCAAATGCGACCAAATAAGATTAAATCTACTCTGATGTTTTTCTATTATTCTATTAAAAAACTTATGAGGATAATCTACTCTCATTTTTGGTGGGAAAGGGTCTAGTCCATCCATTTTCACCAACTCGACATTCGGGTACTCAAATTGATTTATGATTCCAGGGTGATTGTCAAAATCGGGATATGGTAAAATCCATTTCCACGTCTTACCAATCTCTGTATTATCTAAGAATGATTTGAACACCAATAGAAACGAATCTCTATTGATGTCCTTTGCCATACCGAAATTAGTGTAATTCGGGATAATTAAACAGGTAGGAGTATCTTTCATATTTTTTCTTCCGTAATGCGTTCAATAATATCTCCTAATGTTCTCATAGATTGTTTATATTCCGTTTTAGAAATTTTACCACCATTATACCAATCAGTTACATTATCTAATTTTCTTTTATAAGATTTTAGTTTGTTTGGTTTTTCGGTTCGTTTACCACCTGAATTGGTGCTTCCCTCTTCTATACAACCCAATTCCCATTTATTATATTTATCTTCCAAATGCTGCCAAGATGTATGTACAGTTAATTTACCATCCAACATCCCTATCTTTACAAAAGTACCAGTAGTATCACTTTCCAACCACCAAGCTTCTTTAAGTGCACCAGTTGCTTGTTTTATAAATGCAAGTTCTTTTTGTTTGTGTTCAATATTATCATCAGTTCCAACATCTTTCCTAACTTTAAGTACTACTCTTTTAATTATTGGAAATAATAATTTTAATTTACCATCCCAAGAACCAGCTTGAGATTTGAACATATTTTCTAACTCATCATTTGTTATAGTGTAATCAATAAACTCATTTTTAGATGGAACAACATTAATACCATTTTTTAGTTCATGTTCGAGATTACTTAAAAATGATTCTACATTTGAATATGAAGTTTTTTCTAAAGTAAATTTAGGATTATGACAACCCAATGCTATTGCGTATATCAACTTTATAGAGTCTTTTTTAATTAAATCACTAAATCTTGATTTAATAAAAGCTTTAGCGTGTGCTTTCTTTTCATCACTCTGGTTATCTGAGTGGGATACGTGCTCAACTGCTTCTTTTAAATTATTATAAAGTTCTATAACATTATTCATAGATTCATCAGCTACCATTTTTTCCAAAACATCTGCTACTTTTTTTACATCTTTATGAAAATCCGATAGGTTTGAATTTATTGGAACAAACTTATCATAGAAATCCTTAACCTTTTGTTGACTTGATGATGTTTGAGAACCTAATGAGATAAATGCTATTTTTAGTATTTCTAATAATTTCTTTTCATCATCTTCCGTAGCATCTTCCCAATCATAATCCTTAATTGAATTTGCAATTAATGCTATTGCAGTTGGTAAAAATGGTAAAATTTCAGGATGTTCACTTTCACCATCTTTATATCCTATAAAGTTCTTTAAGTTTATATATTTACTTTTTTCAGATAAAATTTTAAATATTTCATCATTTTGGAATTCATTTCTAATATCTAAATACTGAAACAAAAAGTGCATAAAAATCCAAGGATTATTTTTTCCATTGAAGTTTACCATTTCATTTACAGATTGAACCTCAGATGAAACCATAACCTTTATATTAACTACTTCATCTAAAATAGAATCAATACCCTCTTTACGAATTATTTGAAATAAAGTATATTTCTTATCAGTTGCAAAGTTTTTTACTTTACCTTCCCATTCTTTGATGATAGATGGTACATCATCCAATAAACTTTCTTTAATTTCTTTGATAGCAGATAATATTTGTGCTTTAGTAAATAGTTTACCGCCATCAGTTTTAACATTTTCTGATTGTTCTTCGGATACATTACCTCTATCTAAAAAGTTAATCATTCCATCTTTACCATAAAATCCAGCTGGGTAAAAATTAATACTAGAACATCTAGCTGCTCTGGCCATCAAATAACGAAGATTATCAATCTTTTTACTCTTAGATTGATTCTTCATTCTATTGGTTTCTGCTTTTTTGTAGAATTTACCTTCTTCTCTTTCTAACTTTCTTCTTTGTTGTCTAGTTAATTGTGATTGATACCCCGTCATTATTTCTTTAACTGTTGTAAAGAAATCTACCCAAATAGGTCTACCATCGGTAGCTTTGGTTTTTTCATACTTTTCTTTATATTCGGTTAATTTTTTTGAAAGTTCATCAAACTTATCATATGGTACAATTTCTGCATTTATCAAAAATCTACCATCTCCCGAACTTTGTGTTTTTAATATCATTTCTTTTATGTTTTAATTATCACTCTTTTACTTTGTAAAGATACGAAAATTATTTTAAATAGCAAAATATTTTTTCACTTTTTTTACAAAGAATTATAAAAATTTAATACATCTTTATTTAACCATTTATCTACTTCACCTTTTAATGAAAAATCTGATGTATCTGTATATAATTCATCTCCTTCGTTTGCTAAGGAAACCATATCAATTTTCGAATCTTTGAATTCTTCATTCAACTCTACACCTAAAAAATTACTTACTCTTTTTAATTCTTCTTGTGGATTTTGTTGTAAGTTTTCAAACTTAATG
>Ga0222715_10006001_pt1 | contig 10320 bp, 7 predicted proteins | sample C33_9DmetaG_FD_165056 | JGI IMG/M metagenome (GOLD analysis project Ga0222715, IMG submission 165056) | Estuarine water microbial communities from San Francisco Bay, California, United States - C33_9D | ecosystem: Environmental > Aquatic > Marine > Unclassified | place: USA: California... | reverse complement strand
TCGCGCGACGGACCGCGCGCGGATGGGTCGAACACGCGCGCGCGCGCATACAGTGCGGCACCGTCGTCGGGCGCGGTCGGCGCGACATCGTCTAAAACGAACGCGCACTACGAGACGAGGGTCGTATTCTGCGGCGCGTTTGATGGAAAACGCACGCGGGCGCGCAAACAGTGCGACGCGCGTTTGAGGGATCGCGCGCGCGCGCGCGACGCGACGGCACACGACGACGCGCGACGACGCCGCGCGACGGGCGACGCGCGCGGCGGACGCGAGGCGCGGTCGACGCGCGCGCGGCGCGACCGCGACGCGACGCGCGACGCGACGCGACGACGCGCGACGCGACGACGACGCGACGACGCGAGTGTCGTTTAAAGTCCAACGGCTCATCGCGCGCGCGTGTCCCCGACGCGACGCGCGACGCGCGACGCGACGCGCGCGACGCGCGCGGGACGACGCGGAAGCGGTGGGCGAAGCGGCGCGCGGATGGACGCGCGGACGGGGATGGAGAAGGAGAACGAACGCGTCGGCGCGGGCGGGAGAGGCGCGCGAGGGGACGCGACGGCGAGCGGGAAGACGCCGCGGAGCGCGAGAGGGACGCCGGGAGACGCGAGCGAGCGACGACTCGGGAACGAACGGGTCGGGAACGTTGGAGTGGATGGGCGCGAGGGCGCGGCGCAGGCGGGGAAGGAGTGGAAGTTGGAAGATTTCGACATCGGGAAGCCGCTCGGGAAGGGCAAGTTTGGTTCGGTGTACTTGGCGCGGGAGAAGAAGAGTAAGTACATCGTCGCGCTGAAGGTGTTGCATAAGACGCAGCTGTGCGCGTCGCACGTCGAGCACCAGTTGCGACGGGAGATTGAGATTCAGTCGCACCTGAGGCACCCGAATATTTTGCGTCTGTACGGATACTTTTACGACAACACGCGCGTGTTTTTGATTTTGGAGTACGCGGCGATGGGAGAGTTGTACAAGGAGTTGCAGCGTCAGAAACGGTTTAGCGAGCGGCGAAGTGCGACTTATATCGCCTCTTTGGCTCGGGCGCTGATCTACTGTCACAAGAAGCACGTCATCCATCGAGACATCAAGCCGGAAAACTTGCTCGTCGGCATCAAGGGCGAATTGAAAATCGCGGATTTCGGTTGGTCGGTGCACGCGCCGAACAGTCGAAGACAGACGCTTTGCGGTACGCTGGATTACTTGCCACCAGAAATGGTGGAAGGTCGCGATCACGATTACGCCGTCGATGTGTGGTCGCTGGGCGTATTGGCGTACGAGTTCTTGGTCGGAACGCCGCCGTTTGAAGCCGAAGGGCACAGCGAGACGTACAAGCGCATCTTGCGAGTGGACTTGCAATTTCCGTCGTATATTAGCGAAAACGCCAAGGACCTCATTCGAAGCTTGCTCGTCAAGGAGCCAGCGTCGCGCATACCGCTCAGTCGATTGCTGGATCACCCATGGATCAAGGAGAACGCGTCTCCCAACGGCATTCCTCTCCCCGAAGCAGGGCTTCCCTGAGCGCGGCGACAAAATCTACGACGTCGCCTCGACGCATTCGATCATCAATAGAAGAAGGACTCTTTCTCAATTATTACACAGCGCTTGTTTGTTTACCACTTGCGACGACGTCATCTACGAGGTCGCGTCGTACCCCATCGCGCGTCGAAGCGCGGTGATCGTTCGCCATATGTCATCGTCTTCGCGCGCGGCTTCGTAATACGGCCGCCGATCGATGCGCTTCGTGTAATGTTCGTTTTGCCGTAACTCTTCCTCGGACCACTTGCTGACGTCGTGCACGCTGGCAATTTGAATCAACGACGTGATGTTCTGCGAGGGGAATCGAAGAAACCGAAGCGCGCGCTCGAGCGTGCGATCGAAACTACGTTCGAACTCCTCCAATCTCAAGTTCAAGCACGCGTCGCGATTTCGCTCGCACTGCACGTAAGTCAGCGCGAGCATGCGTATTTCATCGTCTGAAAACGACATCTCCGCCGCAATGGCTTCTTTCGGGCTCGCGGTTTTGAGGAACTCCGCATACGAAAGCTCGGCGACTCGCGCGCGAGAAAGCCACCGTTCGTCGTTCGGCGATCGCGCGTGATACGCCAAACCGCTCACGAGGACGTCGAGCGGATCGCGTACGACGTGCACAATTCTGTATTCCCGGGCGTTTGACACCGAAACCATGGATTCTAGCAGTCGCTTAGTTTCGTTCCGCTCGATGAAAGCCGGCAAAGACTTGCCGAAATGGTAATCCAACACGATATCCGCTTCCCTGAATCGCCGTTTCGCCGCGCGATCGAGTCTCTTTCCCGTGACATCGTTGACCACCAGCTCCGCGTCTTCGAACGCTCGCGCGTCAAAGAACGTGTACGACGGAGACGATGCATTCGCGATCGTCGAAAACACGTCGTGCATCAGCGCCGTACCAGTCTTGTGATGCGTCGCGACGAATCGCGCGAACCCGTCTGCGCGACGCTTTTGCCCGTCGTCTCGACGAGTCGCCTCCATCGCCTCCATCGTCGAACCCGACCCTCTCTCATCGCTCGTCGCCAGAAATTCCGCGACGTCGCGTAGTGACCACCCAGATATCGCCTCCGTAGACGTCCCGAACGCGTACACCGCCGCGCGTTCATCCACCAACGGTTTCCCTTCGCCCCGCGTCCGCGTCCACCACCGAGGCGACGACGCCAACCACAACACCAACGCCAACCCACTCCCGATCGCCGCGCTCCGCGCCGCGCGCCCGCTCGCGCGTTCACGCGCTTCCTCGTTCGCCTCGCGCGCGCCGTCCTCGCGCGTCGTCGCGCGCCCCGCCGTCCGAGGTCGCTGTTTCAGCGTCATGTGAACTTTCCCCGACCGCCTTCGCGTCGCGCGCGCGCGCTTCGCCGCGACGCCGCGCGCGTCTTCCGCGACTCCCGCGCGACGAGGGCGGGTGCGATCGCGCGCGTCGTCGCCGCCTGGTCGATATCGCACCGCGCGCCGTCGCGCGTCGAGGCGTGCGGTTCGCTCGTTCGCTCGCTTCGCTCGGGTCGCGACGATGCGAATCGTCGTTTTTTGACGCGCCCAGACTTACTTTACACACGGACGCCGTTGGCGCCGCACGCGGACGCTTTCGACTCGAGGGATCGACGGCGCGCGACGCGCGAAACACCGCAGAACGCCGCGCCGAGACGCCCGCGGGCGTCCGAAGCGCGTCGTCGCGCGCGCGACGAACCCGTCGACGACCGCGCGGCGCGCTCGACGGGAAAACGCGCGAAAGCGACGCGAGATCGGCGATCGAGCGCGGGTAATCGCCAGCGAAGATCGACATTTCGAACGGAAATCACGCGAGACGCGCGAGGAAGAGGGCGCGAGAGGACGCGGGGGGGCGTCGCGGGCGCGCTGAGGACGTTGGGCTATCGATTGAGGGCGTCGAGGGGGGTGCTGGTGCGGTGCGCGGGGTGGAGTCGTCGGCATGAGTTTGACCGTGACGAGGGCGACGCTGAACACCGATACGCCCATCGTCGGCGTGGAGCTCGCGCCGTATATCGTGACGCGTAAGAGCGATGGAACGTCGACGACGGAGGATATCGGTAAGGAGAACGCGCACGAGGGGAGTTACGTGCGGTATCGATGGTTTCGGTCGGGTAAGAAGACAAAAATGAGCGTGTGCTCGGTGCACCCGGCGGAACAGGCCACGCTTCTGAATATAGCGACGCGCACGTATCACTGCGATTCCGAATGCTTCAAGCACGCGTGGCGAGAGTGGAATCGTAACCGGATCGCGAATGGGGAGCCATTCCCGACCAAGGCGGATCGGACGTCTCCGAAGGAAGACGTCGAGGGATGGAAGGCGGCGAAGGCGGAGCGGGCGGAGGACAAACCCGATGAGAAGAAACGCGTGGAGCCCTGGATTGAAGTTTGTCAGACGAGGAACTATACGGTGAACGCGGATGACGTCGGGCACGTGTTGAAGTTGGAAGTCGTGCCCGTGGACGCGAAGAGCGGGAACGAGCAAGCACAGCCTCAAAATGTGATAACCGGCAGAGTGATTCCAGCGCCGGAGCCGCCGAGAAGGAATTTGGTGAAGATTTCGCATAATAGCACTCCAGAACCTCGCACCTTCACGGTGGCGACGTACAACGTGCTTGCCGATCTATACTGTAACAGCGACATGTACGGTTACGTCCCCGACTGGGCGTTGGCGTGGGCGTACCGCCGACAGAACATCTTGAAGGAGATTGTCAACTACAACGCAGATATTCTGTGCTTGCAGGAAGTGCAATCCGATCACTACGAGGACTTCTTTCAAGGTGAAATGGCCAAGTACGGTTACGCTTCAGTCTACAAGAAGAAGACGGCGCAAGTCTTCAGTGAAGGGAAATTTGTCATCGACGGCTGCGCCATCTTCTTCAAGAAGGACAAGTTTGCGTTGATTAAGAAGTACGAGGTAGAGTTCAATAAGGCTGCGCTGAGTTTGGTCGAGTCTCTCGGAGGAGCCAGGCACAAGAAGGATGCGCTAAACCGGTTGATGAAGGATAACATCGCTCTCATCGTCGTCCTCGAGGCGTTGGACGTGGACCAGCAACTGTTGCAAGGAAAACGGCAGTTGCTATGCGTGGCGAATACGCACATTCACGCCAACACCGAGCACAACGACGTTAAGTTATGGCAAGTTCACACGTTGCTCAAGGGTTTGGAAAAGATTGCGACGTCGGCGGAAATTCCCATGGTGGTATGCGGAGATTTCAACTCGGTTCCAGGATCGGCGGCGCACTCGCTCCTGTCGAATGGTCGCGTTCCCGCGGACCACCCAGAACTTGGCATCGATCCTTTTGGAATCTTGCAGCCGTCTACAAAGTTATCGCACCCGCTTCCCCTCGTGTCGGCGTACACCAACTTGCATAAACCATGTTTGGATTCAGAGGCGCTGGAGCGCCAGCGTGACCGTGTGGACGTCATCGGCGAGCCGTTGTTCACCAATTGCACCAAAGACTTCCACGGTGCGCTGGATTACGTCTTCTATACCGAAGACGCCCTCGCGCCGGTGAGTTTACTTGAACTTCCCGGTGAACGCGAGGTTCGCGCCAAGTATGGTGGTTTACCCAATACGCAGTGGTCGAGTGACCACGTCTGTTTGATGACGGAGTTCCAATGGGGAGCGCGCATGGATCCAAACTCGCCGTCGGCGTACGGGCCACGCTACATGTGAGAGCGTGAGAGTACATTACAAAGCAAAAACATCGAAAAAACAAAAAAGAGTGTTAGCGCTTAGCTTCGTCGTGTTGTGATTCATTTCGAAATCATACATATATCTACAATCCGTTCTCCATCACTCCCGCTCGAACTGACCAGTCCTTTACTTGATCCAAGTGCGCGTTCTCGACCTTCGCAAGTAAGTCTTCGTACCTGAAGAGCATGATGTCGAGAAGAACGCTCTCGTTCTGCGCCTGCGCATCCGCGCCCGTTGCCGCGAGCTTCGACAAGCGTTCTTTCTTCAAATCGTCGCGAACGGTTTGCAACTCGTCAGCCACGGATTGAAGGCCAGCGCTAATGCAAGCAGTGATGAGCTCATCCACCGTACACATTCCGCTCTGATGCGCATAGCCGACAAAACTGCGATTTGTAGCGACATCACTCTTGCTAGTAGTATTTTGTGCGACGTTTGCGGATTCTTGTCGCGCGGCGTCGCTAAGCGAGCTTTTGCTAGTCTTCTTTGGCGGAGGAGACGGCGTGCGCACTTCGGCGTCGTCATCAGAACTCATTTCCTCTAAATTCTCCAGTGCTTCCGTGAGCCTCAGGTACGACTGCGTTTTCGTAAGTCCGCCGCCATGGAAGCTCGTTTCTCTACTGTTGGACTCACTCCCTTGACCCTTCGTCATTTCCTTGTACAACGCGTTGAGCGCCACGTGTGCCTGGATTTCGTCGGTGTAGTTGTGACCCGCTCGGATTGAAGCATCTGGAGACTGTGATGTAGAGTTATTATCAGATATTATTTTTGCGCGCGAGTTCGCCACTCCGCCGCGCACAGACATTTCCGCCTTCATTCGTAACCAACGCCGAAGCGTCTTCAAATCCTCGGGCGTGAGCTTCTCCGTGAGCAATCCCACCGTGTGCAGCTCCAGACTTTCCTGCATCACGAGCGCTCTGAGTTGTTTCTTTGCCGCTTTTTCCATGTGTTTCGGCACTCTGAGCGCGTCGCCCTCGCCGACGTGTACGTGCGCGGCGTTTTTCTGCCGCAAGAATCGATGCGTGCTCGCTTGAGCGGCGTTGATTCGTTTCGCCGGGTCGAGCACCAGAAGTTTAGCCACCAAATCGCGCGCGTGCTTATTTATTGACTCTTCCATGGGTTCATATTCCCCTCGCAGCACCTTATAAAGCCCCGCCACGGTGTGCTCGAACGGCATCCGCCCCGTGACTAAGAAGTAAACGAAGACGCCGACAGCCCACATATCCGCCGCTTGTCCGTACTCTCGACGTTCCTCTACTTCGGGCGCTTGAAATAACGACGTCCCGAGAGGTGGCTGATTATTCAATCGATCTTCCCGTCGCAGCGACGCCGCACGACCGAAATCAACGAGCTTAATCTGCGCGTTTCTCAAAGCTTCGTCGCTCGTCACCATGACGTTTTCGTGCTTCAAATCCCGAAACACCACATCCCTCGAGTGCACGTGCGCGACCGCGTCCACCAACTGCCGAATCAATTCATGCTTAATGTTCACCTTCTCTTCCTCCGTCATCCCCTCGGCGTCGTCCAGCGCGACGAGATACGTCAACAACGTGTCCCGTCCCGCGTGTTCCATGACCACTTGCACCTCCGCGCTCGTCTGATACGCCTTCACCATCCTCACCACGTTCGGATGTCGCATCTGCGACAGCAATTCTATCTCGCAGTACGCCTCCCGTCGCTTCGCGTTCGCGCCGAACACGCCGATGTGCGTCTCCTTCATCGCGCGCGTCGTCCCGGTCTCGACGTCCTCGCACAGGTACACCGTCCCTTGCTGTCCGACGCCGATCTTCTCCCGCACGACGTACTCGTCCGCGAATCGCGCGTTGAAATCGACGAGCGCGATCGCGCTCTCGGGCGCGGACGCGCTCGCGGAGGACGCGCCGCATCCCATCGCGTCGTCGACGCGCGCGCGGCGCGAACTGTCGCCTCGCGCCTCTTCGTGTCCCTTGGCGCGAGGCGGTCGACGTCGCGTCCCGACGCTTCGCGGACGCGCGCGCGAGCGACGCGGCGCGACGCGCGACGCGCGAGAGCGATGCTAATGGAATTACAACCTCGCGGCCTCGCGCGCGCGTCGCGACGCCGCGCCGCGCCGCGGAGGGCGACGAACGCGACGCGTCCCGCGCGCGCGCGCGAAAAAGTTACTTTTTCTTCTTCGTCTTCGCCGCGGCGATCTCCGCCTCGCGCGCCTTCCACTCCTCCTCGGCGTGCTCTTTGCTAAACGTCAATCCGGCCTGTCGCTTGTACGGGCGCAGTTCGTGGAACAGCAGGCCGACGACGGCGAGACCGACGGAGACGTGAATGATTTTGGTTTGGTCGAGGTCAAAGCGTCGCTCGAGTTGGGTGCAGAAGGCGAAGCCGGCGAAGGAGGCCACGGAGAGGAGGATGCCGGCGTATTGACGGAGGATGAACGTGAGATCCATCGCGCGCGCGATCGTGGGATGAAGCGAAGTCTTGCGCGAGGCTGCGTGTGAGGCGGGCGGGCGTCGACGCCGAGCGCAGACGGCGCGAGCGAGAGACGCTAAAGGAATGATGGTGATAATCTTACACGAGGACGAGGAAATAACTCGAAAGACGTCATAAATAATTTATTCTTCTCTCGGAGGCGCGGCCGGCGTGCCTTGGCCGCCCCAGCCCCAGAGAAGCTCGCCGGTGGGTTCCTTCGCGGCCATCTTTTGCATCCAGCCGCCGGGAGTCGGACCGGCGATGCACGGGTGCTCCACGCGAACATCGCCCGTGGGCGTGTGATGGATGCGAACGCGGTACCACGGGTTGTTCAACATACCCATGACGTTCCAAGTCGGGCGCTCGTCCATTTTGTTCATGGATTGATCGACGGCACGGAAGCACACTTCGACGCACTTTTTGTCGAGGAGCTTCTCAATCGGCACCTCGAGAGTCCACATGCACCAGCACCAGTGCCTGGCCTTGTCACCGGAGCAGAAATCGGCCCATCGTGGCTCTTCGCGAGTGTGGATATCACTCAACTCCCAGCTCAAGCCTTGATCAAAGGAAAGCTCGGCGCGAATGACCTTGCGACCGCCGCCAGAGTAGGCGTAGCCTTTGAAGGCGTACGTCTTTTGCGACTTGGGAATGACTTCTTCGGGCGCCGGGTACGCGATGGCACCATTAATGTTGAGCTGGTTGATGATGAATTCGGGCTTGAACCACCATCCTTCCTCGGTCGCGCGCTCGGCGTCAACTGGCGGCGGTAACACGCGGTTATCGTTGAAGTGATAAAAGTTGTTTGACTCTCTGTCGGTGACTTTAATCTCCTTCAAAAACTTAATCATGCGCCCACCGATGTAACCGGGAATGATCACCCGCACTGGGAATCCATGGTCTGGGTGAAGCTTGGCTCCGTTTTGTTCGTACGCCACGATGACATCGCACGTCGGATCGAGCGCGGTTTCCATGTCGATGGACGTGCCGTACGATCCCGGACCGCCATCTTGATCGGGGTAGTCCTTCGGCAATTCGTTTTGCGGACCAGCTAAGCACACATATCGCGCACCCGGACCAGGTTTATAAATGCCCGCTCTGTTGAGCAACACTCGCAGCGGAACGCCCGTCCAGTACGTGTTTCCGATGGCGCAGGGCCCCCACGAGAACCCAATCGACGACTTGACCAAGTTTTGTTCCTTCCGACGGTTACCCGCGCACACCACCAAGCACGGGAACGTGTCGCTCGGCATTTTCACCAACTCGTCCATACCGATCTCGAACGGTTTCGGGACGTTGCCACAAATGTTAATCGTGTGCGTGTCCCAATCGCACTTCGGCACCGCGCCGTGATTCCGCACGATGTGCAAGTTCACCGGCGAGATGAATCCGTAATCATACAACTCCGGAAGCGACGCCTCGACGTTAAACGGGTGTTTCCCGGTCAGACGAATCAAATTCCTATCACCCCGATCGACGCAAACCACCGTCAGTCGCGCGCGTCGTCGTCGCTCGCCGCGTCCTCGTCGTCCCGCGTTCGCGTCGCCTCGCGTCTCGCACGCACGGATGCCTCTTCACCCAATTATCCGGCGTTTTCAAGTCCCGCTCGTCCACCTCCGGGTACTCCTGCGCCAAGTACTGATGCTTTTTCGCCGCCGCCGCGTGGTCGACGTTGCGCTTCGCGTCCGTCTTAAAGTCGACGTCCTCCGCGTCGTCCGCGCTCTTCGACGTCACGCGCTTTTTCCCATCGAGCAGCTTGCCCGCGAGCGCGCCGGCGCCGGCCGCCACGACGGCGACGACGGCGTTCGCCATGGCTTTACGACGACGCTTCGCGACCGACGACGCGTCGCGCGCGAGACCGAGTCGCGGTGTGCGCGTCGCGCGGCGCGCGTCCCGTCGACCGAATCGGTCGAGTCGTTTCGATCCGCGAAGCGTCGCCGAAGCGACGTACTGTTTGCCCATACGCGGCTTTTGCAAAGTGACGCTTCGCGATCGTCGCGACGCGTCGCGGCGCGGCACGACGCGACGCGATGCACGCGTCCGGTCGGGACGTCGCGATCGATCTCTCCGTCGTCGCCGCGCTGAAGCGCGCGCCGACGGACGACGAGCGCGCGCGGTGGCGAAAGTTCACGCGCGAGGACGTCGCGGCGCACGCGCGCCTCGCGGACGGATGGATCGTCGTCAACGAGCGCGTGTTCGACATCACGGCGTTCGCGACGACGCATCCGGGATTTAACAACGCGGGCCAGGTGTCCACGGCGCTGGCGATCGCGCGCGCGCTCGGGAGGGAGGCGAGCGAGGAGTTTGAGGAGATTCACAGCGCGCGCGCGTGGACGCAGCTGAGAGATTTTCAGATCGGGGTGGTGCGGCGCGAGGGAGACGCGGACGCGGACGCGTCGTCGACGCGCGAGACGGCGGAGCGCGCGTCGCCGGTGCCGGCGTGGTTGGCGAGAGACAGAGACTTTTGGGTCAAGTACGCGGGCGGCGCGAGCGAGGGCGTGTTGCGATATCTCGAAGCCAACGGATGCCCGCAAGGACGGCGGGAAGAGGGCGTCGTCGCGGAAGTCGCGCTGTCGAAGCGCGACGCCGCGTCGGACAAGGGTGAGAAGCCGCGGCGTGGACGGTGGTGGCGGCGAATCGTGGGCGGCGCGATCGTCGCCGCGAGCGCGCGTAGAATC
>Ga0222715_10005998_pt1 | contig 10321 bp, 15 predicted proteins | sample C33_9DmetaG_FD_165056 | JGI IMG/M metagenome (GOLD analysis project Ga0222715, IMG submission 165056) | Estuarine water microbial communities from San Francisco Bay, California, United States - C33_9D | ecosystem: Environmental > Aquatic > Marine > Unclassified | place: USA: California... | reverse complement strand
TTACGTACATTTAAATTAACCTATAGGAGATTAAATGTTTAAAAACGTAGACAAATCAATGCTGATGAAATTGGTGTTACTACACGTTGTGGTGATCATCGTTTCAAATGCGTTAGTGGCAATCCCAGTAGAGATACTAGGAGTGAAACTTACGTGGGCGGCATTCACATTCCCATTAGTTGTCATAGCGACTGACTTGACTGTCAGACTATTGGGCAAACAAATAGCAAGGGCCACGATAGCGGCGGCTTATCCATTAGCAATTATTGGATCCATCGCAGTTGTATTGGCTGAAGGGGCACCACAATCGGTTGCCATGAGAATTGGTTTCGCAAGTGCCACTGCTTATGCAATTGGTACTTTACTTGACGTGTATGTATTCCAATACATTAGGGAATCAAAAACATACGGCAAGAACTGGTGGTTGGCACCAGCGGTATCTACTATCGCGGCTAACATAATCGACACTTACACATTCTTTGCAGTTGCATTCAACAACAGTGCTGACGAATACATGGCGGCAAACTGGGTTGAGATTGCGGGATCGCAAGTGGTGTTGAAAATCATAGTAGGACTAGTTGTGTTCTTACCAGCATACGGATTATTGCTGAACAGATTACAGAAGACCTACAAACTCAAATAATCAGTTGGGGGAGTTTTTGCTCCCCCATTGACAACTCATCTAAATACTAGCATGAACTATCTTATTTTTACTCCAGACGGTGTTGGTTCCACCATACTACAGAGACTGATCACTATGACTTTGTATATAGAGAATCAAAATGTAATGAACACTCATGAATTAACCAACGGGATTGAGCTGAATAACGGAATTGCTTCAAAGAATTTTGATTTAGGCTACTCGCAAACTCTTGTAGAAATAGCAAACATATTACAGAACTCGCAAACCCAGACATCATTGGTGAGTAGATTAGCCAAGTATCATTTAGATTATAGAAAAGATCCCACCAAGGATTGCCAGGATTTTTACAAATTATTAAACAATCACTTTGAAAAAAAAATAATGTGCGTGAGAGAGAACATATTCGAGTATGCAATGAGCTGGAGTATACGTGATCGGTCAGGAGTGTTGAATGTGTATGGTGAACAAGACAGAGATAAAGTTTCCCAAGTGTCTGAAGTAGATGAAAAGTATTTCATTAAAAAGTGTAACGAATATGTACAGTACATCAATTGGATGGAAGAACATTTTCCCGATGTAGAGAAAATATCATACGAAAACGTGGTGATGGATACTGATGAAATCATACATAAAATCACAGGGTATAAAAATACTTATTTAGACAACTTCGGTGTGCCCTTGTCTGAACTACTATCCGACGAATATAACTTTTTAAAAAAAAGAAGGAAAAATAATCTGCCTAGCATTCACGCCAAAGCACTTGTCAAATATAAGATACTTTGCAATAGAATGGTCAACCAAAGAATAATACTTAATGTGCCCTTTAAAAACACAACACTAGCCGACAAAAAAAATCAAATCAAAAATTTTGACACTTGCCTTAATCGCTTTTACGTGTTTGCCAAAGAACATAATTGGATAGATCAATCCAAGGCAACCTATGATTTCTGGAACGAGGAACATGTATGTTAGAAATTAAAGATAGGATAGGTGTTCCAGATCACAAGACATCAGGTCTAGACACTATAGAAGAGTGTAGGGATAAAGAACATTTTAAATCTTACCCTAAAGACATATCTTACAGGTACAACTCAAAGGGATTTAGGGATTACGAGTGGCCAGAGGATCTGTCAGAGGTGATATGGTGTGTGGGAGACAGTTTTACTGTAGGAATTGGACAACCATTCGAGGAGACTTGGCCGTATTTGCTTGGAAAAAAAACAGGCAAAAGATGCATAAACTTGGGCGAGGACGGATGTAGTAATGACACTATTGCACTCAGGACTCGGGAAATATTTAAATTGTACAATCCAAAGTTGGTAGTGATTATGTGGAGTTATCTACAAAGAAGAAGGATAGGAAATAAAAATGTTCATCATGATAGAAAAGATTTTGGATACCCAGAAGATATTACAAACTTTGTAAAAAATTATAAACTTGTTAATAAGTTACCAATATCTATCATTAATACCATTATTCCTAATACAGTGCCACCAGGAATTTCAAAAAAAAGTTTAAAATATTTTTTAGAAAAAAAAACAGGTATAAAAAACATTGACTTGACCGAAGTGGAACAAGTCGACTGGGCAAGAGATTTTCATCATTTTGATATTAAAACAAGTCAAAACATTACCAATTACATGCTCATTCGTGCGGAAAATATTAAGCCCTCGTTGACAAATAATCTAAATAACACTAAAAGTATCACATAATGTCCGTTGATTCTCTTATTTCGTCTGCAAAGAAATATAACTGGTTGAGTGATGATGGTATAACCAACTCGGCTATGGTTATTCAAAAAGATGGTATTATACAAATAACCGATGCTATAAAACAGTCGCAGTGGCAGGAATTTGAATCTGAACTAGCAGGCATTAATAGATCATTGATTGTGATCACTGATGGATTACCAAAAAAATGGGTCACTAATAAGAAATTAAAGGTTTTGCGGGTACAATCTGTATTACATTGGGCTTTGACAGACTTTAAGCCATATTTAAAAAACTATAACTTTAATCATTTTAACATAAAAACCTCCGAACTGGAATATGATTATTTTCTAATGTACGGGAGATATGAGCATTCAAGAGAGGCTGTTGTGAAAGAGTTGGAGTCGAGGTCGTCCGTATTGACCAACTCATTGTACAGTCGTCCACCAGTGGATAATAATCCTGGTAGAAGTATAGAAGACAACCAAATTGCACCTTTAAGATCTACCCAATTAGGAGCGGTAAACCTTATGGAAAATTTTAATACAGTTATTAAAAATTCGCAGAGGTGTCATTGTTCTGTGGTGTTGGAGAATTATGGACTATTGACAGAAACCGACGGAACCATAACAGAGAAATCTATTTGGCCAATACTTGCTCAAGTGCCTTTTGTTTGGGCTATTGCACCTAACAGAATCCAACAATTAACTGAATGGGGTTTCAGACCAAACGATACGCCTCGTACAGATTTGAGATCACTGACTGAGCAATTATTGTGGTTGAGAACTGAATTTGCTGATCCAACCAGAGCACAAAAATGGCAAGATGACCAGGGAATAACAATTAATCACAATTTGAATATTTTGAAAGGATTATTGGATAGAATAGATGATGAAATCCATCAGCAGTTGGTTAAATTATGATGAATAACAAAATTTGGATTGCAGGATGCCACGGATCCGGAATAAATCATATTAGATTGTTACTGGGGATGAGTCCTGGTGGAGAGATAATAGATTTCAGTGGAAGAAGAGTTTCCGATACATCTAAGTTTGATTTTGTCATGCGTGTCATTTATCATGATAGCAGAACATTTACCGGTACACCTCCTGTGAGAAATGGTATTACTAACCCTTTTGAGATGCCTAGTTATTGGCTGAGAATAGAATTCATGACTCGAGAGAAGTACACAGAAACATTAATTACACACGACCCTAACATAATCGAGAAGAAACAATCTAATAAAGATAAAGTAATATTTGTTCAAGTAGGAGATGTTGATAGAGTAACACAGTTATATCAAGCCAAATGTCCAGGATTAAATGGCAGGACCTATGAAGAAGAATTTAAGTTGAATCTAGAATGGCAACAGGTGCCGGAGGGAGCAGATGGTGTGATCATCACAGATGAGTTGTACAAACGTGACTGGGTCGCTAACAATCTTCTTAACCTGCTGGACCAAATAGATTATACTCCGTCAGATCTATCCAAAATAGAAAAAATACATCATAGATGGTGTGATCTAAATGATCAACTGCTTGACACTCCGTCTAAATATCCTATATAATATTGAATAGGAAGGTACAGAATTTATGTCAAATAAAGCAGGAAAAATTTGGGGAGAAACAGAACTTATATTAGCAAACAACTCACTTGAGTTCCACAGGATCGATTACAAGAAGGGCGGAGTGTGTTCCAAACACCTGCACGAATGGAAGTGGAATGGATTCTATGTGATGAGCGGACAGATGAAGATACGGGTGTGGCAGAAGGACTACGACCTAGTTGACGAAACAATTTTAAATCCAGGAGATTTTACAGCAGTCAAACCAGGACTATACCACTCATTTGAGGGATTAGAAGACGGAGTTGCGTTTGAACTGTACTGGGCCAATTTCTCCGTGCATGACATCCAGAGAGAAAGTGTAGGACATCTTAAAGATGTTGACGGTAAAGTTGTTAGACTAGACAAAAACAAAAAGAAATAGTGTGAACATATACACCATATACGCAGACCATAAAGACAACATCACTGCACATGACTTTGTGAACAAGATGAGACTTTTTCTAGACAAATTAGTTGAACATGGAAAAATGGACACTTACAGAATCACAAGGATGAAGTTGGGTTTTAGATCTATGGATTTGCCAGAATTCAGGATAGATATGGAGTTCGAAAACATGCAACAACTCGACGATGCCATGACCATAACCATCGCTGACAAAGATGTTGATAAAGTACACGTGGGATTCAACCAATATGTAGATGTTGACACAATACAACATTTCCTTTACAGAGATTATCCTGATCTAAATAACCAGACATTGACAAAAAAGCAAGAACAATATACAATAAAGGGCATAGTCGAAGCAACAAAAAACATAGATCCAAAAATATGGAAAAAATAAGATACTCAGAGATATTTTACAGTGTCCAAGGTGAGGGCAGATTCGTTGGAGTGCCTAGTGTGTTCTTCAGGACGTTTGGTTGCAACTTCCACTGTCACGGATTTGGACAGGGCAGGGATAGATCAAAATGGCTCAAGCCAGAGGACATGCCCTACAACAAACAGGACATATCTAATTTGAAACACATTTCGGATCTACCCGTAGTGAACATAGGTTGTGATGCCAGTGCCAGTTGGAGTTCGAGATACAAGCATCTGGTTGACTGGGATCCTGTTGATGAGATTGCAAAGAAGGTCACAGCATTCACTCCGGAGAACAAATGGACCTGTTCTAATGGTCAGGACGTACACTTCATAATCACAGGTGGTGAACCCATGATGTGGCAGAGACAGATCGAGGCATTGATAAGATCGCCGGAATTCCAGGATCTAAAAAACATAACAATAGAGACCAACTGCACACAGAGTTGGAAAGACAACTTTGACAAGTTCATGCATGGACTGACGGCGGGCGACTACACAAAAGATCCAGTACACGTGACTTGGTCAACGAGTCCTAAGTTGAGCATATCGGGTGAGGCATGGGAGAAGGCCATACGAGCAGATGTTGCCAGACAGTATGCATCTATACCAAACACACATTTATATTTCAAATTTGTAGTACAGGATGAACAGGATCTCAAAGAAGTAGATGCGGCCAGAGAGGCATATGCTCGAGCAGGAGTAACGGGTGACATATACTTGATGGCTGTAGGGGCCACACAAGAAGGACAGGCGAAAACAGCATCGCAGGTGGCGGACATGGCCATGAAGAACGGCTACAAATACACTCCAAGATTGCATGTTGATTTATTTGGTAATCAATGGGGGACATAGGTAGACTAAAAGGTAAAAATAAGGTATAATAATATTATGAAGGTAAAGAAAACAGCAAAGACAACTATCAAAAAGAAGAATCTTAAAGACAAAAAAGGCAAGAAGAAAAGTGAAGAGCCAATTGTAAAAGTTCTTAACTTAAATGTTAATCCTGAGAATCCAAGGAATGGTTTCTTTGAGCTGGATTGGAACGATGAGTTCGTGAACATGTTAAAACAATCTGGTTACGAAGGTGCAAGTGAGGAAGAGATCGTTGACAGATGGTTCCAAACACTTTGTAGGACTATTGGCAATGAACAAGGCATAGACGTTACTGGATCTGGATATGTACAGATCAACAGAAGAGATGACGGCAAAACAGAGGTGTCGTAATGGCACACATCATAGTAGACACAGCAAACACTTTTTTTAGGGCAAGACATGTGATCAGAGGTGATACTTCTGAGAAGGTGGGAATGGCCATACACATCATGATGAATTCAATTAAGAAAGCCTGGCAGGACTTTGGCGGAACCCATGTTGTGTTCTGTTTAGAGGGTAGATCATTCAGGAAAGACATGTATGCACCCTACAAACGTAATCGTAAGGAAATGGCAGACGCCATGACTGAAAAGGAAAAAGAAGAGAATGAAGTGTTCTGGGAGGTGTACGATGACTTCGTTGACTTCGTAAAGACCAAGACAAACGCAACTGTGCTGAGGAACGGCAGGACAGAAGCAGATGATCTCATCGCAAGATGGATAGACAAACATCCTGACCAGGAACATGTTATCATAAGCACTGACAAAGATCTAAATCAGTTGATCACACCACGTGTGAAACAGTACAACGGTGTCAACGAGACCACACTCACACACGAAGGATGGTTTGACGCCAAGACAGGCAAGCCTGTGATAGACAAGAAATTGAAAGCACCCAAACCTGCACCGGACACAGAGTGGTTGATATTCGAGAAAGCCATGAGGGGTGATCCCAGTGACAACATCTTCTCAGCATACCCAGGTGTGCGTACCAAGGGCACAAAGAACAAGATAGGCCTGCAGGAAGCATACGCGGATCGTAAGGAAAAAGGCTACACTTGGAACAATCTCATGTTGAGCAAGTGGGTCGATCACGACGGCAACGAGCACAGGGTATTAGAAGACTACGAAAGGAACAGGGCATTGGTTGACCTACACGCACAACCAGAAGACATCATAGAAGAACTGGATCAAACGATTGCACAGGCCAAGGCAGAGAACAAGAGCATAGACCAAGTTGGAATCAGATTCATGAGGTTCTGTGGCAAGTATGATTTAAATAGGATTAGTGAGCAGGCGCAACTGTACGTTGAGCCCTTTAATGCGAGATTAAATGACATATAATGCCAAATTCAACGACATAATATGTAAAAGTTTCAAAAATTCTCTACAATCATACACGTATGATTTGATATTTGAGTTAGATTTTGAAAACTTTGTAGAGGATGATTTAAAAACAATCAAAACACAATCAAACGATCGCAAGAAGTGTTTCATCATAAATGGAGCAGTTGAACCACACTGGTACGATCATGGTGCCATGGTGAGTAGGCAGTTCCGAGAATTTTTAACTTTACTCAAAAAACACCAAATTTTTAATGCTGATTTTTTTATCCCATCTTTTGGAGACATGTACCAACATGATTTTGAAATAATGAACAATAATCATGACGAGTGGAATTTCATTAGGTTTGATATGGATATACCATATTGTCCAAATAATGTTTTTGATATTGGACACGAGGAAGAGGACGATCTACATGTAGAACGGATATGTTTTAATTTCCATCACATGAACTTCACCCACAGGATGCATAGACAACTATTCAGTAAATTTATTCTAAACAAGGAACTGCATAAAAAAAACTGTGTGGCTATTAACATAGGATCATATGGGGATTTTTTGACCTCCCAGTCATCAGATGATAGGAAGGAAAACACTTACACTGGATGTATCGGTGTGGGTGCAAATGACGATTGGGCGTTGAATTACAATCTAAAGAAATTGTGGAGAGATGTTGAGTTCCACAAAGTAATTCATCCAGATATTGACCAGACACCATCTATAAAAAATGACTTTGTGAAAAAATCAGCAGTGACAATAGTTTCGGAATCGGTATTCAATCATCCGTATCCTTACTTTACAGAAAAGACAGTAAGTGCTCTAATTACACAAAGACCTTTTGTGATAATTGGACCACAGGGCAGTTTGAACACACTACGGCAAAAAGGTTTCAAGACCTTTGATGATATTTTTGATGAATCATACGATAAAATAAAGGATCCTAGTGCTAGATTAGAGGCAGTATTTGAATTGGTTGAACAAATCCACAGAAGACCACTAGACCAAATTAAGGAAAATGTGTTACAATGCAGAGATAAGTTAAACCATAATAGGAAATTAATAATCAAAAGGATTAAAGCACACGCATGACAATTAGAGCAAAGACCCTAGTCAAGGACAAGTTCTGGATAGTGGAGCAAAACGGTCAGAAGTTGGGCACCCTACAGAAGCAGGAACACAACGGATGGATATTCCTCAGCAAACAGAAAAATAGAGAAGTGTTCCACACACAGGATAGCCTGTTCACAAAGTTCGGTTTTGGTATGTTTGATGAATCAAACACAAAGAAGCCGGAAGAAGAAGTACAGACGGATAACTTTGATGTACATGGGTATCCTTGTAGCCAACACCCATACAATCCCATGTTTGATGTACAGAAACAGTTACCAGTTTACACGAAGACACCAAAGTCAAAAAGCCAATTCTGTGCTGGTTACTACATAATCTGCTTTGAAAAAGGATGGAGGAAGGCCTACTGTCCAAAGATGATAACCCTTTCAAGATACGAGTACAAAGGTCCAATCAAGACCAAATTAGAAATGCAACAGGTATTAAATGACGCAGTCAAACAGTTCCAAGATTCAGACTAGGCCCATTGAGGACCTCATAGGTAGGATAAGGACATTACGCCAGAAGGGCGAGAGGCAAATCGTGATTCCAGCCAAAGAGGCAGACCAACTGGCTGACAGCCTCACACAAGTGATGACACGTATGGTAACAATCCAAGAAGAAATTATAGAAGCATTAAAGACCTCTCGAGAGGCACAGACTGTGTCCATAGAAATGGACGGCGGCGACTTCAGTGAAAAAAAATAAAAAGTTCACCATTACTTTCAAAGACAACGATGTTTATTTTGATGTCGACTACATTCTGCATGATAGCCTTCTAGCAGAAAAATGGTTTAAGAAAATCAAGCATCTAAATAATATCCCCATAAATGAAGTTGAGTCTGGGATTGCTGATGTGTCTGACCTGAACGGTATCTACTTAGAATTTTGCAAGTTTGCAAAAATACCTAGTGAAGAGATATACACAGTTGATCAAGCGTTGTGCAACCATTTACATCAAATTTATGAAAATCACCATGAGAGACTGTCAAAAATTCCTGACAATAGTATACTGTATCGTTTCCATCATGCAATTCACTTCCAGGAGAAAGACCCATCCGTACAAAAGATGATCAAAGTTGGATGGGGTACAAAGGAAGGACCATTGACCCACCAATTCAAATGTGGCGACTACTACGAATACAGCATCAGGAAAAACAACCTTTACCTGCCCTGGTCAGAACTTGGAAAAACACCATTGACCTACTGGCGAGACAAAGAACCTAACGATCAGTCCCGTTTTAACGAATTAGCCAAGCCACACACAACCTTCCGAGCAAAATTTGCCATCGCACTACAGGACAGCCGGCCAAGTAAGTTAGATCCGGCATTTGTTAAATGGTTTGACCAGTATAAACAAAACTGGTTAGAACATCATGGTGTACAAAAATGGGATGAAATAGACGAATATTGCTCACCTCTTCTAGCATCAACAGACAACAAAATAGACCTTATATCCGCACGTTTCCATAGCATAGCATTAGCAGATTAATTTTTTGGTAAATACAGTTAGTAAAGAGTGAATCTATGAGCAGACCAAAACCCACAGTGCTGTTGCAACACAGCGACAAAGCCACCTTCAAAATGGACGAGGTCCTAGCCGCGGAAGGAATTTGGGCGGTGTTCTACGATGGTAAACCAATCAACCTGAAAAGCTCAAGTCTGGTTGCCAACTACCCGGGACCAAAGTACAAGAAGGTTTCATTCTCGAACCCAGGACACGCGGAGAATCTGGCCAAGAAATTGAACACACAGCACAACACAGACAAATTTGGTGTGTACCTTTTAAAATCCGGCGACAAATTCACTAGATAATTAACTACACAATGGATCGCAAGACAGCCTATACCCGGACCTTCCTCGAACTGCTTGAACAACCCACCCACGATGAAAGCATAAAGACCAACTACTACACTTGGTGGCAGAACGTGAGGGAAAGTTACCAGGCCAGATCACTGAGATTGACCAAACCCGGTCTGGAAATGTTGGAGAAACTGGATCTCAAGACCTATGACATTAAGTTTCCAGCAAAAGTGATATTCACACCACAGACATACCTGTGGTTGGACGAGTTCGTTGACTGTCCCTACTACGTGGACAAGAAGAAGATCATCGTGACCATGGAGAAAATGGCCCTACAACTGATGCTTTTCGCTGGAGATATCACAAAATACGGACTTGCCCGTGCAATGAGCAAGATGGACGAACAAAAA
>Ga0222715_10005995_pt1 | contig 10322 bp, 9 predicted proteins | sample C33_9DmetaG_FD_165056 | JGI IMG/M metagenome (GOLD analysis project Ga0222715, IMG submission 165056) | Estuarine water microbial communities from San Francisco Bay, California, United States - C33_9D | ecosystem: Environmental > Aquatic > Marine > Unclassified | place: USA: California... | reverse complement strand
AACAATTGCAGATGAGTTCACAGCGATTAAAAGTGATGCCATCCGAGCTGTACAAGAAGTAACCCGAGAAACGTGCAACCCTCTACATCCCTTTGCGAAATTTCCTACTGGGAATGCACATACATTCGCACAACATAGCGTAGAAGAGTTAACTCTAGCCGTGCAATCTTGGCTCGACACGAATCTGCATAGTACGAATATTGCAGTACATGTCATTTGTGGTCGACCTTTACCACCAATTGACATAGCGGCCTTTAATTCAAGTTTTCCTCGTGTTGAACAAGCACAACCGGTACCAATTGCCCAAACACCCGGTTCAGTCCCCCAGCTGTTTCTTGCTGAGCAGCAAGGAATCGAACTGTTAATTAGTGTAGCCACCGCACAACCACGTTTAATTCTGAGTTTTGCGCTCGACGTCAGCGCTATTGCGACGCAAGATGTCGCTTTGTTATTATTTATTCTTAATTATCCTCCTCTCACCGCTATGCCTCAGCAATTAATTGAACATGGCTTGATCAAGCAGTATCACGTCGATAGCGGATTACAGGTTAATCAGACATTAGAATTGAATATTAATATTGCTCTTACTGAACTGGGTTTAGCTCAATATCAAAGGATAATTAGATTGTGGTTAAGTTTTTTAGATAAGCAGCATAGCCAACCTATTCCCGATATTATTATTCACCAACTTGATATAGCGATGGCATGGCGAGAATGCTTCAGCGATGATGTCGCTATACCTTGGGCACAATGGTTTGAACAGTTCCTGAGCTCAATAGAGCAGCAAAGCAAATCCGATTCGGATACCGGGATCCGCAATTTATTGGCGCAATGTCATCTTGGCCAAATGCGAATTTTACTTCTTGCCCCAGAATCGATGTTACCCGAATGCTCGGAACCGGTTGTATGCACTAAGTGGTATGAAACGCATTACCAAGCTAGACCATTTTCACTATTACCGACGGTGATCGATCCGTTATTTAATGATGTTAGTGTTGATTTGTTTGTTCTTAATCGCTTTATTGAACAGTTACCCAAGCTTGAATCTCAAGCTTTTGCACAAAATGATTCACCCGGACAACATCTTAGCTCTGCGTATCATGACGTGTATCATGAATATATTAACGGGACAGATAAACCCATTATTGAGGTGTTTTTAGCATTAGAGTACATTCGTCCCGATGCGCCTTCTATCATTGCCAAGCGCATTTGGGTCTCTGGCATCAAAGACAAATTAAATATTCTCAGATATCCGTTTACTATGATTGGTGGGGATATCAAAATCTACCCCAATCAAACTGGGTTAACATTAAGTGTAGCAAGCCCGCGACCTTTGCTCATCTCATTATTAACAGAAGTGTTAGACCTGATTAAAGAGCCGTTACTGTTAATCGGCAATTTTGCGACTTTGCACAAACAGCACATAAACAATATTCTGCAACGCCGTCCTGTAACGGCGTACCAAGCAGCGTTTTCGCAATTAAGTGAAACGCTGTGCCAACAACCCACTTTTTACGAATATCAGCAAATGGAAGCTATTCAAGCACTCAATCTGCAACAGGTCGCGACTTATCATCAGGGATTTTTTGCTAGTTGTTACGCTGAAGCATTAATATATGGCAATCTAAGTGACGGTGAGCGAGCACAGATCAATGTATTGATCAAAGCCCTTTCGCATATCCCTAAACCAGCACTAAACAATACCATTCATTCACCTAAAGAACGGGTATTGGTGTCACAATCCAATTATCACAATGCCTGCTTTGTGACGCTATTGCTCACTAAAGATAAAACGTTAAAAGCGACCTTATTGTCGATGGTCTTAGCTGAAATATTAGCTGAACCATTTTTTGAGCGTTTCCGTCAAGAATTACAAATTGGATATGATATAGGTTCGGGTTTTATCACGCATCAACAACACCCTGGGGTCAGCTTTTATATCAACTATACCCACCACTCAGCCATGAGTATTTATCAACATCAAGTGGTATTTTTTGCCGAAATGAGACGGGCATTGCATCAATTTGCTCCGCATTGGCCACTAGTAAAACAAAGTTTAGCCCATCAACTGAGCCCTCAACATCTTGGGTTTTCGCAGCAGGCGCAATATTTGTGGATGCAGATGGGCAGACTTGGCGGTATTGAGCATGATGCACAATTAGTGTCACTGCTACATGACACTGAATTTGATGAGTTTTTGAAGTTTAGCTTAGCATTGCTAGATATTAACGGTGAACATTGTATACACAGCATTAGTTCACATGTGAACGATCCTAGTGTGCATGAAATCAGGCGTGAAATCAGGCGTAAAATTTAACCGAATTAAAACCCGATGCTTTGCGCATGGCGACGAGCATAAAAGGTTTGTAAATGAATGTCGAGCTGAGCACAAAACTCTCGCGCATTAAGCTCAGACTTGGATTGTTGGGTAATGATGTCTATCCACTGCTCTTTGTTCAATTTGATCATAATCGGTTCTCCGTTTAGAAAACCCAATTATGAAAGACCTTAATGCAACAAAGAAGGTGAGGTTGTTATGACGGACACGGAAAGACTATAAAGCAGTCACTGCTGATTTAAAACAGGTTTATCGTTCAAACACAGAAGATGAAGCCTTGCTTGAATTAGATCGATTCAGTGAGACCTGGGACGCACAATATCCACAAATAAGTAAGTCGTGGCGAACCCATTGGCACAATCTCAACACAATATTCAATTATCCTGAAGATATACGTAAAGCGAGTTACACGACCAATGCGATTGAATCGCTTAACAGCGTTATCCGCAAGGCAATCAAGAAGCGGAAAATATTCCCAAGTGATGATTCAGCGAGGAAAATGGTGTATCTAGCCATCACTGAAGCATCAAAAAATGGTCTATGCCGATTCATAACTGGCGTCAGGCGATGGTTCGTTTTATTATTGAGTTAGGGGATCGCCTCGAGAAACATATTAACTAATGGCAGTTACACAGAATCTGTTACAGGCTCGTTTTGAATATGCAATCAATATTTATACACCTATCTTGTATTCACAACTTGAAATGTCGTAGTCCCACCTTCCACCACTATCCAAGCATGAATCAATGGCAAGCTGTTTTCTAATCCAAAAGCCAAAGAGTATTAAACATATACACAATATAAAAATTATTATTTTCCTTTTCATATTAGTACTTCTGATCCAATCCGGGTGTTCTATATGGCTGACATATCACCTGACAAGACGTGTTGGGCTGCAAAATTGCCTGTTGTCGACCATAGATATTTGCAGCTTGATCTGCTTGACTTGCTGATGCTGGATCACCTTTTATGTTTTGGTCAACCCATTCTCGACTATCACTAATGACCTCAGCTGTTTCTTCACCAATTGGGCCTCTTTGTGTTGCCTCGCAATTTGCCTTGCAGTGAAAGTATTTATCCGCCCCGATTGTATTGGCGTCTCTCATATCTTGATAATTTCTCTTGAAATCATTTGCAGCCCCATCGACGGTATCACTTTTTCCACTTTTTTGATTCCTACACATTTGACCGCTACAACTTTTTAGACTGTTTGCCACCTGATTAAACAGATACTGAAATGAAGCAGTTCTAGCACCATTTGCGAACTTCCCTCCAGATATAATTGATGCTGTTCCTCCAATTAGAGCGGAAATTATAGTGCCTTCTGCAATTTCTCCATTGGTTAAATTCTCACCACCAGGAAGTAGCGCTCCCCCAAGACCTTTTGTGCCCCCTGCGCTAAAGAAACCGTGTCCAAATTTCCCTCCATTCACGACAGAAATGACACCACCTACTAAAGCATGACTAGCAATTTGTCCAGCAATCTGTCCAGAAGTAAGCATATTCCCGCCAAAATTATATGTTACTGCATTTGATGAGTTGCTTGCAGCCAAACCTTTAAAGTGTTGACCAATTCCATAAAAAGCTGCGGCACTAAATGCTCCAACCAATGCACCCTTTAAACTCCCTGTGGCTATTCCTCCAGCAACAAAGCCTTTAGTAATTGCCCATCCAAACCCTTGAGTTCCAGGAATAAACATTAGAGCAAACCCAACAAATGGGGCGAAATCACCTAGTACCTTATTTAGCTTCTTGAATAGATATTTGAAGAAATACCCACTTGGATCAGTATAACTTAACGGGTTATTTAATAAATATGAATAGCGGTTGTACGACTGACTATTAGTTGGCGCTTGTACAAACGGATCAGCCTGCAAGAACCTGCCAAGCGTTGGATCATAAATGCGTCCATTCATATGGATAATACCCACATCATTTAGACTATGGTGCCCTGTATAGCCTTGATGCGATGGTGCATTGTATATCGCTTGCGCAAACAGTGAATTGGTCGACAAGGTGGTTTGTTTTCCAAAGGGGTCATAGATATATTGTGCAATCACACTGCCTGACTCATTAGTAATCAATGACACTGAGCCTTGTGTGTCTTTGTGAAGATAATGAGTATCTTTGGTGCCATTAGAGCGATGCGTAATCACAATATTGCCGCCCATTAAATGATACTTGTGCTCGACTAAGCCACGAGAGCGTCCTTGTGTTTGCACGATTTTTTCATAGCCACCGGCATAATAATGCTCAGTCACGGTATGCTTGCCAGAGACATAGCGCGTATCGCGCTTAAACACCTAATAAACAAGTTTAGTTTTGGGTAATTGTTCAATACTTTTAAGGTGTTTATGAGGACAATATTATTCCAAACCTGAAACTCATTGACAAATCGAGAGGAACTTTTCATCAACTACAGGCCCGTCTTTAAAACTACTATGTTTTAACCATGTTGGTGCTTGTAAGTAAAACATATCTGGAATCTGAACAGTTTTGCCTTTATGCTCGCCACTAATTATTGTAGCTTGTACTCTCCAGAGCGAACCATAAGAAAATATTGATTCATATTCAATTTTTTTTATTTTAAGCTTATCTGACTTTTTTACAGTCCCCACATATTTACTGCTTTTCAACCCACCAATCGTATCTGTTTCAGTAATAATCTCGTTCCATTTTTTTAAATTGCTTTCCAATTCTAACTGCGAGTTAGGAATGAACCTCGTTTTTTCATTAATACGGGAGTTTTGCAATCCATAAGACTGAATTCCAAAACACTTACTTTCACTATCGCAATAATTATGTGTATACAAATAACTATCTAGGTTTAACTCAAAACACGCATCCTTAAAATTATTATAACCAACTGATTGAGCTAGGTCGATTGATTTACAGGCTGTGACATTAAGTAAGATGATTAATGCGCACAATCTACAAAGTAAGCATTTCATTATATCCCTTTATAATTGTTTGAATATGAATGACATGGAAAAGATGTGCATTCGGTAAGCTTTGATAATGGATTGAAAATAACTCCTAACCAGCCACCGTTCACCAAATCCCATTGTCCTAGGTTTGCACTTTTTGAATTTTCACCAACAGCAATATTACCAAAAGGAATGGAGTTTAGTTGCGCTGACTCCCCATACCCTCTTGCAACTAGGTTATTGCAAGTCAATGTACCTAAACTATGGCAGAAACCTAAACTTCCTGAATTTTGTGTTTTTATGATAAATTCATGTCCGACTGCTTCTAATAATCCTTGGTAGCCTAAAATAGAATCGTTTATATCCCACAATACCCCGACATATTTTCCCCATGAAATAGGAAGTAAGCCATCAACCCGAGTAGTAAAACCAGTTATATTATATGTTTCACTACCATTTTATAGGTAATTTATTTCAAATTTCATAAATGTTTGATCACGAAATCGGATGCATGATCGCGTAATGAGAAAACTGAATTTTACTCTATCTTTTTTTCTTTCAGTTTAATATTAAAAAGCTCGTTCAAGTCGGCATTCACTCTCTCTGACAGTTTTAGAGCCGTTGAGTAATCGAATCCTTTATCAACATAAATATCCACGTTGATATAACTACCAAAACCCGCGTTTGTTATTACGAATATTGGCCCTACCTCGCCTATGTAAAAGGAAACATAAAATGCCTCAGTTCCATTAGTAATGGCTTTCATCTCAGAGCGACTTTTCTCATAAACTCGGAAGCCTTTCTCTTTCGCAAGATTCTTCGCATATTCATCGAGAGCATCCACATAATTTGAATCAAATTCTGATTCAAATAAAAATGTTGGAGGATGATGCTCGCTCGAACAAGAAAGTAAAAAGAAACTTAGTAAAAATATTAAAACCTTCATTTTCTAGAACCCATGATTTCGAACAACACTCACAACGCCTGGCCTAAACAAGAATTCGCCCACATGATTATTGAATGCGGGTAGCTGACCAGTCCCAACCCCAGTTAAGTCGTAGTATAAGGCACCGTCCCTAAAGTGAACTTGATGCGTAACTGTTCCTGGATAGAATGTATGCCCCTCTTCGGCAATATTCACACTCGTTCTGAGAGCTGTACTTTGCCTATGTGTAATAGGGTCATCCAATGGTGTAAGATAGTGCCTTCCTTCTCTTAGATCATCATCTGTAAAAGGAATATCGTTATTATTCACTTCATCATAGACCTTATCTGCTAAAGCAGCATTGCATCCTTCTGCTGATGCATCACAAATTTTCCCACTGATCTTATAGACATGCTCATTTGTTTCGTCATTAGTCGACATGGTCGTACTAACTCGGCTCCTCGCTAATCTATCTTGTCTGCGTTTTTCCGCTGCACCTTGTTCGCCATTTAGAGCTTGGGCAAACGCTGAAGTTACAGCACCATTTGCAAATTTACCACCAGAAATTTTTGAAATAGTACCGCCAATAACCGCAGCGGATACGATACGTAACCCAGCATCTTTAGCTGCTACACCTACCATTTTATTGATGTTTAAGGCCTTAGTTAACCCCGCGCTTATAAATCCATGCCCGAACTTTCCTCCTTGCAATACTGAGGATAACCCTCCTGTAATTCCGTGAGCCATAACATGACCAAAACCGCCTTCAAGTGCTCCTGTAAAATGAGCGCCTATTTCAAAGAATGCTGCACCAGAAAATGCTCCCACAAGAGCTCCTCGCAAACTTCCAGTAGCTATACCTCCGCTTACGAAGCCCAAAGTAGCAGCTTGCCATATACCTTGTGCAGCCCAAGTCTGCCCTAGAAATGCTAGGCCAATCGCTACAATAGGCGCAAAATCTCCCAATGCCTTGTTTATTTTCTTAAACAACTTCTTGAAGAAGAATCCGCTAGGGTCGGTATAACTCATTGGATTATTAAGTACGTAAGAGTAACGATTATAATTCTGGCTGTTCGTAGGCGCTTGAATATGAGGATCAGCCTGAAGGAATCTACCTAGCGTTGGATCGTAGATCCGACCGTTCATATGAATTAATCTGGCAAAACGATGATTTAAGCAGTATGACAATAAAGAAAAATTTAATTTAGTAGACAATGAAGTGCAGTCGTGGTCACCATACACTCATGTCACTGGCGAGGTATTTTGCTTAGCTCATCTCGATGCTGTATTAGTGATTTACCAAGACAGTAAACAAACGAATGTTATTTATAAGTTCTATATTACTTATTCGCATCATTGCTTTACTAAAGATGAGCCGTCCGGTAACAACGCTTCTAATACAGCTGTACAATACCCTTCACCAAAAGACCGGCGGGCATTTCATATTGGGCGCTACAATTTATCTAAAAGTTTGCCGCAGATAATTAAAACGCTGCCAGAGCAATTTGTATATCACGGTGGCTACGACAATTATTGCAGTGCAACGTTTAAAGACGCGCAAGGCAATGGAATTGTTTATCAGATTGTGTTTTCAGTTTTTCGTAGTCAAAAGAAACTAAGGCTGCATGTTGAAAGCGCTTATTTGCTGGAAAAAGGGTTAGGTAAAATCAAGAAAGTGAAGTTTGAGAAAATCGCTTGGGCATTGCTGAAGAACAGAAAACTACCTAAACCGGCCAATTAGCAAACTCCAGATGTAACAAAGGCCCCCTTAAGGGAGCCTTCGCCTAGAATTAACTTGGTATTCAGAACATCTTTACCGGCACCGCCTCGACCATATAGGTAATGGAATGTCATGCTTTCGCATGTCTGCTGCATCCTAAACGCCACAATTAAGTACACGCTATACGTTGAATATTGAACTTATCTGTTGCAATAGTCAAGTATATTTACCTATCGAACGGTGTTGCTGATGGGTGGGTTTGGCTATAAACCTCTCTCAACTTCACCATACTCACATGCACATAAACCTGCGTAAATACTACTGGAGCGAGTTTTATTTGTCGTGTGACTCAGAGCTACAGCGATTGTGTTACCGATTTAAATCGTACAATGCCGGTGATTTTTTAAAGATTAAAAGTAAAAAGCGGATCGTCCTCAATATACTATTTAAAATTGGCACCTTGGATGCCCTGGCTTGTCTGATTGCGCTGCTGCGAGAAAGTATTGAAGATGAAAGTCCGTTCGAATATGACGCTATTGAAACAACCGTGTTCAATCTCATTTTTTGGATAATTGGTGAAGCGCCTTTTTTTCATCATATAGAAGAGCTATATCAGTTCCTAGTTGATTACATATTCGTAAGCGGCAACCATCAATTTAGGTTACACCGAAGTACGCCTTGGTCATTAACACAAAACGAAATCGGCATTCGAATTAGCATAAATAATAAAAATATCATGTTGGCAGAAGATATTAGTCTTATATCTACCCGTGAAGAAACCCGAAAATTCATTTACTGGAAACATAAAGGCGATAGCAGATTAATCGTAAAAGAAATGGCAGACGCGTTTTACCAAAATAAATATGCCATTCCAGGCTCCAAACATGGCTTAAAATGGCTAATTAAAAAATTGAATAGAACTAGACAAGCAGACCAGCAACTAAGCCGAGAATATATTTGACTGAGTAGGCAGCACATCTAGAATGTATGAGCAACATATTCTGGTTAGACTGGGCATTGTATAACGGTGAGTCTAGGCAAGTTTACCGGTGTCACCAGTTAGTGGCACCGCTACTATTTGCCCACAGCAACGGTGTTAGCTGACCGGTTCAACCAGTATTGGCTGCTCAGCCGGCTTGTGATATTGCCCATTTCAGCCAAAGAAAACGCCCTATCCAGAATAGAGCTTTGGGAGATTAAACTAAATTTACTCTGACCCCTTTATTCCTGAATTTATTTGCCTATTCGTTAGGATAGCTCAGACACTGACCCCTTTATTTCTGTTATATTTCAGTTATGACTAGGTACTGAATCTAAAGGAATATCTAAAGCATCTAACACTTTCAAATAATATTTGTAGTATTGAGTAGAAGGATTTACACCAGCATCCCCAAATTGTTTTATTGTATCAACCACTGTTTTTCCAAACTTGTTCGGTATACTTATGTCCGCTCTTTGTTGGATTAAATAGTAGGCCACATCATAGTTTTTGATTCTTGCTGCTCTGTGGACAGCCGAATTCCCATTAGCTCCAACAGCATTGATGTTTGAGCCATTCATTATTAATAGCTTTGTGTTTTCTAAGTTAGTTACAGCCAATGTTAATATTGGACGTTGATAGCTACTGAGAGCATCTGGATCGCCACCAAATCGGAGTGATTGCTCCAAAAAGCGGCTGTCATTATTAACTGAGGCCAGCTCCATAATTACTTGTCTTTTTCTAGGATCTGCTTGGTCATTCCTGAAATTTGGGTTAGCTCCGTTTTCTAAAAGGAATCGAAAAATATCGTATTGCCCTTCCTCTATGGCAACCATTAAAAGTGACTTCCCCTCTTTCACAGCATTAACATCATTCGCATCTTTCACATATTGTTTGACGTGATTCAAATCACCACGTTTTATGGACTCGACCACATTTTCACTCTCAAAAAAAAGGGCTTTGGCTACTCCGCTCAACAACGCGAAGCATAAAAACAAACCTAGTAGTATTTTAAATTTCGACTTCATGTCTTCACCTGTTAATAAAATTATCTATAGAGTGTGGGTCCAAAACACTTTGCCAATGATAAACCCTTGTTCCAGCAGTGTTTGGTAGCCCAAAGCCAACTGGGTGCCAAGTATTTTGATAGAGTGAAAGATAATCCGTTCGAATAATGTGTGCCCTAATCGATGGGCTTTGATTTGTAATATATCGAGAATGAAGCCCTGCCGCATTGAAAGTGATGGCATTACCCCCCGTTGCGTAAGCAGCAGCAGAAGCCAATCCTCCCCCCAGAGAATGTCCAGTAAATGTTACGTTTCCGGCTCCAACAGCATCGACAACATCCATTGCTAAAGAAATAGCCATATCGTATTGCTCAGAACCCAAACCAGTAGCGTTTCCGGCATTGGCTCCCGCATCTGCTCCAAAAA
>Ga0222715_10005992_pt1 | contig 10324 bp, 9 predicted proteins | sample C33_9DmetaG_FD_165056 | JGI IMG/M metagenome (GOLD analysis project Ga0222715, IMG submission 165056) | Estuarine water microbial communities from San Francisco Bay, California, United States - C33_9D | ecosystem: Environmental > Aquatic > Marine > Unclassified | place: USA: California... | reverse complement strand
CTTTATTCATAAAAGTATTTCGCATATAAGAAGTATTGATTTTTGATGACGGCATTAAAATAATAAATGGTTTATCTAACTCTGCAAGTCGGTTCATTATTTCTTTACTTTTGGAAAATGGTGGATTACTTACTATTATCTCACCTAAATCATTATCAAAGAAATCTACTGGTTCATGTATAACATCAAAACCTAATTCTGTTAAATATTTACCACTTTCACCATCACCATAAAACGCTTCCCATATTACTTTATCTTTTGGAATATATTGCTTTATATTGTCCCAAGCATATTTGGGGGTCATGTAATCATCGTGTTTTAAAAATGTCTTTGTATGAAATCCAGCCATTATTGTTATATATATGTGTTATATAATTCTTTGTTATATTTCCTAAATACTTTTAATCATCACCCTCAATATCTGAACTATGAATATGAAGCATACAACTACTACAATACCATCTTGGTATGGAGGGCTCTTTGTCGTGGAATGGCGTTCCCATATCTTCATCTAAATCTGTGCTGCAATAATAACATTCCCAATCATCATAGTCGCTTGATGAATAAGTGTCGTTGCTATCATCGTCGCTTTCATAACACCGATCACTTTCATACATTTCAGACATCTATATTATATCTAAATATTAAAAGATTTAGGGATATAACAAATTAATATATTATCTATATATATAACAAGATGGACGATTTTGCTGGATTGTTAAAAGAGAAGAAGCCTAACCTATCTGAAATGAGTGTGAAGGTTTATTTATCTTGTTGGAGCAGTTTGAAGAAATTATTTGAGAGAGATAATAATGATATTGATTTTTTATTAGATACTAAAAATGTTATTAAAACTTTGGAGGGAAAGTATGATAAATTAAATAGTATTAAATTAAAGTTGGCTTGTGTTGTGGTTATATTAAAAACCCTTGATGCCGAGAAATATGCTGATGAAATTAAAGAGTATAATGATGCTATTGATTCTATGGCTTCCAAAATTAATAGGGTTGTTAGCATGAATAAGAAGACAGAGAAGCAAAAAGAGAACTGGACTTCACAAGAAGAGATGGAAACGATTGAGAACCATTTATTGTCCTTAGTGCCTAAAAATTTTGTGATTAAAACCAATCAGCAGATGATAGCATTCCGTAATTATATTTTATTTGTATTACAAAACTTTTTAGGTACAAGAAACGATTTAGCCCAGAGTAAAATAATGTATCGGCCAAAAGATATTGAGAGTCTTGATAAAGAACATAATTATATTTTATTGCAGAAGAAGGGAAAGAAGGTTTCGTATCTAATGAATAATTATAAAAATGAGAAGAAGATGGGATCAATAGAAAGCGATATTGATAGTAAATATTATGATGTACTGGCGAAATATATGAAATCAGTATTGGAATTTAATAGCGATGGCTACTTGATGTTGAATGATAATATGAAGACCCCTATGACGAATAATAGACTGGGTGTTATTTATAGTGGGTTGGCTGAAGGAAGTGGGGTCGATAAGAAATTGTCTACTACATTAACTCGCCATATTAACGCCAGTAAGGGTTTAGATGAAGTGGAACAATTGAAAGCAGAAGCAAAGAAGATGGGCCACAGTTTAGCTATGCACATTAAGTATATGAAAGAATAAAACCGTATTTATTTATTATATGTTTAATATATAAATAATGAGCAATAAAGACATTCTTAAAATAAAAGAAACCGATGATAGCAAAATGCCTGAGTCGTGTCCTGTTAATGATGTTGTACCCAAACCACCTATGATTTTAACATGCGTGAGTCCTGCCAAGACTGGGAAATCGACAATATGCGGCAACCTGTTATTACGCTATTATAAGAATTGTTTCGATTCTGTCTATCTGTTTAGTCCCACAGCCTCCACAGATAAGACGACACGTTCTTATTTAAAAGCATTTGAAAATGATGACGTTGATACAGAATTAATTGTTTTTGAAGACCACAGCGATTTAATGAATGCTGATACATATATCCAAGAAATTATTGATTCACAGAATAAGCAAGAGCAAAGTAAAAGGGATAGAGTTCTTATTGTTGTTGATGATTGTGTTGGGTTTCAGTTTAAGAAGCTAAATTATTTATGCACTCGTTATAGACATTTGAATATCAGTATAATCCAAAACTCACAAAACTATCGGCGACTTGATCCTTTGATGCGTGTTAATAGCACGGCAATCATTATTAATGAAATTACAAATATGAAGGAGCTGGGTAAGCTGGAAGAGGAAATATTAGACAACGTTCCAAATTGGAAAACACATTATGACTATTCTACGAAAGAAAGATATAATTTTTTGTATTTTAATATTTTAGAGCAGGAACTGTATAAAAACTTTAGTGAGCTTTTGTGGAAGAAATAAATTAAACCTCTGTAGATTGAATTTTACTATTTGAGTTCTTTCTTGATATTGTTTCAATAGTGCCTTCATCTACGTAGTCGCCCTTAAAAATGCTTTGTATATTCTGCATTAATTGTGTGTTTATTTTGCTATTAGAATTAATAACAATATAGATGAATGAGGCGAATGAATTAAGACCGACACCACCCCACGAGAGATAAGGGTTACTATAAGCTTGACCGAGTGATACGCTAAACACACCTGACGCTTGGAAGAAATAAAATAAATAAGTTAAATATTGATTGCTTGTATTTAGGCACGATCGTTGCTTTATAAACTCTTTTAAATCTTCTATCTTATTTTTATTAAATAACTCATTTATTATTTTATCTGTTTCTGAATTATTCATTTTTATATTATATTGTAATATTATATAATATGGATTACTTTTCAAATCTTGCCGATGAATCGAATATATCAGCAAAATATGAAGACCAACTGAACCTTTTAAATAGTCAGAAGAACGAGAAGGCAGAACAATTAACAGCTTTAAAGAACCAATACGCAGATGAGTTATATAATTATGGTCTGTCTGCTGCAACCGAGAAACTGGGTGACATAAAAGGTGTTATTGAATCTGGTATTGACCTTGGTGGTCTAGAGGCAGTAAAAGGTCTTGCTAAATTATATAAAGGTTCAGACATACAAGGGGCAGTTGATGAAGGCATAGATGCTGTAAAAGGTGTATACTCTCGATTAACCGCTCCTGGTGTGAAAGGTCTTGATACTCCCCCTGAACAACAAGGCATGGAACTAGAAGATTTGACTGGTAAAATAGAGAACCAAGCGGTAGAAGCAGGATCAGAGTTCCCTTCTGCTGGACTTAGCGTTAGTCAAGCGGATACTGGTACTGTTGGTGATGTGACAGAAGGAACTGAACAAGCGGTGGACACAGAAAATCAAGAAGCATCGGCATTTAACTCACAAATTACAAGTGATGTTGATAGAGGAGAATTAACGGCGGATAGTCCAGCGGAGGCTGACGCTGATGCAGTTACAGATGATACTGCCGCAGAAGCAAATAGTTTGATATCTCAACAAGCGAGTGCTGGTATTACAGACGGCACAGAAGCAGGTACGGAAATGGCTTCCGAAGCCCTGAGCAAACTTTTGCCTGATAGTGCTTCTACAACTCTTGAAGGTATTGGGGGTTTAGCATCAACAGAATTAGCAGAGAATAGTTTAGACTTCTCAGGATTGGGTGAAGTGTTAGCTGTGGGTAGTTTAGTTACAGCAGGTATTAAATCCTTTGTTGACTGGCTTGATCCACAGGATGACCCACCCCCTCCACCAGTAGCCCCTAAGTTTCAACCCATGGTAGAAGCTCCTACTTTTATTTCTTCTCAGGTTCAAGCTGGATTATAAAACAGATTTGATTTGTTTATTTAGAGAGATTATTAATTAATTTATAGATTTATTAATTACTAATTTTATGATTTTTTTATATTAATGTATTATATAATATGTCGGCACGAACCTTAAAAATCCGCTCTGAACAGAATGGAACTTACTCCAAAAAGTATTTGACTCGTATGCGTTTTGTGCTTCCTTCTGACCTTATGATGACTGACGCTGGAAACTCTTACCTTTCGCTTCAAACTGAATTGTTTAAGGCCGATGGTTCTGCACTCGACACGACTCAGAAAGCAACTGGTTCTGAATACTATTTTTCCTTCGGAGACGGCGTTCAGCCCTACTCTGCATCGTGCATCTTTCGTACGGCGAAACTATTTTCTCAATTAAGCGGTGCTGTGATCGAAGAAATTAACTTCCAAAATCATAAAACGGCCAACTTTGAGGCTCTTCAAAATGATATCGATACTTTAGGGGCTTCGACGTCGTTTTCTGGTGCTTCTCTGTCTACCGAAGTGATTAAGAATATCCAATCCAATTATTCTATCTGGACTGAGGGTGGTAAACAGGAACTTCATATTCGTCTTAAAGATTTGTTTCCTTCTTTGAATACTGCCGTTTATTCTTTGAAGCAATCGCCTCTTATTGTTGATCTTGAATTAGAAGTCACTCGTGATTTGATTATGCAGATGACGGCACTTGATACCGTTCAAGAACCACCTGCCCTTGCTGCTAGTGGCGATGCCTTGTTTATCTCAGAGACTGTGTCTGATGCTTCCTGCCTTGTTCAATCTCAAGTTAACGAACGCTACAAGGGGGTTCAAAAACCAAAGTCTGTGGTTCGTGATACCGAGTGGGTTTATAATACAATCAATTATGGAATTGTTGCATCTGATATTTATACTCGTGATGCTAATGGTGACACCGCCCCAGTTAGTTCTTTTAACATTGACAAAGTGTGGACTGATGCTGATGCTGCTCTCGGTGGGTTCTCACCAACTACCCCAGTTATTTACAAGCAAGAAATTGTCAAAGCGGACACTTCGTTAGTTCAAACGTTTCAACACGTCGCATTTCTTACAAATGTTACTTCAAGTGATGGTAATACTACAGATATAAACATGTCTGTGCCTACCCAAGCAGTTAACTACTCTTATGAATCTAACGATTTTGCCTTTTTGCGTTCGTTTAATCCCACGTTGCCTTCTAAGACTGGCGTAAATGGGTTCTCTTTGGAAGTTGCGCCTACCAATGAAGCAACCTTTAATCTGTTGCGTGATTCTAAAAAGTATGTTTTAACTGAAACTGACCGACAAAGTTTAGTGGCTGCTGGGCTTTTAAAATTAAATGCTACTACTGGCGAACACGAATTAATCGCTGATGTTGATTTTACGGCAAACATGCGTTTAACTACTCTTAACGGAAGTGGCGCGGATAATGTCTTGGTTGCCTCTGATGTTGTAGCCCATGAAGACGGTGGAAATAATTACCTTGTTTCCAATAGTGCTGCTAACCTTCCTCGCCGTGCTTCCGAACGACTTTCTTTTATTTCTTTTGACCATGCTTCAAGCACGATTGAATTTAGCAAGGATTTACAATTGGCAGGTGGAGACGGTGTTAACAATATGGGTTTCTACCATATCACGTCTGCAGGAGCGATTGAAGCCGCAAGTTCGGTTGTGTTGTTTATTTTGAATGTTGCTCCTGTTGCCGAAGATAAGAGTGTGGGTCAATTGTTGGTTGGTGCTTACCCTCAGGTTAGCAAAGCGGAAATCGTCTTGAAACAGTACCCAGCTGGACAAATGAAAATGCCTTCGCTTTACCGAACGATGCGTGTTGAGCCTTTCAATATCCCTATTGGATTTAGCGAATTTGTAGCCAATTTTCAGATTGAAGCAAATTGCTATAATGCCTATGTTATTCTTCCTGCTCTTGGTTCGTCTTCTCTTATGTCTACTGGTAAGAATGTTGGTAGTTGGAGAGCGACCATTGATGAGGTTGATCTTACGAATGTTGATGTCCGTATTTCAGGGGACTATCCGAGCACTTTGTATTTTGACCGCCTTGTCGATACTTTTAGCAATTCTCAAATGCAACTCAGAAATCTCGAGGGTATTGCTACGGGTCCTGATGCTGGTAAGATTCGCATAATCCCTATTAAGATTTACTCTGGTATGGTGAATGGTTCGCCCATATTGTCGCCTACCATGAAGCGTCTTCAAGTTCGTCTTCTTGCTGAAGTTGGTAAGCAAATCGAAGGGGGTACTGCCTACCTTTACAAAGAATTATACCGACAATATTAAATAAGTATTTTAAAATGTCTAATTAGTATTTTATTTTATATCCACATAATATAAAATGCCACCTAAAAAACAAACGGATGAAGATGAATTAGATCTGAAAGCCTTGCTTGGTTTAGAAACACCCAAAAAGAAAAGCAAAAGGGAATTAAGCGAAGATCAAAAGCAAGTATTACGAGACCGCTTGGTTAAAATGCGTGAAGTAGCAAAACAGAAACGAGAAGAAAAAAAGAAGAATGTATCTTTTGATAAAGACGAAACAACAAGCGAGAATGTTATAATGAAACCAAAAGATAATATGGATAGTATTTTTGAGAAACAATATAAAGACAAGTTTGAAATGCTAACCGAGAAATTAAATCTTATCAGTTCTGATGTAGTAGAAATGAAGCAAATGAAATTAAAGAAACAAGAGGCCAAGCGACAAGCATTAGAAGCTAAACGACAAGAAGAAGAAGATAAAAAAAATCAATTAGATTTAGAGAAGCAGAGAGAAAATGAATTAAAACAACAAGCATCACAAAAAGCGACACAAGAACCTACAAATCAGCAACCGATTATTCAAAAGGCAGATGAAGAACCTTTAACAGTTTCTGAATCAATAAATAATGAACCAGCACCAAAACTCTCTTTTAGACAAAGATTTAAAGGAAGTAAATATTAAATATTATTAATTTTTTATTATTTTTATATTACATAATTATATAAAGATGTCTTATAATTATGTTGCCCCAGTGAGTGTAAAACCAGAATACAAGCCTTATAACCAAGTTGATTTCCAAGTGCAACTTAAGGCAAACTCTATAAAGGCTAACTCTTTTCGTCTTGTAGGTAAAATGAAGGCTTTTGTTAATGGAACCACTCCCCTTCAAGAAAAGCATTATGTATTTATGAACCCTTTTTGTGGCGCATCTTCTTTGTTTAGCTCTGTGTCTACATCTATTAACGCCACGCAAACTATCGAACAGATCTCGTCATTCGGCCGTCTGGTGGGAATGAAGAAACAGTCCAAGTTTACTTTAGCCGATATGACTTCGTCTTCTGAAAATAGTATTGAATTGTGTGGTTCTAAATCGTCTAGACTTCTTTTAGGAGAGGTGGGAAATGACGGCTATATTTCATTCTGCCTTAAAATTGATAATTGCTTGAATAATATGCTCGGTGGTGATATGCACCCTGCCGTTGTTCAAGAAGTTCGTCTCATGCTTACGTTAGATAGTGCTATGAATGCTATGTATGTTAATCCCCAAGAAGACGCTATTGCCGTTACTGAATTGGACTACACTCTCAGGGATTTAGAACTTCACTTTACGGAAGTTCCTCCTCTCCCAAAACCTGAACCTATGGTTTTTGAAACCCACTTTCTTACCCAGCAATCTATGGTATCCAAGATTAGTTCTTTGAGTGTGTTGACTGGTAGCACCCCTGCCGACAAAATCTCTTGCTCGTTTATTAAGCAACGCAATCGTTCCCAATTGACGACTGATGAAAATATGTGTGAGTTCGTCGCGGACATTAACCGAGTTGAAATGGATATTAATTCAACGACGGCTGTCGCAATGTACCCTCTTCAATCGTATTCTGATATCGCCCAAAATTACTGGTTTTCTTTCAAACAGCCCAACGCTACTTTTAGCAAAAATAGTATCACATCGAAAGTGACTGGTTCGACTAATGCTTTCGGTATTGGTTTTGCCCTGCCTGAAGCAATTGGAGAAAGATTGACAATGACCGTCACGATAGACGATACTCCTGCTCAACCTGGTGATGATCCTTCTGGGCCTGGAAATGCAATTGACGCATTTGTGTATTGTAATGCCTATGTTGAAATGTAAAGCATTGTTTAGAAATAATTTATAATTTAACTATTATTTTATAATTTAATATATTTTATTATATTATAAAAGATGGCTTCAGTAAAAACTATGTTAGATGACCCCATTTCGTATTCTAAGCAACGCTCGGTGTATCGCATTCCTTCTGGCGTTAAGGTAAATACCAAAAAGATTCGTCTGTTGGACTTTAAGCTTGAACGCCGTAATCCAGGTGGTGCTTTGGTTAAATATACCTACGGTAGTGGTGGCTCGACCGAAATGATTAAAAAAATTTCATGTAATTCCGTTCAGGGTGTAGAGATTGACCGTGCTTCTGGTTATTCTATGTATTTCCAAAATCTTAAGGCTTCTTTAGCGTCCAACTCTATCCAATACGGTATTAATTCTTTGATTGCTCATCAAATGGATTTAAGCGTTCTTGCGCCTGACTTTGCCGAAGTGATTAACGGCAATCTGCTTACGGATGATTCTTCTTATTGGGACATGAATAAGCATTACCAAACCATTAATGTTAGCGGACTCATGCAGTACCTCTCGGTTGCTCGTTCTGTTTCTGATGATGGTTATGAGATTGTAATTGAATGGAATTTTGACGCGATGGAGGCTGATGGTGACATTTTTACTTTTACTTCGCAACCCAAAATCGCTTATGATGTTTATTTAGATGCTACTCCTATTGATACCGTCCCTGCTAAAACTGGTTTTATTTATTACTCGTTGGCGACTGAATCTTTCCCAATTCAAGCTGCCACACCTTTAGGTGCAATTGACCGCAAATTGACTTCCTACAATAAGCAATATATCCAGAATATGTATTACTTTCTTAAAAATGGTGAGGAATTAGTAACCGAATCTACTGCTCTATCCTCTATGCAACCTGCTAAGTTTTTATCGGCAGCACCAACCGAAGAACAGATGCAACTCATTATTGATGGACAATCTCTATTTAGCAAAAAAGCGATATCGAAGGGTGCTCATAAACAATCTATCTTTAACGACCAATTTAACTCCGCCAATATTCCTGCAGGTTCGAATATTGAGCTTGTTAAGCCTCTTGGTTTGGTTAGTGATAAACGATTCTCGTATGGTGTTCTTCCAGTTAATAGAATGATTAATGATGAACTCATTCTTCAGTATAGCGAAATTAAACCCCACGTTAAGCAAAGTGCTTTGGTTATCATCGCTGAGGTGCTTCGAGGGTACATGCCTGATAAATCGGTCACCTATTTTGTAAACGCTTAAAAAATTATTTATTATTTAGAATAATGTTATATTATTAATTATCTGTTAATAATATATAATAATATATAAATGGCGACTTCTAAGAATCAACCAACATCTACTTTACCAAAGACAACTATGATTGGATTAAATCATTGGAACTCTACTACAAAGGTCTCCCATTGTGAGTTTGAAACACAATTAGCAGAACCTCTTACCATGAAGCAAGGCGATTCTGCGCAAGTGCGGAATGTGTTTTTAGACGCTTCCAAAATCAATAGTGAGGTGATTGATTTATCCGAAGAAACAGAATTGGAAATGTCTTTTATGATTTATGCCATGATGAGAAAGACAAATGCGAATCTTGGTTCAATGGCTACCGATAAACTGAATATAAGTAATGGTTGGATTGCAGGAACCTCATTTGACACAACAGACGACGAGAATGTTGACAGAATTAAAAATAGATATAACATGACTGATCAATTAAAAAAAACTGAGATGGTTCAGTTCGTTAATCCTCTGCATAATTACGCTGAACTTTCTATGGCTGGATACTGGAAAGGAAATTATAATAACCAAATTCCTCCCCAAGCACCAGGATATGTTCCGACTACATTATATGATGTGACTAAATCAAGATGGAATCAAAATGCTCCATTTGATCAAGACCTGGTAGAAATTTACTCAAATTCTTCCCCAGCACCTCTTCTCTGTCGCTATAATGTAGATTTAAGTGTTCCTACTAACAGCAAGACGTTAAATGAACCGATGTATTTATTTGACCCTGTTCTTGGAACACCATATATTAGAACAGTCAAGATAAAGCTACCTCCTGGTGTTTATGCAAGAGAAGAATTAGCCGTGAAGATTACAAGTTTATTGGCTGAATTGAAAACCCAACAACAAGAATTAAATACTGTAAATGAGAATTATCAAGGAAACGGAATTATCAACGATGTCTACGACGCTGGGGTGACTGATGTGAATCAAAATGTTCATCCTACAAGGCATATCGTTCCTTTTAAATCTCGTATCGGTTCAGGTGCTAACCCTTTTCAAGCAAGTATTCGCTTTGGTTATTTGAGCTTAACTGAAAAAGGCACAGCAGAACCGTTTGATTATACCAATTGGACATTTAGTTCAAATCAGACTGGTAAGATTAACGAACCTTCTCCATTAG
>Ga0222715_10005990_pt1 | contig 10325 bp, 4 predicted proteins | sample C33_9DmetaG_FD_165056 | JGI IMG/M metagenome (GOLD analysis project Ga0222715, IMG submission 165056) | Estuarine water microbial communities from San Francisco Bay, California, United States - C33_9D | ecosystem: Environmental > Aquatic > Marine > Unclassified | place: USA: California... | reverse complement strand
ACGTTGCTAATCAAAACATAGGCTTTTTAGTTACGCAAGATATAGTTACCGCTTCAGATAACAGTGCACTCTATGATAATAGTGGTGTCACACCTAACTTATCTGCTCCTGGCGCTGATAGATACCGTATACGTTTAACTCTAACTACACAAGATGATGTAGATTCAGATGAGATGTTTGTATTCTATTGTGAGATTACAGATAATGCTATTACTAAACAACAAACTGGTACAGAAGATTATAATAAGATTACTGAAGTATTAGCACAAAGAACCTTTGAAGAATCAGGTAACTACATTGTTAATCCATTCTCAGCTACCATTGAAGATACTGACTCAGATGATTTTATATTAAGAGTATCACCAGGTTTAGCTTATGTCAATGGTTATCGAGCTAATGTAAGAAAAACTACTCGAGTAGCTTTACCTAAACCTGTTAGTACTGAAATTACTAATAACCAAGCTATAGCTGCTACTTTTGGTAACTATGTATACATAGATTCAGCTGATGGCTTACCTAACATTGCACAATTTGATTCCGCTACACTATATGCATCTCCTAAAGGAGTTGGTACTGCTATTGGTTCTGCAAGAATAAGAGCCATAGAAGAAGATGGAGCTGATTGGAGAGCTTATCTATTTGATATCAATATGTACTCAGGACAGAGCTTTAGAGATGTTAAGAGTATAGGTTCAGGTGCTACTAATAACGTATCTACATTACAAGAAAGTGGTAAGACTGTTCTCTATGATACATTAAACAATAGCTTATTATTCTCTTTACCAAAAACTAGACCACAATCATTATCTGATACTACTTTTACAGTACAAAGAAGATTTACTTCTACTACTAATGGTTCTGGTGTAGCTACTATTACTTTATCAGCTACTGGTGAGACTTTCGTAGATACCACTTTATGGGTATGTTCTACTGATACAGGTAACATCTTTGTACCTACTAGTGTAACTGGTACTGGTACACAATCAGCTACTATTACTAATGCTTCTATTGTATCATCTAATATTGAAGTATTGGCTTATGTTAATAAAGCTAATGCAACAGTCAAAGCAAAAACATTAACTACTACTACAGTTACAAGAACATTAGAAACTGTAGACGGACAACTTATTTTAGATCTAGCTAAAGCAGACTTGTACGATGTATTAGCTATTAAGAAAGGTAGTTCCGGTGGTCAAGATTTAACCAATTCATTTACTATAGACAATGGTCAGCGAGATAACTACTATGGTAATGCAAGACTTATATTAAAGCCAGGCTTATCTAATCCTGGTACTAATATCTATTGTCAATTTAGATATTTTACACATGGTACCTCTGGTGACTTCTTTGCAGTTAATTCATATACTGGTGTCGTAGATTACGGTGATATACCTAGTCATAGATTAGATAATGGTATATTAGTTAACCTTAGAAACGTAATAGACTTTAGACCTACTGTTGATTCATCAGGCGAAGCCTTTACTGGTACTAACGGACAAGTGATTAATTTACCTAGAAATACAGATGTTATTACTTCTGATGTTAATTACTACCTAGGTAGAAATGATAGATTGGTATTAAATGAAAGAGGATATATTGAATTACTATTGGGTGAACCATCTGCTAATCCTTCTTATCCATCTGTACCATCTAATGCATTAGACTTATATCAAATATCATTAGGTCCTAATACACTTAACAAATTAGATGCTAAACTTAATAGAATAGACGCTAGACGTTATACTATGGCTGATATCACACGACTAGATGAAAAGATTGATAAAGTCCGTGATATGGCCGTTTTATCCCTATTAGAGCTAGATACTAAGAACATATTAGTATTAGACTCAGCAGGTAATAATAGAACCAAAGCAGGTTTCTTAGTAGATAACTTTGCTAACTTTGATATGTCAGGCAGATACTTAGGATCAGAATACAGAGCAGCTGTTGATCCAGTATTAAAAGAATTAAGACCTAGACATAATACACAAGCTGTTGGATTAGCTTACGACGCAAGTAATTCATCTAATATTACTAAGAAAGGTAATACTCTGATGTTAGATTACACAGAGACTAAATGGCAATCACAAGACGTAGCATCAGGTTCAGAAAACATTAACCCGTTCCAAGTAGTAACCGCTTTAGGTATCATGGAACTATCTCCACAATCTGATGACTGGAAAGACATCGAATATGCAGATCCTGCTATTACAGATGGTGGTACTATTCTTGATCCAGAGTCAGCTGTAGATCAACAACAACTCTTTAATGAGTGGCAATTTAGTTGGTCTGGTATTGATCTTAATCAATTAGAAGATGGTCAAGCTTTAGGTTCTACTTCTAATACATCTAGCTTCGAATCAGAAGCATTTGGTGGTAGAGGTAATGACTTTGATACAGGCGATGATCGTCCAGGTGTAGGTCGTCCAAGAGCAGGTGGTAGTCAACAGTTTGTTAATGTAACAGAAACTACTACTACTTCTACTTTAACAGTATCAGGTATACGAAATGTAACTACTAGAATAGCTCCAGATACTGTATTGTTTGTAACTGTTATACCTTGGATGAGATCTAAGAAAGTATACTTTAGAGCTTATAATCTTAAACCTAATACTAAACACTTTGCTTTCTTTGATGGAGTCAGTGTTGCAGATTGGATACGATCAGAAACATTCCAATTTGCTTCAGATGATACTTCTGTTTATCAAGATCCAGGTACACAATTTAAAGATGCTACACAGCATCCACAAACACCTAGTGTCATCACAACAGATGCTAATGGTTATTTAGCAGGTTCATTCTTTATACCTAGTGGTGATACTTTAAAATTTGCTACTGGTACATTAGAATTTAAATTATTAGATGTTACAGTAGATGACGATGAAGAAGCTACTTCTATCGCTAGAGTAAACTTTACTTCACGTGGAGTATTAGAGACATTACAAGAGAATTTTGTAACTACTAGAAACGTTATGTTAACTGTAGATACACAAACCAGTACTACTACACGAGTAGAACCTTGGGATCCACTAGCACAAACCTTTACTGTATCAGAAGAGAATGGTGCCTTCTTAACTAAAGTTAGAGTTTACTTTAAAACAAAAGACTCAACTTTCCCTGTTCGATTAGAAATTAGACCAGTAGTCAATGGAGTGCCTTCATCACAAATAGTAAGAGCATTTGTTAATAAGAATGCTTCAGCAGTCACTTCACAAATCAATCCAGCTACTGGATTATCTAACTATGTAGAAACTATTGATAATATGTTAGCTAATGGTACAGACTTTACTTTTGATGAGCCTGTATATTTAAGTGGCGGTACAGATTACGCTATTGTGTTATTAGCAGACTCTATCAACTACAAAGTATATGTAGGTGAGATGGAAAAATTTGTATTAGGTTCTACAGAGAAAAGAGTTACAGAACAACCTACTTTAGGTTCATTGTTTAAATCACAGAATGGATCTACTTGGGAACCTTCACAGAAACAAGATTTAACTTATCGATTATTCAAAGCACAATTTGATACAGCTGGTGGTTATGTGGTAGCTTCTAATAGAGAGCTTCCATTAGATACTTTACGTAGCAATCCATTGTTAACAGACTCAGGTGGAGATACTATTGTAGTATCAGCTCCTAGACATGGCTTTGATGTTAATGATACAGTAGATGTTTATGGATTAGATTCAGCTACTAGATATGCTAACATATTAGGTTCTTCTATTATGGGATCTAGAACTATTACAGCAGTAGATGGTGTATCGTTTAGCTTTGCAGCTGATTCAGATGCTACTTCATCTGCTAGCGTTGGAGGTTCAGCTGTTAAGATATCTAAGAATATTCAATATACACAAATGTTCCCTAACATAGCAAGAATAGTTCCACCACAAACAAGTTTAAATACTTTCGGTAGATTTATTACTGGAACATCTTTAGCAGGTACAGAAACTAGATATCAAGCTATTCCATCTACTACCGGATGGTTACCTATGAGTAATAGAAGAAATAATACTTTCTTACAACCTTTGTTAATTGCTAATCCAACTGATGAAGGTGACGCAGGTACCATGCCAGCTATTACACCATTAAAGTCAGCTACTTTTAAAATTGATCTAGCTACTAAAGATACTAACGTATCACCTTTACTAGATCTTGATAGAATGACTTTACAATTAACAGAGAACATTATTGATAAACAAGATTCAGCATCTTCATCAGGATTTAATATACCTATTGATTTCGTAAATGAAACTAATCCAACTGGTGGTTCTGCATTAGCAAAACATATTACCATACCAGTGGTACTAGCAGAAGATGCAGTAGGTATTAAAGTATTGATTGGTGCGCATAGACCTCCACAAGCTGATTTCCAATTGTATTATAGAACAGCAGAAGAAGGAGTCAATTTAAGTAATCAGAGTTGGGTATTGAAAGATGCAGAATCTACTATTCCTGCTGATGATAATCCTAGAATATTTAGAGAATATGAATATGTGATTGGAGGTGCTGGTGGTTCATTAAATCCATTTACACAATTCCAATTAAAGATTGTAATGAGATCTACATCTAGTGCTAGAGTGCCTAAGATAAGAGATTTAAGAGCAATCGCATTAGTAGATTAATGTTTGTACCTATAGAAGGAGAAGCGAACTTAGTTAAGGACCGTAGGTCAGGCGCGGTTCTTAATATAAATAAAAGAGAAGCGCAATTGGCCAGAGAAAGAAAAGTAGCTAGACAACTAGCAAAAGAGGAACAACAAGAATTACAACATAGAGTATCAAATTTAGAACATAGTCTTTTGAATTTGCACGCTAAGTTGGATAAACTAATAGAGAAACTATAATGGCAGGTAGTAATAACGGTAAATTTAAATTAAGCGATCACCTATCCGTATGGCGTAATAAGCTTAATGGCTTATCACAATTTGTCGGTGATTCAGATTCTATTTTAACCACTGAAGATTCAGATCTAGTAGGTGCTATTAATGAAATAGAAGGTGTATTTGACGCTTCTGCTAACAAGATTAATACTACTGGCGATTTCACTGTAGATATAGCTGCCGGAGATATTATATTAGATGCTGGTGCTGCTGACGTCATATTAAAAGACGATGGTACACAATACGGTACTTTAACTAACAGTTCAGGTAATCTGATTATTAAATCAGGTTCTACTACTAACTTAACCATGTCTGGAGCCGATGTAACTTCAGCAGGATCTGTTACTGTTACTAACAATTTAACCGTCAATGGTAATACTACACTTGGTAACGCTGCTACAGATACAGTAACTATTACAGCAGACGTAGCTTCTGATATTATACCTTCCGTAGATGGTACTTATGATTTAGGTGCCGTAGGTTCAGAATGGCAAGATTTATTCATAGACGGTACAGCACAAATTGATAGTTTAGTAGCTGATACCGCAGATATTAATGCAGGTACGATAGACAATACCGTCATTGGTGCATCTACGCCTGCAGCTGCTACTTTTACTACTGCTACTGCTAACACTAGTGTCACTACTCCATTAGTAGTAGCTACTGGTGATTTATCTGTAGATGTAGTAGGTGACATTACATTAGACGCTGATGGCTCCGATATTATATTCTCAGATGCAGCAGCAGAAAGATTTAGATTCAATTTAGATGCAGGCCCTTCTATAGAAATAACAGGAGACGCTACTATATTTGGTAGTGGTAATGTAACTATAGATGCTGGTACTGATATTACTTTAGATGTAGATGGCGCAGATGTATTCCTCAAAGACGCAGGAGTACAATTTGGTGCCTTTACTAACAACTCGGCAAACCTTATAGTTAAATCAGGATCAACTACTAACTTAACTATGTCAGGTGCTAATGTGACTTCAGCTGGTACTATTACAGCTACTACTGCAGTAAACACTGATACTATCAATGAAAAAACATCATTAGCTGGTGTTACTATTGATAGTGTATTATTAAAAGACAATACAGTTAAAACAGGCACATTGACAGTTGCCGCAGCTTCTATTACAGATACTTCAGGCAGCATTAGTTTCGGTAATGAAAATTTAACTACTACTGGTAATATTAATGGTGCGAATGGTACCTTTACCGGTAACTTAACTGTATCAGGTTCAGCTAGCATTATAGGTAATGCTTCTACTGACTCAGTAGCTATTGAAGCTCAAATAGGTTCACATTTAATACCATCAGGCGATGCAGAATATGATTTAGGTTCTGTATCTAAAGAATGGAATAATTTATACATAGATGGTACAGCTAATATAGATGCTCTAGTAGCAGATACAGCTGATATCAATGGCGGTACTATAGACGGTACAGTCATAGGTGGTACTAGTGCAGCAGCAGGTTCATTTACTACTGTAAATGCTTCTTCTACTATACAAGGTACTACTATTACAGCTACTACAGGATTAGTAGCTCCGCAACTTACACGCACTGGAGACTTTACTTTAGATGTTTCCGGTGATATCAATTTAGACGCAGGCGGCGCTGATATCATATTAAAAGATGATGGTTCTACTTATGGTGGATTAACCAATAGTTCAGGTAACCTTATAGTTAAATCTGGTACTACTACTAACTTAACTATGTCAGGTGCTAATGTAACTTCAGCAGGATCCGTTACAGCAACTACTAGTGTCATTACTCCTTTAATTAGTAGAACAGGAGATCTAACATTAGATGCATCAGGTGATATTATACTAGATGCTGATGGTGCTAACATTGTATTAAAAGATGCAGGTACTATTTACGGTAGCTTAGATAACAATGCAGGTGAATTAAGAATACGATCAGGTACTAATAAAAATGCATCTGGTGATATAGTAGTTAACTTCTTAGATTCTGATATGTATGTATTGGGTGATATTTACCCAGCTAACCTATCATCAGGCTTTACAGATTCAGGTTACAATACAGTTGCTTCTGCTTTAAACTTATTATTATCTAATTACGAATTATTAGATTCTGACGTAATTGCTAATGCAGACGCTTTCAATTCACAAATTGGTTCATTAGGTAGTTTAGTTACTACTAATAAAAGTAATATAGTATCTGCTATTAATGAAGTACACAATCATAAACTTAGTGACTTCTCAGCTACTACCTCTGCAGAATTAAAAACAGTTATATCAGATGAGACAGGTTCAGGTGCATTAGTATTTGGTACTTCACCAACTATAGTCACTCCAACTGTAACTACTTCTATAGGCACAGGTTCAACTACTTTCAGTTTAGTGAACACTACAGCTACTACAGTTAATGTAGCTGGTGCCGCTACTACTTTAAACTTAGGTGCTGCTACTGGTACTACTACTGTTAAAAATAATCTAACAGTAGATGGTAACCTAACAGTATCGGGCACTACTACGACTGTTAACTCTAATACAGTTAATATCGGTGATAATATTATTCGATTAAACGCCGATGAAACAGGCGTACCTTCACAAAATGCAGGTATTGAAGTAGAGCGTGGTACATCTAAAAACAAATCTATTCAATGGAATGAGGCAGTTGATCAATGGTATATTGAATCAGACTACTCAGGTACTTTAAGAGCTACTTCATTTATTGGTGCTCTAACTGGTAATGCAACTACTGCTACTACTTTAGCTACTGGAAGAACTATTGCTTTATCTGGTGACGTAACTGCCACTGGTGTTTCATTTGATGGTTCTGGTAATATATCATTAGCAACTACTATTGCTGCTAACTCAGTAGCACTTGGTACTGATACTACTGGTAACTATGTAGGTACTATTACAGCAGGTACCGGTATTTCCTCTACTGGAGCAACTACTGGAGAAGGTATTGCACATACTTTATCTCTAACTAGTGGTGTTGTTACTCCGACTACAGCTACTAATGGTATATCAGCTATTACAGTTGATACTTACGGTCGTGTGACATCTGTTACTGGTTCTGCAGGATATGGAACATCTACTGCTACAGTAACTTCAGTTGGTATTACAGCTGGTACAGGTATTGTATCTTCTGGAACTAATCCTATTACTACATCAGGTACTATTGAATTAGCTATCGACCTTAATGAGTTAGCTACCTCTACTACAAATGGTGATGGAGATTATTTCGTAGTAGTAGATACAGCTGGAGTTGAAAGAAAATTAACAAAAGCTAATATTAACCTATCAGAGTTTAATAATAACTCTGGATGGACCTCTATACAGGTACAGTTACCTCAGTAGGTATTACAGCTGGTACTGGATTGTCAGGTGGTGGTACAGTTACCTCTTCAGGTACTATTAGTTTAGCAACTGCTCTCAGTGAATTAACTGACATGACAGATACTATGCTAGGTACAGATGAGTTTATCGTACTTGACGCAAGTGCTGATAGAAGAAAAGCAGCTAATGAAATTGGATTAAGTATATTCAGTAACGATGCAGGCTTTACTACTAATACAGGTACAGTAACTTCACATACTGTCTCTGCAGGTAGTGGTTTAACTGGAGGTGGTACAGTTACTACTTCAGGTACTACTACATTAAACGTAGGAGCAGGTACAGGTATTAGTGTTAGCGCAGATGCAGTTGCACTAGCTACAGCAGGTGCTGGAGCAGCGACTTACTCATCAGGTATATCAACTATTACAATAGATGCTTATGGAAGGGTTACTTCAGTAACAGGCTCAGCTGGTTATACTACAGCTGTAGGTGATATTACAGGCGTAGCAGTTAGTGGTAGTGGTCTTTCTGGTGGAGGAACAAGTGGTTCAGTTACTATTACAAGTAACGCAACTACTGCAGCTACTGCTAATACTATAGCTTATAGAGATGCATCAGCTAACATATATGCTAATGACTTCTATGCAACTTCTGATATGAGATTAAAAACTGATGTAGCAGTGATAGAGAATCCATTAAACAAATTAGCATACTTAGATGGATTTAACTATAGATGGAACGAACTAGCTACTAATCCAGATAAAGAAACAGTACAAGTTGGTGTATCTGCTCAACAAGTAGAAGGTCTATTCCCACATATAGTTAATACTAATGAAGATGGATATAAGACAGTAGCTTATGATAAATTAGTACCGCTTCTTATAGAGGCAGTCAAGGAACTACACGAGAAAGTAAAATTATTAGAGGGTAATTAATGACATTACAAGCGTCCGCATCAGCTGGAGATCCTCTACAATTTAGTGAAATCCAAACAGAGTTCAATGCGCAAGGCAGTGCTTCTAACTTCCGTGCTTATTTAAAAGGTGCAGGTATTGTAGATAATGTAAACGATGTGGCTCCTAATGTACCCACTAGTGGTACTATGAATATGTTGCAATTCCTTAGTGCACAAGTAGTTACTATATCAGAAAATATTTTAATTGATACTACACGAGATGTTGATGTAAGTTCTTATGATTTTAGTGCATTGGGCCCAACAGCTACAGGCTGGCTCTATATGGTAGCTAAAGAAGAAAGTGGTAATACTAATTTATACTTTGGTTACCAAGTAGGTGCCGGTGATGAGGATTTTGCTTCTTATTATAATGCATCATCTACACAGATTATTATTAGTACTGGTCCATTTTCCCAGACTACTGCTTCTCCTATTAATGGTTTAGCTGCTGTAGTATATCAAATAGCGGGATTAACTGGTGGTTATGTTAAATACTCAGCTGGTTCTACTATAGGAACACAAGTAGGAACTATTTCAATTAATACTGCTAATGCTCTTCATTCCGCAGACTTAACTACTTCTTATAGTCAAGTATCTACCGGCACTAATAATGAAAGATGGTTTAATTTATATGGATCTACATCTGGTGGTAATTTATTTAGCAAATATCAATACTTTACATTTTATATTAGTACAGATGGTATTACTAACAGTTATTCTATTACATTAAAACTTAAGTTAACCGTAGAGTCTGACGCAACAGCATAATTTCTTCTTTTTAATTGATATAAATATAGATTATGGCTACACCTTTAAAACTACTAGGCACTTATGACTTCAAGGAATTTGAAGACTCTGCCGGTAATGATGATTTCGAATGGTTAGCCTATCAAGCAGGATTACAATTAGCAGACGCAGACTCTGCTGAAGTAGGAGCTCTTACTAATATTGCTTCTGGTAATACTCTAATAGGTACCTTTACTGATACTTTTTATAATCAAGCAGTAGGTACTCATCCGGGTTCATCTCTATCTATTGGTAATACTACCAAAGACTTATATCAAACAACAGGTACAGCAGCAGAGAATGGTGCTGATTGGAGAACACCTTTAGCACAAAACCTTGCTGGCGATAGTGATTTATACGAACAAGATACAGCAGATTTAAATTCATTAGT
>Ga0222715_10005989_pt1 | contig 10326 bp, 8 predicted proteins | sample C33_9DmetaG_FD_165056 | JGI IMG/M metagenome (GOLD analysis project Ga0222715, IMG submission 165056) | Estuarine water microbial communities from San Francisco Bay, California, United States - C33_9D | ecosystem: Environmental > Aquatic > Marine > Unclassified | place: USA: California... | reverse complement strand
AGCGTTCGATTGCGCCTATGATTGCTCTGCAGCCACTTTGATAAAGGCCGAGCACATTCATCAGGTAGCATGCATTTGGTTCCCGGGGCGCACATTGAATCCCCACGATGCGGCCAGTGTCTATCGAGGCATTCTCGACCCAGTGAAGGGTGGTGCAAAGATGAGTGTCCATTTTCAGCATTGCCCGAAAGGTGGCCATCACGCCGCGGTAGTCGGGCAGTTTGCCCGAGTGCAAATTCAGCACCCCCAGTTTCGGAATATCGATCGCTGCCTGATGGAGGATGCGTCCGTAGCGTATCGACAGTACCAGGTCGGGTGAGTCCCGGCGCAACCTATCTAGTCCCTGCGGGCTATTGGGGTTATTGAGGCTTTGCATAGGGCGCAAGAGGTAAGTCTCGAGCGCCTTGAAGGTCGCTAGAGCGCCGCGTTGCTGCCGATGGTCGATCAGCGGAAAAAGAATATGATTGGACAGCGTTTGCTCAAAAAACGCCAGCGTTGCCAGCGCATGATTGCTGGGGGGTTGCCCGACACGTTCTGAATAGTAAACAGAAAGGTCGTGCTCTTTGCTCAGCTCAGGGAGCAGGTTGTTGAGCGCAACATTACTGGCGAGATCGCGGTTGACGAGTAATGTGATGCGCATCTCGGCGGTGATCGCAGGATTTCCCGCCAGTGTAGGTTCGAGCGCATCATGAATCCAGCGATTCAGGGTGGCAAGATTTTGCCGCGGTCCTCTTCAGGTTGAACCTTAGCGAACTGACTGATCGCCGTGCTAAGTAAGAATTTCGAGCGAGCCGGGGTTGGTTGCTGCTTTGGTTGTGCCCAAACTGATTGTTTGATTGACTCACCCCTCAGGGGATGAGCCTAAAGAGAGGTTAAGGCGGATGTATCGAGTGATTACCTGCAATACCAACGGCATTCGTGCTGCGGCCAGAAAAGGATTTTTTACGTGGCTCAGCGCACAGTCGGCTGATGTTGTGTGTATTCAGGAGATCAAAGCCAAAGAGTCTCAGTTGACTGATGAGGTGTTCTATCCCGAGGGTTACCACTGCTATTACAACGAGGCCGATCGGCCCGGTTATGCTGGTACCGCGATCTTTTGTAAAGAAAAGCCTCAAAAAGTTACGACGCGCCTAGACTGGGAAATAGTCGATACAGAAGGTCGCTATATCCAGGTGGATTTCCCCGGCCTGAGTGTGGTGTCGCTTTACGTACCTTCTGGATCTGCTTCTGAGGCTTCCCAGGTCCGGAAGGACGCTTTTATGGAGCCCTTCTACGAACACCTGGCCGCGCTTAAGCGAAAGCGCCGCGAATTCATCATTTGCGCAGACTGGAATACGTGCCATCAGAATATCGATCTCAAGAATTGGCGCAGCAATCAAAAGAACTCTGGGTTTATGCCTCATGAGCGGGCCTGGCTAGATCGTATTTTCGAAAACCTGAAGTGGATCGATATTTTTCGTGAAATCACTTCAGAGGGGGAGCTGTACACCTGGTGGTCCAATCGAGGACAGGCGTGGGCCAACAATGTGGGGTGGAGGCTGGACTATATGCTGGTCACGCCGGGTTTATCAGGTAAGGGTGAGAGCCAGTCCATTTATCGCGATGAGCGATTCTCAGATCATGCGCCGCTGACGATCGATTTTGATTTGCAGGTGTGACGGTTTCCGGCGGTCACTGCGACGAAAATGGGCTGTCACTGCGGCTCTGCAGCGTTCGACATGGGCGAGCGCCTCTGCTTGTTGAATCGGATCGCAGGCCTTAGAGTGGCGCCTCATTTTGGAGAGATAACGCAATGTTGATACCGCAAGCCTACGCTCAGGCCGCAGGTCAGCCCCCACAGGGGGGGGGCCTTTTTTTACCGCTCATGATGGTGGGAATACTCCTCTTTATGTATTTCACGACTATCAGGCCACAGCGGAAGCGTCAAAAGGAACACGCCGCCATGGTGGCCGCATTGAAAAAGGGTGACGAGGTGGCGCTTTCGTCGGGAATGCTGGGCAAGATCAGCGGCCTAGACGACAACTTCCTCATCCTGTCGGTAGGGAATAATGTCGAGCTCAAGTTCCAAAAAATTCACGTGACGTCTGTGTTGCCCAAGGGCACTTTGAAATCCGTTGGCGTCGAATCGAATTGACTATCCGCCGCGTCTGGATCTGGCGCGGCTCCCCACGCCACTCACTTATTTGGCACGCGCCTCGAAGAGATGGGGCTGCGGTAAGCGGCTGTGGATCAAGCGGGACGACCTCACAGGCTCCCTGCTAACGGGCAATAAGGTACGTAAACTAGAGTTTATTGCTGCGCACGCGCTGGCAAACGGTTACCGCGCGCTTGTTACCTGCGGTGGAGTGCAAAGTAACCATTGCAGGGCAACAGCAGTAGTGGCTGCCCAGCTGGGTCTAAAGTGCCATCTTGTTCTGCGTGCAGATGAGCGGTCAGAAGTACTCACAGGCAACTTGTTGCTGGATAGCCTTACGGGTGCGACACACGAAATATTGCCAGCGGCCGAGTGGGCTAGGCAGCTTCGGTCGGTATACGGCCGCCTCGAGGAGGCTTTCCGCTCCGAGGGGAATCCGGCATTGATGATACCAACCGGCGGTAGCGATAGCTTGGGCGTGTGGGGTTATATCGCTGCCTCGGAGGAGTTGGGGCAGGATCTTTTGGATAACGGGATTGGTTCGGCTGCGATTGCAGTGGCCACTGGCTCCGCGGGCACACAGACCGGCTTGACCGCGGGGTGAAGCTATTCGATCTGCCAGTTTCCGTTGTTGGCTACGCGGTGTGCGATGATGCTGCCTGGTTCAACCGACGGGTCGAATCCGACTGGGCTGCCTCGGTGGAACGTTGGTCGCAATTACCTGATATCACGCTCGAGCCCGAAACGAGAGACCATTCAGTGGGTCCGGGGTATGGCTTGGCCAAGTCCTCAACCTATGAGCTCATTGTGGAGCTCGCAAGGCTCGAGGGCATCGTGCTGGATCCCGTTTATACTGCCAAAGCATTCGAGGGGCTTATCCATGATATTGATGCAGGGCATTATGATCAGGTCGACGACATTATTTTTATGCATACGGGCGGCGTATTTGGGCTGTTCAGCCATCAGCTTGAGCTGGGCCGTGCGATGAGCTGACCGGGATCGATTCCTGTCTTGGCGACGCCAAGTATTTTCCAGTGCATGAACCCGACTCATGTCAGGTGTCGCATTGAAACCGATACCCCGCAGTGGAGCGAGTGAGGACCTAACCAAAGATGGAAGCGTTGATTACAGAAATCTATGAATGGGCCTGGGGCGTGCCAATGCAGGCCTTGCTGTTGGGCACGGGTATATTTCTCACGGCTGGTCTCAGATTTCTCACCTGGAGACGTATCCGTGATGCGTTTCGGTTATTGTTTCGTGGATTCAGTGGAAATGGCGCCGGGGATATCCCTCCTTTCCGGGCCCTGATGACTTCATTAAGTGCAACGATCGGCACCGGCAACATAGCGGGCGTGGCGACGGCCATTACGCTAGGGGGGCCAGGCGCCCTTTTTTGGATGTGGCTCACGGCACTGTTTGGCATGGCCATGAAATATGCGGAGGCGGTGCTTGCCGTGCGATATAGAGAGCAGGATGATCGCGGCGGCTATAGCGGCGGTCCGATGTACTACATCCGTAACGGCCTGGGTCCTCGCTTTGCCTTTCTCGGTGCAGCTTTCGCGTTATTTGGCAGCATGGCGGGCTTTGGTCTTGCCAATACCGTGCAATCCAATTCGGTAGCCCAGGTGCTGGGGGATCAATTTCAGGTGCCCTGGGCGGTCACCGGATTGGTACTGATGGTATTGGTGGGTGCAGTCATTCTCGGGGGCATTCAGCGGATCGCTGCTACGGCCAGTGCGGTGGTGCCAGTCATGGCGATTGCTTATGTGCTGATGAGTGGCGTAGTGATTGCCATTAACATTGAGCAAGTGCCTGCGGCGCTCAAGACGGTCGTTGGCACGGCCTTTACTGGAGCGTCTGCTGCCGGGGGGTTTGCCGGTGCTACGGTTTGGGCGGCCATTCGGTTCGGCGTGGCACGCGGAATCTTCTCCAACGAGGCAGGGTTGGGGAGCGCGCCCATTGCCCATGCCGCTGCTCAAACCAACGAACCGGTTGAGCAGGGGCTGGTTGCAATGCTGGGGACTTTTATTGACACGCTGGTTGTATGCACCATGACCGGCTTGGTCATCATGGTAACGGGGGTGCTCGATTCGGGCGTGTCGGGCGCAAGCCTAACGGCAATGGCGTTCGGTGCTGCTCTTCCTGGGGGTGAGTTGGTGGTCACACTAGGGGTAGTGTTGTTTGCTACGACCACCATGATTGGGTGGTCGTTTTATGGTGAAAGATGCGTCGTATATCTGTTTGGTACCCGGGGCATCTGGCCATTTCGTTTGCTTTGGGTGCTTGCTATTCCCGTCGGCGCAGGCACCGATCTGGGTTTGATTTGGTTGATTGCCGACATTTTGAACGCGTTCATGGCCATACCAAATCTCATTGCGCTGTTATTGCTGTCACCGGTGGTGTTTAAGCTTTCCAGAGAATACTTTTCAAGACAAAGCTCGGCCGCAGGGGGCCAGTAACCGCTATGGCCGAGAGTCGCTCCGAGAAGCTCGTAATCGCGATTTCCTCGCGAGCGCTGTTTGATCTGGACGACGCGCATCGGATCTTTGAGGAGCAAGGGTTAGCCGCGTACTCGGAATATCAGATAGACAAAGAAGAAGAAGTCCTTGCCCCTGGTCAGGCGTTTCCCATGGTGAAAAAATTGCTCGCATTAAATGCTGAGTTGCCAGAGCCGTTGGGCATAGAAGTCATTCTCCTCTCGCGCAACAGTGCAGACACCGGACTGAGGGTGTTTAACTCGATCGAGCACTACAAGCTTGACATCACCCGCGCCGCGTTCTGCGGTGGTGAGGCTCCCTGGCGTTATATCAAAGCCTTTGGTTGTCAATTATTTCTCTCGGCAGAGGGCGGTGATGTTAGGGTTGCGCTGGACAACGGCGTTGCCGCGGCAACGCTGGTTTCGCGGGCCGCTGGGCAGGGCGACGATGGGCAGCTGCGTTTTGCTTTTGATGGGGACGCGGTGCTGTTTTCTGACGAGGCTGAGCGCATCTATAAGGCGGAGGGACTCGATGCATTTTCGGCCAGTGAGGATGCAGCGCGCAGGCGGCCATTAATGGGCGGGCCTTTCAAGAATTTTCTCGGGTCTTTACAGCGTTTGCAGCAGGTCCTGCCCGCCGCCCATCCGCCGATTCGCACCGCGCTTGTGACCGCCAGATCCGCTCCCGCTCACGAGCGCGTGATCAGAACCCTGCGGGCCTGGGATATTCGTATCGACGAATCCATTTTTCTGGGGGGGCTGAATAAAGCCGCGTTTTTGAAGGCCTACCGTGCTGACGTTTTTTTTGACGACCAGCAGATGCACTGTAACGACGCGGCAGGCCATGTGCCAACGGGTCACGTGCCACATGGGATTGCTAACCGCGGCACCTAAATAGCATAAAAAATTTAAATTTTATTCCTTGGCAGTGGTAACCAGAGCCAAAGGGGAGTAGTGTTTTTTCATCAACGTGCATTCGGAGCATCATCCGAGCGATGAAACTGCAGCAGCTAAAGTATATCTGGGAAGTCGCCCACCACGATTTAAACGTATCGGCTACGGCACAGAGTTTGTTTACCTCGCAGCCGGGTATCAGTAAACAGATTCGCCTGCTAGAGGACGAGCTCGGTGTAGAAATATTTGCTCGCAGCGGCAAGCACTTGACTCATGTGACACCCGCCGGGGAAGTCATATTGGATCTGGCAGGAGAAATTCTGCGCAAGGCAGATTCGATCAAGCGGGTGGGGCAGGAGTTTTCCGATGAGACGTCCGGGACGCTTTCGATTGCCACAACCCACACTCAGGCGCGCTACGTATTGCCCGAGGTGATTCGGCGATTCATGACGCAATACCCGGACGTAAATTTGGTCATGAAGCAGGGCACACCGCCGCAAGTCGCCGAGATGGCGGCAGACGGAGAAGTGGATTTTGTCATCGCTACTGAGGCGTTAAATCAGTTTGCTAGTTTGGTGACCTTGCCCTGTTATCGCTGGAACCGTTGCGTCGTCGTACCTTTGGATCACCCGCTGGCGTCCCTGCAGCATTGTTCGCTCGAGGCCATTGCCGAGCATCCCATTGTGACCTACACGGCGGGATTCACAGGTCGCTCAAAGCTGGACGAGGCGTTCCAAGATCGTGGCTTGGTGCCCAAGCTCGCGTTTACGGCTGTCGATTCTGATGTCATCAAGACCTATGTGCGGCTCGGTTTGGGCGTCGGTTTGATTGCGGGTATGGCTTATGACCCTCAAACTGACACCGATCTCGTAAAAATTGACGCCTCCCATCTGTTTGCTCACTCTGTGACCAGTCTTGGCTTCCGAAAAGGCACCTTTCTGCGTGGATACATGCATGATTTTATTCACGAACTGGCGCCTCACTTGGGGCGCGAACTGGTTCAGGAGGCGTTGTCTAGAGCAAAGTTGTCGGAGCGTGTCGCACTTTATGAGGGGATTGAGCTCCCCGAGCACTGAGAGGCTCGCTCCAGTAGAGACATGATGGGACCCACCTTATCGAGCGTCTCCTGATACTCCGACTCCCATAGCGAGCTGGCGGTAATTCCGCCACCGCCCCAGCAAACGAGAGTCCCCGCTTTAGACTCCAGCGTCCTGATGGCAATGCTACTCTGCAGAAGCTGGCTGCCAATCATCACGAAAATAGAGCCGCAATAAGCGCCTCGAGGATGCGATTCCAGCTCAGCGATAATTTCCACGGCTCGCCTTTTGGGTGCCCCGGTAATCGACCCCCCGGGAGATGTCGCGAGTAACAACTGTCCCGGACTGATGTCCGCTCTCAGCGTCCCCTCAACAGTACTGATCAAATGATGAACGTTGCTGAAACTGCGTAAGCCGCATAGCTCAGTGACCAAAACGCTGCCCGGGAGACAGAATTGACCCAGGTCATTTCTGAGCAAGTCAGTGATCATGACGTTTTCGGCGCGGTCTTTTGCAGATGCTGAGAGTGCCCGTGCCAGCGCTGCATCTTGGATCGGGTCCGCGTGTCTGGGCGCAGTGCCCTTAATCGGCTGCGTGGTGACTAGGCCATTTCGGACGGTCAAAAAACGCTCGGGGGATAGCGACAGAACGGAGTGATCAGCCGTAATGCGCAAAAATCCAGAAAAACCTCCGGCCAGACCCTCCCTGACAACGCGGTAGGCGGCCCAAGAATCTCCTTTTATGCCTGCCGCGAATCTTTGCGCGAAGTTCACCTGATAGCAATCGCCCGATAAGATGTAATCATGGATCGTTGCTATGGATTGGCGATACATGTCCTTGCTGATGGAGGACGAGAAGGGCTCTGCAAGTTCGAATCGGGGTTTTGCAGGTACATGGGCGGCGTGCAAAAGCGCGTGAACACGTTTCCTCGTGCTCTCCGGGCACTGGTCGTGAAACAAGGCCTCGGTTCTGTTCTGCTTTAGGTCGGAGATCAGTGCCCAGTGGTATAGGCCGGCAGTGGACGTCGATTGCTGGTTTTTGGTGCCCTGTAAATGCGCTGCAGCGGCATCATAGTCGAGGCTGCCAATCACGAGACGGCCGCTCGTGAGTGGAGAATCTGGCGGTTCGTTGGCCGTGGCGTTCGGGTCCTCCAGTGCCGCCTCGATCGCGGCCATCCATTCTCCCAGTGCTCCCGAATAATCCTGCAATCGGAAGGTCTCGGTCGGGAGTGCGGTCAGCAGTTCGAATTCGGCGCTGTCTGAATAAGCTCCGTTATCAAGGTAGGCGAACCCTGGTAAATGGGAGAAGCGGTCGGCCCAACCGATCAGCGATTCACTGAAAGGAAGAGAGATGGCCTCTACCGTCGGCGCCATAAATAACCCCATGAAAATTACGGGAAAAATTGACATTAAGGTACAAGGATAAGTAATGTCACGCCCTATGCACAGAGACGGTCATCGAGCCAAATACGGCGCTTCGCGCTGGGCGTGCGTCTCGTTTCAACCCTGAGAGCTTTTCCATGAAAAATGGCAATGAAGAGGCTGTTCCACAAGTGCCGGGGCTGTCTCTGACAAATCCTTTTTCTGCGCCTGAGGCGCAGGAAATAGATCAAGGACGCTATGAGGCCGCGCTGAGGCGTGGGGCGGAATTGCGGAACAAGCCGTATGTCGCTGCAGGAGACAGTAGCAGGCAGCGTCAGCACCTGAAGGGTCGCATGACGGTTTGGGAACGTATACGCTTCTTGTCCGATACGGACCCGCACATCCTCTATCAGAACTGGGGCCCAAACCTCGATGGCGCATCCCTGGTCACCGCTTTGGTCTCCATAGATGGGAGAGACGTGGCTGTCTATGGGCATGACTTCACCGTCAGAGCAGGATCCATGGACGCGACCAACGGAGAAAAAATCGCGAGGCTATTCGAACTGGCTGCCAAGCGCCGTATCCCGCTAGTGGGGCTGAATGATTCTGCTGGGGCTTACATTCCAGCTGGTGTGGGAGGTCTTGATGGCTACGCTGATGCATTTACCGCCTTGCGTAAGATCAGCGGTATCGTGCCCAGCATCATGTGCATGTTCGGGTTTAACGCGGGAGGCGGGAGTTACCTACCGCGACAGGGCAGTTTTCTGATACAACCCAAAAATACCTTCTTCGGATTAACGGGCACTGGGGTTGTAAAGAGTGTGCTCGGTGAAGACATTACCCCTGATGAGCTCGGTGGACCCATGGTCCACAGCCAAACGGGCGTGACCGATTTCGTAGTAGAGGATGAGGTGGCCGCGTTGAGGAAGGTGAGGGAGCTGCTGCGATACTTGCCCGATTCAAATAAAGATCTGGCGGCGTTTCGAGCTACCTCCGACCCAGTAGATCGGCAAACGGTCGACATCGATATTCTGCTGAAGAAGGCATTCAACTCACCAAGCGGTTTTAACACGCCGTTTGATATCAGCATCATGATTCAACAGCTCTGCGACCACGGCGATTTTCTCGAAACTCAAGCAGAGCGTGCGCGCAACACCATTACCGCCTTTGGTCGTATGGGCGGCAACGTCGTAGGCTTCGTTGCCAACAACTCCGCCATATCTTCGGGCCAAATCGATATTGATGCTGCCTACAAGAACGCGCGATTCATCCGTTTCTGTAACCTTTACAACATACCCGTTATCTTCCTCGAGGACACAACGGGCTTCCTGCCGGGAAGGGAGCAGGAGCACCGGGGGATTGTTCAGGCCGGCCGAGCCATGCTTGACGCCATCGTTGATCTTCGTACCCCCCGGTTTTTGGTTCTTGTTCGGAATGCGTTCGGTGGTGCGTATGCGTCATACAATAACTATTCAACAGGTGCTGACTTCGTTGTCGCCCTGCCCACTACCCGTGTAGCAGTTATGGGGCCTGCCGGCGTCGAATATGTTTACAAGGACGAGCTGAAGAAGATACGTGCTGGCAGAAGCGAGCGCATTGCGGCCGAGACAGAGTCACTTATAAAGGGTGGTCTCTCATCCTCTGAGGCGGCTATAGACGCGGAAAAACTTGTCAACGCAACGATCAAGGCCGACGAGGCCCTGCTGGCTCAACGTTACGAGCGTGAAATCATGAATCCGGAGGAAGCGCTTAGTTTGGGATCCGTTTCCGAGATCGTCATGCCCGCTGACTTGCGCCGGGTCCTCGCTTCACAACTCGCATTCTGCCTCCGGCACTATGAGCCAGGGCCGATGCAATCGGTACAACGCGAATTCCACTGATATGTGGACTGGAGATTAGCTGAAGTGGGCACGCACCATTATCTCAATAATCCGCTGATACATGCTGACAGGCGCCAAAAACTGCGCGCGTCCGAATGGTCGGAGCAGTTTCGATGCGATGGACTCAAACCACTCATCATTTGTCGGGGGCCGATTCGCAAAGAAGCGATGGATGTGTTCTCAGAGATGGGCATTAACGACTTTGGCATTTTATTGTCTGAGAAAGATTCCATTGTTTATCGAGGTGCACTCGCACCTGAATTAAGAACCCTTACAGATCCAGATCGGGTGCATCGTGTTCCCGATTACAGCGGCGCGAACAAGGGAGAGCGCGAGCAGCGGATCCGCGACATCATTGGCATCGCTCACCGTCACGGTTACAACGCGATCTTCGCTGGGTATGGCTTCATGGCTGAGGATGAGCAGATGGTCTCTGCCATGGAAAGCGCGGGACTCAATTTTATCGGTCCGTGCTCGAGAACCGTTCGTCAGGCCGGGCTAAAGGACGAGGCTAAGCGCACCGCTCTCCGCGCCGGTGTGTCGG
>Ga0222715_10005987_pt1 | contig 10328 bp, 7 predicted proteins | sample C33_9DmetaG_FD_165056 | JGI IMG/M metagenome (GOLD analysis project Ga0222715, IMG submission 165056) | Estuarine water microbial communities from San Francisco Bay, California, United States - C33_9D | ecosystem: Environmental > Aquatic > Marine > Unclassified | place: USA: California... | reverse complement strand
AATTGTAATACGCAGCTTACACGCCAGTTATAAGCTGGAGGTGCAGAGTCAATTTATATTCGCAGACTACCACTATGCGATAATTTCATTATACCACTATATATAGTATGTCAAGGTTATTCTTCTACTAAACCTCGTACCCTACGCCCTGCTCTAAGAGCACCTGTGGTAGGTGTAAATTCTGATTCTTCTTGTGCTTGTAATCTTTGTATTCTTTCTCTTTCTTCAGCAGAACCAAACACTTGTGCTTGTATAAATTCTTCTATATCATAATCAGGTCTTTCAACTAACCCTTCTGGTGTCATTCCTGCCTCTTCTACTGCTTCTGGTTGGAATCTTCTAGTTAATTCAGCAAGTCTTGGAACTTCTGCTTCTGCTTGTGCAAATAATTGTCTAGCTTGTGCTTGTGTTAATCCAGCTCTTTCTAATGCTTGTGTTTCTTCTAGGCTTAATGCAAATCCTCTAGCAACAGCTTCTCCACCAATTTGTGCTTGTGTAATTCTACCTTCAATAATTGCCTCTCCTACTGCTGGGTCTATAATTGATGCAAATATTTGATTATCGTTTAAATCCATACCAAAATTTGTTTTATAATATTCTTTTACAGCAGGTACATTTTCTACAATTCCTGACCTAGCTGCTTCTACTCTTGCTCTAAATTCATTAGGTGCAACACCTACTTCAATTAAGTCAGCAAATGTATCTTGGAAATATTCTGGATTTAAACCATAATCCTCTAATGTTAAACCAAATGATTCTTTAACTGCTGCATAGTCTTGTTCACTAAGTCTTACAGTTCCATCATCTCTTATATTTTTGGGAAAAACTTGTGCATACTCTGGACTTTTTCTTACTTCAGCAATAGCAATGTCTGCATTTTGTGTGTTTGCAAAACTATCTGCATAAGTTTGTATTAATGTTTCAGGCAACCAAGGAAGTAGTGCTCTAGCTTGTCTTAAAAACTCGTCCATTATATTATTCTCCTAACACCACCAGCACCAAATTTTCCAACCATACTAGACAATACTTGATTTTTTATTTTGTCTGAACCACCATCTTTTAATCCAGCATCATAAAGTAATGTAGTGGCTTTAGTTACATCATTGCTTTTTACAACATCTTGAAATAAGGTAGATGCTTCATCAACTGTTCCACCCCAAGTATTAGTTGTAAAACCTCGCCAAGGTGCAGCTATTTCTTCATAAGTTAATTCATCATTGTAACCTGGATATAAACCTTTTTTCATATTTAACAAAGTATCTTTAATATTTATCTCTGCATCAGGGTCATTTCTTACCATACTTGCCCATTTATTTATTTGCATATCAGTAATATTACCACCAAACACAGGTCCCAAATATTCTTTCACAAGCCTCTTAACTTGTGATTCACCTGCTCTAGTTGTATCGTAATCTACTTCTCCAGATGTAATAAAATTATCTAACTCTGTATCTAAGTTTGCTTCTAATGTAGGGTCTGCAAGTATTGTTATTTGGTCTGAAGTAAATGCTTCTGACCATACTCCTGTAGTATATCGTTGTGCAACCCAGTTAATTAACTCATCAGATGGATTTGCTATACCAGATTGCTCCATAAGATTTTCTATAGCTAATCTATCATCATCTATTTTTCTCTGTGCATCTGCTGGTAATATACCTGCAAAATCTGTAGTAGCAGATTGTGCTAGTAATAGCCAGTTTCTTTCCTCTTGTGTATGAGTTCTCCACCATTGAGTAGATTGCCACTCTGCATCTGTAACTGTTCTGCCTTCTAATGTAGCTTCTGCTAACAACAAAACCATTTCCTCATCATTTAACCAAGGTCTTATTTGTGCTTCTTTTGCTAATGTATCAACAAACGAAACCCAAGGACTTTGACTTGGGTCATACATGTCTGGGTCTGCTAACTCTAATGAATCACCAAATCTTATAGCACTATCCCATTGTGCAGAGGTAGGACTCTTAATACTTTCTTGTACTCCTGGAAACTCTACAGGACCAAATATGTTTTCTAAATCTTGTAAACTTGTATCGTAATATATTGGTGTACCTGTTCCTGGTATGTAATAAACTATATAGTAATTACCATCTACATTCCAAAATTCAGCACCTGTTGGTATAGGCATATCTCTTTTATCTATACCTGAATATATAGAACCATCTTCATTCTTTATTATTACTTCACCATCTTCTCCAACAGTAGAATAATCTTTAGTATCGTAGTTAGTATTACCTACACCAACAACACTTTCTCTTTCATTTGTAGGAGTAGAAGCATCTTCACCACCATAGTCTCCTGGGTATTCTGATGTTAAAGGTTCATTTTTAGATGCACCTGCATAACCTTCACGACCAGGAACTTGACCAGCAATAAGCCTATCGTATTCAGACATTGTATAACCATTAGCTTTATCTGCTTCTGTAAATTCTGTATTAGCTGTTGTCCTAGCTCCATTTGGTCCATAAACTACTACTTGTGCCATATTATCTTATCAAACTTTCTGATAGTGCTTTTAACATATTTGCATACATATCGTTTAAATTCTGCTTCTCTTTACTATCATACTCTACTTTTACTGGTTTATCTTTAGCTTTATTGTAAATGGGATTTCTTTTAAATAATTCTTGTTCTCTTCTAGTTCTAGGATTATCTATAAAAGACTTTGACAAATCATTGTATAGTTTAGTCCAGACCATATTTAGCTCACTATTGTTTTGCTTTGGTTCAGCAGTTGATAGTGGCAGAGAACCTGGGACAAATGTTTCACTAGGTGTTGGTATACCTCTGTCAAGGTCCTGCACTTCTACTTCTGATTTGTCAGGTGTAGAAAAAAATAAATCTAATTCTTCCTCTTTTCTACCTTCTAATCCAGGATATTTTTTAATTGATTGTGATATAGTTTTAGACCATTCTTCTCTAATCTTATCTTCATCACTACTAGCTATTGCTTTCCATAATGCACCAGCACCCATTCTTTCTGGTCTGTTCATAGTTGCAAATACTAAACCATCAAACTGTGCTTGTGTAAGTTCAACACCAAATGATTTCATTCTGTTATTTACAATATCTACATACTCTTGTAAATCTTTTATAAGTATATCTTGTGCTTCTTCTTCAGTTACAGTATCACCTATTTGTATTTTTTCGTCATCATCTCTTGCAGCATCTGTATGACCATAACCTATAGTTAAAGTACCTAGTATCTCATCTCCAGGTTTTAAATCGTAATCTGGCCTTTCGTCATCATAAGCCTTATCTCTAAAGGTTTCTTTATCTTGTATAATTATTATTGCTGGAGGTGATACTTCCATTATCCACCCAATGTTTTAAGACGCATTATTGATTGACCAATATTACCTATATTATTCCTTGCTCTACCAACATCTTGTTGCCTAGCAAGTACACCTTCAAAATCTCCTTTAATTGTTTCTTGTAATCTTGCTACTGCATCTACTTCTTCTGGTATAGGCTCTACAGTTGTTTTAGTGGTTCCTGGCTCTCTACCAACAATGTTTATCATACCTTCTTCTTCATCAAGTTCAGTAATAACTTTACCTGGAGTTGTAGTTGTAGTTACTTCAGGACCTTCTACACCAATTCTTGCAATAGCTTCATCAGTATAAAATTCTTTTTGTTCTAAATCTTTTAACAATACTTCGTAATAATTTCTTTCTTTTCTTGTAGGTGTTCTACCTATAGAGCTAAATATTGCATCTACTGTTTGTAATCTTGTAGCTTTATCGCTCTCTCTGTATTGTTTTGGTACATATATTTCTTCAAAAGGATTTAATAATTCTATGTCTATTGCTGTATCGTAACCAGTACCAGATATATAATTAGATGCAGTCATAGCTTTTATTAATGCACTTCTAGTTGATGCACTTGGTCTTCCATATTCACGACTGTAATCTTCTGTAGATAGCCATTGTGTTCTTACTAATCTGTCTTGTAGTGTTCGTATATCTTGAACTGACATACCATCTAACACTCTATCTTCATCTCCTGGATAATACCATTGACCATTTGCATTTATACCATTAAGGTATGTATTTACATCTATAAAACCACCTTGACCATCTGGTACTAATGATGGGTAACCAAATGGAGATGGTGTAGTGTCTGTCCCATCACTAAATGGAACATCTATTTTTGGGCCAGTTTTTTCTACAGCACCTGCAAAATCTACTGGTTTTTCTGTAGTCCAACCTAAATTTAAATAGGATTGTAACTCACTTTCTTTTATGGTTTTGGAAATTACTGTTCCATCTTCTTCTACTATATAAATTGTTATCATAAAATCCTCATTATGGCGTATACTGATATTCTACAATGTATAAGAAGTTTGACCTGTAAATACCTGCGAAATCTGGATACTGTTCTACTACTTCAGCACCCCAGTTAAACAAATAATCTCTCATAGCTTGTGTATTTTCTTGTCTTCCTAAATAATTTAATGCACTATCTTCAGGATACAATACAACTTTACCATCTGCTGTTGTTTTCTTTAAACCTTCTTTGTTTCTTACTTTATCTACATAGTGCATAAAACCATAGTTATTTTCATCACCATATAAAAATAATTGTAAACCTTTTGCTTGTTCTGAATTTTCTATCATAAACTCATCATTAGCTGCTTTTTTAAGTTCTTCAAACTTTACATAAGAACTTACTGATTCTGTTTTTGGTAAATCCCTTGCATCTGTACCTAGTGGAAATACCTCTAACAACTCTGCTTTTATAACTGCTGCTTCTGCTCTTGCATCTTTTTGTGATATATTGCCTTCTGCAAGTGCTTCTCTATATGGTTTATATAAATAATTAAATATTATTCTATATGCTGTTTCCTGTGCTCTTTCTATTTTTTCATCTATTGTAAGTGTTATTCTCTGTCCTTCATCTACTTGATTGTAAAAAGAATTTATATCAAGTAAATCATACTCATAAACATTTGGTGCAAACAAACCATAAGTAAATTCATACTCTTTAGCTTTTTCTGGATTTGCTCTAAACCATTCAACTTGTTCTTCTGTTGATGGTAAAGATACACCTAATGTTGTTGTGTTTCCTTGTACTAAATATGCAGCAGTATATATAGCGTCCCAATCTTCTGGTGTTTCTCCTATAAGTGATGCAATAGTTTGATATGCTAAATATTCCTCTCCTGGCTCTACTTGATTTATGACTTGTCTAAATAGTGCAGTGATAACTGAATTTGTAAAATAATCATCATCATATTTTCCAAACTCATAATCAGCAGGCATAAGTGATTCAAACACTTCTATTAGGTTTTGTTTATCTAAAAAATCCTCTTGATTTGCTAATCTATCATTTAACTTTAATTTGTAAGCTGCTTCTGCTCTAGGTGATGATGGTGCAACACCTTTAGCCATAGATTCATATACATTTATTCTTGATGCTAAATCAATAGCATCTTTTTCAAACAAAGCTCTACCTTCATCTGTTCTAGGGTCATAAGGTAAATATCCTTTAAGCCAAGACACTGTAAGTATTTTTGTAGCATTAGCTACATCATTAGCCCAACCTTGTTCATCTAATTGACCTTTTGTTGCTGTATTGTATGCTTGTTGCATATATACAGGCAACTGACCAACAGTAGCACCTTCTATACCAGGGTCACCTAATCCATAAGGAAATATTGTATCTTCAACTTTCTGTGTCCATTCAGAATCAGGCATAAATTTTTTTAATACTTTATATGCTAATTGAATTAAAGGACCTGGACCTGGTAATGGTGACTGTGTAAATAAGTTAGCACCCTGCACAGGTGATGAAAGTCTTAGTTGCACATCTTCATCAAATCCTGTTAAATCTCTATCTTCTATTCCATACACATACTCTGTTAAGTCAGTAGGTGCAGTTACATAAAATTTTTCTCCTGACACTGGGTCTGTATAAAAGAAACCATTATTAGTTCCTCTCTCTGTTGCAAGTTGTATTCTTCTAACACCTGTTGGATTTTTACCAAACAATCTTGGATAGTTTAATGCTATTTCTTTCCAAGGCTCTAAGAAAGGAAATACTAATCGTAGTGCTTCTGCTACATATCCTTTTTGATTTAAGTTGTACAATAATCTATTGTGCATTTCTAAAGAGTAATATTTTGCAGCATCATTAATTTCATCAATAGTCAATCGCATATTTTCAGGAACTTGTTTTATTGCTTCTTCTATAGAACCATATTTTTTAATAGCAGCATTTTTACCTGCAATATATAAATCTTCTACTGATTTTGGTACTTTGTTTTGTTTTATTAAATCATCAAAATGTTGAACAACTTTTATATCACCAAATGGTAATTGTGATGCCACACTTTGCCAGTAGTATTGTGTGAATGTAGGTATTCTCTGTAATTCAGAATCTGGTAACTCACCTAATGTGTACCATAAAAATTCTGTTCCTTTGTTAAATTTTTCAAATACTTGATTTTTAATTTGAGGATTAGCTATCCAATCTGGTGTAGACAAAACATTTGGTGCAGCTATATCATATTTGCTAGACAAAAATTTCTTTACTAATTTCTGATTGGCTGGTGTCCATCTAGCAAAATCATCAAAAGTAATTACTTTCCCTTCAAAATTTAGTGTTCTGTTTGCAATTAATGTAAGTAAATCTTCATCACCCTTTGTCAAATCCATAATCCAATCTCTGTAATCATCTACATATTTGTTAGCGTCTTCTAGTTTTGCAAATGGATTCATAGGGTTACCATCAAAATCTAATCTTGTGTCATTTAATTCATTCCTAAGTTTTTTTAACGAACCACTCCAAAAATTTTGTTTAGTAGATGTCAAGTCGCTTCCATCTAATATTTCTTTTGCTAAGGATTTTGCTAAGTCACTTTCTATTGGCCATCTTAAATTAAGTTGCCAAGAAGAAACAAAGTTATCTTTTGGAATACTTCCTTTAAGTACTCTGTTCCAAGTTTGTTGTGCATATTCTTTTGATGCTATTTTACCAAATACACTAGAAGGTCTATCTGCAACAATGCCTTGTACTATTTCATCATAAGCTCTTTTACTAGGTCTTATTCCTCTTCTAAAATCATTTCCTAAAATATCATTGTAATAATTTGCCCATACCCATGTAGACATTGGAGATTCTATCCAGTTGTCTAAACCATCTAATCCCATTCTGAATTGACCTTCCCCAAACAAACGAACAGGCCAAGCTATTCTGGTAATTAACTGTGCTGCTGTCCATATTTTTTGTGCTGGCCACAATACATCATCAATAAAACCTCTTGTTGTTTCAGGTATAAAACTTACTAACATATCTACTTTTGGAACTACATTTTCTAATAAATTTTCTACAGGTAATTTTATTCTTGAACTTTCTGGCAAATCATCTATAAAATTTCTTGCAAGAGTTACTAATTTTGTATTACCTACATCTATGTTTGTGTATTTTTCTACTGTTGATAATGCTCTTCTTATATCTAGTGGTTTACCTAAAGACCATAGTTCATCAAAATGTTGTCCAATATCAAAAGGTGTAGGTAAATTTATTGGTGACCCATCTGGGCCAGGAATACTTCTCATACCTTGAAATACTTTTTCTATAGGTTGTAAACCTCCACCTTCTGTTTTTCCTAAACTTGCCCAGTAAGAACGAACATCATATTTGTTAGTTCCTGATATTTTTATTTTTCCTTGTAATTCATCAAAGTATTCAGATACCTTTGCAATAGTTTTATTTGAAAAGCCTTCTGATTTTAGCAATACTTTTACTTGTTCTGGTAATTTTTCAAATAATATTCTTGACATTTCTGCTCTATTGCCAGCAACAGATTGTTCAGCAAACTCTATAGATAACTGATTAGCAATATTTCTAGGTACTTTAAACTCTACCAACCATTGATTAAATACTTTTACAGAATCTGTTGCATCTTTGTACATAGCTCCTGAATCTGGTGTCCATTCACCAAATTTAGAATATGGAGCATTAGGACCTTTTATTTTTTTTGATAAAGCATCTACTAAATTTTTGTTATATCCAATACTATTCTTTGACCTTATCAATGCAGGTATTCCTTCTGATTGATTTTTAATAACAAAACCTTTATATATTTCTTTTACCTTATCTACTGAATTTGCTTTTATTAAATCAAGTGCAAGTTCAGGGTCACGCACAGCATCAAAAACTCTTTTAAAATCATTTGAATCAACAAATGCTTGTAAAAAAGGTTCTGACTTAGAACTATCTAAAAAGTTATCAATAATACCTGGTATCTTTTCAAACTCACCTGCTCTGTATGCTTTTTGTATATCACCTTGAATACTATTAGCAAATTTAATTCCCTTACTTATTTTTCCTGCAACAAGAAATGGGTCAGTATATAAAACTTTAAAAAAATCTATACTACCTGATACACCATTGTAAAGTAAAGTATTTTGTTCTATACCTACTAAGTCTGCAACATATCTACCTGATGTTATATTTTGACCTCTAAATTTTGGAGCTTCTCTTAATTCCTCTGCTTCTGCTGCTACAGAACCTTGTGGAAAATAACCTTCACCAAAACTTTTCCACACAGCTCCTGGGCTTTGACCTTCTCTAATTTTTTGTAATGCAAGCCCAGCAGTAGATGGTCCTGCTTCTTTGTAGTAATCACTACTTGTTTTTCCAGTAATATTTGGTATTCCTGGTTTTATTACTGTAAGCAATCCTGCAATACTAGGAAAAAATTTTGCATAAGTTTTTGCTTTTTGTGCTTCATCTCTTGCTACTGCTACATCATACAAAGTAACACTAGGGTCACCTGCTAAACCTTTTGCAGATAAATCTTCTGCTTGTTCTTTTTTCTTTCTAGCAATAATTTCAAGAGGTCCACCTACTATTTCTTCTGTTTCTCCTGCTCTTGAAATTACAGCTCTTTCTGTTCTGCCTATTGTTGCATTAGCAGCACCACCACCAAGTAGTGCTAATACACGAAATATACCTTTAAATGTTCCATAAACAGGTTCATCTTGATAAGTAGATTTATTCCAAAATTTAATTCCTTCAGGTAATTTAAATTGTTCACCTACAGCATTAAATACTTTTCCAAATGTTGAATTAAACATAGCACTTCTATACACATCATTACCTGTTTGATTTGGAAATACTGGTTGTGATTTAGGTGCTGCTTGATATTGTAATTTTACTAACTTTGCAAACTCTTCATCACTAAGACCTTGTAAAACTGCTGATGATACAATTCCTGGCAAAACTCCAGGGTACATAGCTGCTAACTCTCTTGTTCTATCTACTTGGTCAGGGGTAAATTGATTTTTTTTCTTATTATATATTATTTCTTTTTGTCTATTTTTTTCTTGAATTTGATAATATTCTTCACCAAATGTATATGGTCCAATAGGTTGTTGTACCATGACTAAATACTAAATGCTTGTCTTAGTGCATTAACATCTGAATTATCTGCTAAATCTGCAAGCACTGCAAAATCTAAATCTCCAATTTCTTGTGGAGTTAAACTAGGTACAATACCTGATGTTAATGCTTCATTAGGTCTTTCTGTTGGCCTTTTTAAATCTAATATATTTCCCATACCCATAGGCATTGGAGGTGTAACTGGTTGACCACCTGCGTTCATAGCAACAGAAACTTCTTCTTCCATTGGTACAGCTCTTGTTTGGTCTGTAGTATTTGTTGCTGCAGGAGGTATAGCATTATTTCTAGCATCTACTGTAGGTAAACCAAATCTTTCTATTTGTTCACCAAGTACTTTACCTTTACCATAAGTCATACCTTTGGTTATGTTTTTGTTACTAGAACTCCTCGTAGCCATCTTCATTCTCCTCATCATCATAAAACATAAATGTAGAACTTATAATCATGTAGCCAAAAGGAAAAGCTAGTGGAGGCATTTGGTCATAATAAACTTTACCTTCATCTTTTTGTTGAAATATAATAGCATCACCTTTTTCATCAATATCTCCTAATGAGTTGTGTACTATATCTGCAAAATCTTTATTTGTAGACATTATCCACCTAATCCTTGTAGTAACTGTGCTATGCCTGGTGGAGGACCTTGTGGTGGTAAGGCACCTCCTCCAAGCAGTTCTTGTTCAGCGACTGGTATTTCTGGTTCTTCTGCAGTAAAGAATTTATCCAGTATGTTTTGCATATTATCTGGGTTCTTTCTTATCTGCACAACAGCCATAGTTGCTTTAGGGTCACCCTGTTGGGCTTGTGCTAGTAATGTATCAAACAATACACTATCAGCTTTTTCTTTTGTAATTCTATCGTTTACTCTAACTAAGTTATCTAAACCATCTAAGTTTTCTTGTAGTGTTTGTCTATCAATAATT
>Ga0222715_10005985_pt1 | contig 10331 bp, 6 predicted proteins | sample C33_9DmetaG_FD_165056 | JGI IMG/M metagenome (GOLD analysis project Ga0222715, IMG submission 165056) | Estuarine water microbial communities from San Francisco Bay, California, United States - C33_9D | ecosystem: Environmental > Aquatic > Marine > Unclassified | place: USA: California... | reverse complement strand
CCTGCGCTCGAACGTCGTCGCTCGCGTCGGTGACGAGTCTGAGTAATTTCGCCGAGTGCGTCTTCGTCGTCGCGCTCCTAATGAGCTTCTGCGTGCCATCTTTCTTGAGCGATAGCGTCGCGGCGACGTAAGCCGTTAATGGTCCAATCTCCGTCGCCGCAAACAACGCTCGACACGTCTCCGTGGCTGTCGCTTGCGTAGACGACTTCGCCAATGCCTGACACAACGCGTCGGTGACGCCGCCGCCGCCCTTGGAACTGTGCGGCCCTAGAGCGCTGCGCGTCGCTGCGAGCTCAGCGCTCAAACCTCGCGCTTTCGCGCTTTCTATGGCGTCTGCAATCGCTCGTGACGCCGTCGTCGCTACCGTCTCGCCGATGTCTCGATTGGTGTACCCGAGCAATTTGCCGAGAAATATCAAATATCCATTCAAGCCGAGTCCGCACCACGGTGACGGGCCGTCGGGAGACGCCATGGCGGACACGACACTGATGGCCAGCGCCAATAATTCGGGTTGCGGTGGGTCCACCGCGTTCGCCGCTGTCGTGCACGCTGCGATGACTGCCGCGGGCATTTCTTTCGTCATCGCCGTTGATCCACCGCCGACACTCATCAGCGTCGCGCGCGGTACGCGCATCATCGCCAGCGTCGTCCTCAATGCCGACGCAATGTCCGCCATTTTCGTCGGCCTGGCTTCTACTTTCTTTGAGGCAAGCGTGCGGTTGGAGATGTAGCTCGGCAAAAACTTGCTGCGATACGACGTCTGCGGCTGAAGCGTGTCCAAGAGCTTGGTCAACGCCGCTCTGTCGCGTCTCAAACCCGCCGCGGATTCCACGGACTGCCTCGCAGTGTTCTCCAACTCGCGCAAAACCTCGCTCACGTCTTCCATACTCGTCGCCGTCATTGTGCCATTTGCGTCTGCGACTCTCCCGTCGCGTCGCCCCGCACCCATGGTGCTCTGTCTTCGGCGTTCACTTGTCGGCTTTGACGGCGTCCTCGGCGACGCGTCGTCCTCGATGGCGTCGGGCGCCGCTTCATCACCGCTCTCGTCGTCGACCTTGCGCACGAACGGGTGATCGAGCACAGACGGCCAATTCAATCGCTGCTGCGGCTTCTTATTGAGTAATCCTTGCAGAAACGATTTAAACGACGGGCTCATCGTGTCCGGCCACTTGACGTCCTCCTTGACAATTTTCTGAATCAACGTATAAATAGACGTCGTATAAAACGGCGGCTGCCCGACGAACAACTCGTACAAAATCACCCCAACGCTCCATAAATCTACCACATGGTCGTACGGTTGCTCCTGCACGAGCTCGGGCGCCATGTACAACGGCGTACCCTTGATCGAAGTCATCACCAACGAAGACTTGCTCATCGATCGCGCCAATCCAAAATCGCAAACCTTGACGCACCGATCGGTACCGATCAATATGTTCTGCGGCTTTAAATCTCTATGAATCACCCGATTACTGTGCAAATAATACAGCGCATCGACGAGCTGCCGCGCGATCATGCGCACCTCCTTCTCCGGCAGCCGCGCGTCGTGTTCCAACACGTCGTACAGCACCCCCTGCGCAAACTCCATCACCACGACGAACTCCATGTTCGTCTCGAACGCGTCCAGCATCTTAATCACGTTCGGATGATCGAGCGTTTTCATGATATCGATCTCACTTCGCAAGCTCACCAGATCTCGCTCGGATTTCCCGTGCTTCGGGATAAATTTCATCGCGCACGCGCGTCCGCTGTACCGCTGCCGCGCCTGAAACACCTTCCCGAACGATCCCTCACCGACCGGTCGCAATATGACGTAATCATCCAGCGTCGTTTTGCTTCGAAGCGGCGCGCGACCGGGGGCGTTGGCGTCGCCGTTGCGCTCGCGCAGCGTCGTCGGCGACGCCGCGGTCGTCGGGTTTTCCATCGGTCGCGCGCGGGGGGACGTCGAGATTCGACGCGTTCGACGACGATTTCAGCGTCGACGAGCGCGCGCGGGGCGTTTCGCGCGCGCGGCGCGCGTCGCGATGCGTCGTCGACGCGTCGGCGACGTCTCGCGGTGTCGCGCGTCGGTCCCGGCGCGCGGGACGCGCGGGAGTGCAGATTGTCACGGCGACAGCTCGAGAAATCTTTGAAATCGACGCCGCGTCGACGAATCCGCGCGATACCGTCGATGCGAACGCGCGAGACGCGCGTGCGACGATGCGAACGAGCGTAAGAAAGAATCGTTGTTACACGGTGCGCGAGGGCGGGACGGGCGATCACCGCTTGCCGCGACCGCCGCGGCCGCCGCGGCCGCCGCGGCCGCCCTTGCCGCCCTTGCCGCCCTTGCCGCCGCGCCTGGCGGCCGCGCGTTCGCCGCGGGCGTCGGCGAGCTGACGCTTGTCGACGCTCGGGCCGCCGGCGTTGCCGCGATGATACTTGCGAGCGACGACGACTTTCCGGGGCTTTTTGATCGCGCCGCTGGTTGCTCGGCGCGCCTTGGCGAAGACGCGCTCGATTTCCTTGGCTTTGCTGACGTCGGGAACGTCGTCTTGCTCCATGATGGCGGAGGCGCGAACTCGAGCTTGAGAGATCTTCGCCTCGGCGCGTTTCTTCTTACGCCATTTCGCTTCGGCGACTTTCTTGATCGGGCGCGTGTTAACCGCGGCGAGCTGCGCCTTGGCCTCGGCGAGCTCAGCGGCGGTGTACTGCGGAATCGGCTTCATAAAGCGACGCTCGTCTTCAGCGAACCAGTCGGGAACGTCGTCGTCATCGAACGCGTAGCGGTTGTACGCGTCTTCGATGAGCTCTTCGCGGTCCTTCTTGCGAATCATCTTCTTCCCTAAAGCTAAGATGCGCGCCCGAGTGTCGTCGGAGAGCTCGTCGACTTCGGAATCATACCCGTAGCCCTCCGCGTCGGAGTCGCTATCCGTAGGCGGCTCCGCCTCGGCAGCGACGACTTGGAAATCGACACCATCGACGGCTTTGCGTTTCTTTTGCCGTGTGGTCTCTTCATCGGATTCGTCGTCGTACGTGTCGTCGCGTGCGGCGCCCTTGCCGCCGCGACCCGATCCCTTCGTCTTCGCCTCCGCATTGGCTTTCTTTTCCTTTGCCTTGGCTCTGAGATCATCGAAATTTTCCTCTTCCTCTTCGGTGGCTTGTTTTTTCTTCTTTCTCTCCTTCTTGCTCGGTTTGACTGGAACTTCCTCCTCGTCTTCGTCGCTGTCTAAAGCTTCCGCGGGCGCGACCTTGGACTTCTTTCCGCTCGCGAACAAATCGTTCGAGAACCACATGTCCGCAGCCTTGGCGGCGTTTTTCTTTTGCTTGGTGCCGAGATCGACGACGAGCGGGTTTGCATCTTTCTTTGACTTGGACTTTTTACCTTTCGGCGCGTCCTCGTCCTCGTCTGCGTCGTCCCACTCGAGCTCGTCGCTGTCCGACTTGAATTCGTCATCCGCGGGGTCGCTCGCGTCTTCGTCGCCGTCTTCGTCGCTTGAATCGTCGTCGTCCAACTCCCCCGCGCCGAGTTCAGTGCGCTTATCTCTACCCTTGCTAGCCTCGGTGAACTTCTCACCCTTTTTCTGTCGACGCGCCTTGTACATGTCCCACATATCATCGACTTCCTTATCTAATCGTCGCTCGTCCTCTTCCGTGTCGGAATCGGCGTCCGAGTCGTCCTCTGGCTCCTCGTCGCTGTCGCGAGCGGCGTCGATGCCCGGCGTCGGCGCCTTGGAGACGACGTCGAGCGCACCTTTAGTTTTGATGCGCGCGAGCGAGAACAAATCCATCTCTTGCTCCACGATCGCCTCGCCGCTGCTCGCCAACCCTCTCGCGACGCGAAGACGCTCCTTGGCTTTGATTTTAGCCCTCTTCTTCTTGTCTCGTCTGGCTTGGGCATCCATGGAGTTTTTCAACTCACTCATCTCGTCCAAGAGTTGGTCCTTTTCATCGCCAGCATTTTCGTCATCGCTATCGCCAGCTTCCTCTTCGTCGCCGGATGATTCGTCGGAGGAATCCTCGTCGTCGTCTTCGCCCCGTTTGCCGCCTTTGCGAGCGTGCTTCTTCTTTTCGAGTCCCGCTTGCTTACGAATCGTCATGCGCCATCGAAGCAAGAGCTTGAAGTCAGCCTTTCCTAAAACACCCAGATCGCTCATCAACGAACGAATTTCATCCGTCGTCGTCGGGTGATTGTCGAGATCCATCCATCCTTCCTCGGGCGGTTCCAAACCTTTTCGATTCTGCGTCCAGAAAAAGTCAGTCGGTCAGTCGTCGTCGTCGTCGTCGTCGTCAGAAGCCGGCGAGAAAAAGTCACAAAAGCACGAGCGAGCGAAAGCCTCAGATGGGTAAACGGCATTGTACTATAGGTTTGTTTCAGCAGGGGCTCTGACCTCCCTTCAAACAAACTGTGAAGCTGTATCTTCATAAGCTTTCGATCGCGTCGAGAAAAAACGTCGCTCTCTCCACGACGCACCTTGCCGTCCAAAATAAACGTGTGATGACTCCCAAGCATTTCTCCTGGCTTTTCGTTCACGATGAATTCCTCCGCCGTGCATTCTTTGTACAGCGTGGACGCGCCGTCTTCGTAACCACTGCGATTACGCTTTCGCTTGCCGTTATCCTTCGTGACGTCGAGCGGCTGAATCTCCGCCTCGGTGTCAGCAAACAAATGCCTCGCGTCCAATAATCTTGGATCAATCTTCGTCGGCGCCAGGTACCCACTGCACACCACGTAAATCTCAGCCGACGTTCCGCGCGACGCCACGGGCTTGGTGCTCTCAACCTTTTTAAACAACTGTTGAAACGCGTACAACAACGCGTGATACTCGACGCTCCGGAAAACCTTCGTCACGAACCACCCTCCCGGCCCCAAAAACTCCGTCGCCAGCCGCAACGAATCCAGCGTCAGCGCCGCTTGCGTGTACGACTCCTTCGCAAAGTTCCCACCGACGTTCGGCGCCCCATCGTGTATCACCACGTCGTACTTTAATCCCTGCGGCGTCACGCGTTTCAGCGCCGCTCGACAGCTCTGCGTCGTGATATCCTCCACCAGCGTCGTCACCCCTCGAATCGGTCGAATCGGCGCTAAATCCACCCCCACGATCGTCGAGCTCATGGGCATGTATTTCTGCGCCACTTGCAGCCATCCACCGGGCGCGGCGCACAGATCCATGCACGCGCGCGCCTTTGACAAAAAGTCATACTTCCGGTTCAACTGCACGAGCTTGAACGCCGCGCGCGAGCGGAACCCTTGCTCCTTGGCGAGGTAGTAGTACTTATCTGCGATCGATCGCGCGTCGCATCGCGCGTCGCTGCGGTCAGTCGGGCGCTCGCGCGCGTCGACGCGGCGTCGATTCGGTTTGCGGCGGCGGCGGCGGCGGCGCGTTTCGCGCGCGTTTCGCGCGCGCCTCGCGCGTCTCGCGCGTCTCGCGCGCCTCGAGCGACGCCGCACCTAATCGATGCTTCCCCTTGGCGCGCTTGCCCATGTCCGCGGCGACGCGGGGCGCGAGGCGCGGAGTGGGGGGCGGCGCCGGGGACGCGGGCAAACGCGCGGGCGACGAGAGCGAAGCGCCGAACGCTCGAGCGGATGGGAGAGGGCGATTAAAAGATACCGCGCGATTTAACGTCAAGCGTCGACGTTATCGGGCGTGCCCGGCGCGGGCGGGGCGTCGGGGGCGACGACGCCGAATTCCTCGGCGCGTTGCGCGACGAATCGAAGGAGGTCGTTGGCGCGCGCCTCGACGGCGACGGCGGCGTCGGCGTCGGCGAACGATTCCGGTGGGAACATGGTGGACAGTCGGTTGAGCATGCGCAAGAGGTGCGTCGCGCCGTACGCCTCGCTCGGACGCGCGTGGACGGGGTTGTGCCATTCGTCCTTGTACAGCAAGGACGCGTCGAGCGCGGCGTTGAAGGACTCTTCAAAGCCTCGAACGATGGCGCGCGTGCGCGCGGCGGTCGCTCGCTGTGTGGAGGTCTTCATCCTCGCCGGATCGGCGCGATCGGCGACGAAACGCTCCAGAACGTTCGCGACGGTGACTCGAGGGGCGACGTACGCGCGCGGATCGGTGCCGCGCGAGTCTTCGTAATCGCGAAGGAGCGCCTTGCGCAGCGCCATCGGCACGTTGACGCGAATCGTCCTCGCGACGCGCTCGTCTTCCGTGAGCTCCGGAGCCGCCGCCGACGGCTGCGCCGTCGCCACGCCGCGCACCTCCGCGCTCCCAGCCGCGCGCTTCGCGACCGCGCGCGCGCCGTCGCCGCGTCTCGCGCTCGCGCCTCTCGGCGCCGCGTTCGAGCTCGCGCGCGCCGCCGTCGCCGCCGCCGTCTTCACCCCCCCCGCGGGCCTCCCCCCGCGCTTCGGCGCGATTCCCGCCTTCGCCATCTCCGCCAAAACCCTCTCCCGCATCCTTCGCTTCGAGAGGCGACTCTGCTCATTCTTCCACAACCGCTTCCGCTCCTTCGCCTCCGCCTCGTTCCGCGGCGCCGCCGGCGCCTTCCTCCGCTTCCCCCCTCCCGCGTCCCCGACCGCGCCGTTCGCGCGCGCGCGTTTCTCCCGCGCTTCCGTCGCGTCGATCGGTCGCAGCGCGGCGCCGTCGACCCACTCGTCGACCCGTCTCGGGTGGTGGTACCCGCCGTATCTCACGAAGTACTCGCGCGCGCCGTCGTCTCGCGTCCTGCGCCTCGCGATCGTCGCGTTCACCGCCTCCTCGCCCTGCGGTCGTCGCGCGCGCGGCGCGTCGTCAGTCGTCGCCGTCGCGAGCCGCGTCGCGCGTCTCGGCGGCGCGTCACGCACGTCCAAACGAATCGCCTTGGCGCCGATTTCAAATCCATTCGTCTGTCGCGTCGATTCGCGCGCGCGCGCGTCGCGACGCGGCGCGCGCGCGCGCTCGGGGACGTCGGCGACCGCGCGCGTCGCCGCGCGGACCGCGGCCTTGGCCGCGGCGAGCATCGCGCGACGCGAACGACGCGATGTGACGATTTGAAGATTTGAAATCTTCAATTGAAATCGCGCCGCACTCGACCGCGCGCGTCTCGGCGACCGAGCGGCCGCGCGCGCGCGACCGCGGACGCGCGCGCGCGCGACGCGAATCGACGCGCGCGCGCGTCGACGACGGGCGAACGCGCGCGAAGGGACGCGCGAAGAAGAAAGATGACGGTTGGATAACGACCGAGTTCCGATGGCGACGACGACGCGACGCGACGACGACGACGTCGCTCGACGCGCGCGCGCGGCGCGCGCGAAGTTACTGCGCGCGCTGCGACGACGCGACGGCGCGCGCGAGGCGGTGCGAGAGGCGCTGACGCGACCGAGCGCGACGGCGCGCGCGAGGGCGGCGACGACGACGGCGCTCGAGGAGAAGAGACGACGGCGCGTCGGCGACGCGCGACGCGAGATCGAGCGCGTCGAGGACGCGCTGAAACGCGAGCGCGCGGCGCTGGACGCGACGCGGGCGCGGATCGCGGCGATGGAGGCGACGGAGGCGGAGGCGCGCGCGACGCTTCGGGACGCGGCGCGCGCGGCGCTCGAGGTGGAGGTGCCGTGCGCCGCGGCGGAGGTCGATCGCGAGTTTCGCGCGGTGAGCGCGGCGAGAGATGCGGAGGCGCGACGGGCGATGGCGCGGCTGCGAGCGCTGCTGCCGGTGAGGATCGATGAGGAACGAGGGGGACGCGCGGCGCCGCGAGGCGTGCGCGCGTGCGAGTGGCGAGTGCCGGACGCGATCGATGATCGAGGGTTCGACGCGCACGAACTCGCGGCTGGGTTGGGGGCTTTGATGCATTTCAGCGCGCTCGCGTCGCGGTATCTCGACGCGCCGCGATTGCACAGGGGATCGCACGCGGCGTCGCAGTCGTACGTGTGGGCGCCGACGAGCGCGTGGGACGACGTGGACTCGTCGGTGTGGGAGAATAAAGGCACGGTGCACGTTCGCGATTTTGCAGGCGTGAATTCAGAGCGCTTGGAGCTGTTTCTACCGCGCGCGGTCGTGGAAGGGTCGTGCGATCCCGCATCGGTTCGCGAGAGCAGACTGCGGCTCAAGCGAGCGATTCGACTGTTGACGAGATCCGTCTCGGTCATGTGCGCGCACCAATCGCGAGAGTGCGGCGTGATCGCGCCGCCTAATTGGGGGCCGTTTTCTCAATTGTGTGCGCTCACTTCGGCGGTGGCGAAAGGTGAAGAGACGACGACGACGGCGACGCAACGCGCGCCCGCGCGCCGACAAACGCCGCCGCAAATTTTGCGCACCTCCACGAACGATCGCCGACGCGAGTCCGTGGAGTCGTTTGAGTCGCGAGACGTGGTTCGAAACGTAACAGATGGCGCGCACGCGAACCGCGGTGATGCGGTTAAACGCGCGGTGTCGTCGACAATCGCGGAAATTTCGCGAAACCATTGGCTTTCCGCTCGCGCGTGGGCGCAGACGCCGCGAGAATCCAACGCGATCGTCGACGACGACGAGTTGCTTTTCGAAACTTTAAACACCGGCGGTTTCTTCATCGATCACGATTCAGTGGACGATATCGGTGGCTGGGAGGCGATTCACGGCAACCGTTCGCGCCCGGCGGCGGTCGACGACGTCGTCGCCCCAGTCTCGAACCGCGGCCTCGTCTTACCGCCACCACCGAGCGCGGTGGACGACATAGAGCATTGGGAGCGCGCCATGCTGGTGGATAACCAATCAAGTTGTTGAACGGCGCGTGCGATTGTAACACTAGATGTACACTACATTTGACTACGACGCGCTCGCGCCGAACGAAACGTCTTTTACGACTTCACCAGACTCAAAATCTCTTCCACCCGCGTCCGCGTCTGCGCCAACGAGCACGACGTATCGATCACGTAATCCGCCTTCGCCCTCTTCTCCGCGTCCGGGATCTGACGCGCCGCGATGCCATTAAACTTCTCCTCCGTCATCCCGTCGCGTTTCAACACGCGCGCCCGCTGCGTCGCCTCGTCTCCCGTGCTCACCACGCACACCGCATCCACGCTCGCCTCGTAGCCTTTCTCGTACAGCAGCGGAATGTCAAACACCACCACGTCATCGTTCGCGTGCGCCTCGACGAACGCCTCTCTCGCGCGTTCCACCAGCGGGTGCACCGCCGACTCGAGCGCGCGCATCTTCGCGTCGTCCCCGATGACGATCTCCCCGAGCTTCGCGCGGTCGATCGCCCCCGTCGCGGCGTCTAAGACGCCGTCACCGAACATCTCGGCCACGACGGCGACGGCGGCGCCGCCGGGGGCGTATAAATCGTACACGACCTGCGCGCGCGACGACGAGCGGGACGGTCGGGTCAGCGCGCGGCTTCTCTCGAGCGTTCGGCGCGCCGCGAGAGGACGACGTCGACGCGCGCGCGCGCGAGGGCTCAACGCACCGCGTCGGCGTCCATGACGGCCACGCCGAGGTCGCGAAACATGGCGGCGACGGTGGACTTGCCCATGCCTATGGAGCCGGTGAGCCCGAGTCGCGTCGTCGAGCGCGACATGACGACGCGCGCGCGACGAGGCGCGCGCGCGACGCGCGAGACGCGCGCGCGGGTTCGAGCGACGCGCGTCGTCGACGTCGCGGGCGCGCGCGATCGATCGGTCGAACCGACGCGCATGCGCCGAGCGAGGCGCGCTGTGACGCGCGGCGACGCGCGCTTCTCAAATCGACGAAATCATCACAAACTCAGAGCTCGCGCTAGTTTACTTTTTGGAAAACCCGAGACCGTTATCCTCGGCGTAACGCGCCATGAATCGCATGAATCTGTCCCAATCTCTCTCCGTCTTCATCACGTATCGCGCCTCGATGCCGCTCGGTTTGCCGTTGATGAACTTCGCGTTGACGTCCACCGTGCTCATCTCTCCCTCCTCGTCGCTCAGGAACATCCCCGTGATGTCGCCTTGACCGTTTTCAAACACGTCCGGTTCGGCGAAGATGAAGAACGCCGTGCCGTTGGTGCCGTCCTTGCTTCGCGTGAGCTTCACCTCGGGCACCGAGGTTTCGTTTTGGCCCTTGACGAACTGAATCGACGTCGTCCCCGCGCGCGTCACCGCGCGCGACGCGCGAGTCGCGCGCGCGACGCCGCGGCGCACCGCGGACGGTCCGCGGGCGATCGTCGCCCGAGAGGCGAGCGTCTGCGCGCGCATCGCGGGGTTTCTCGAGGCGGATGGGACGAGGTCGCGTGACGTCGACGGTCGTTTCGACGGTCGCGCGGCGCGCGCGAGCGGTCGCGCGGCGGTTTCGGACGTCGCGCGCGGGCGCGGGAGGTCGGTCGCGAAGACTGCGCGTCGCGGGCGAGATCGGCGGTCGCGCGCGCGCGAGCGTCGGTGTGAGGCGCGGGGGAGCGTTATCCAGAGGCGCGTCGGCGCGCGGCGTCGCGGA
>Ga0222715_10005983_pt1 | contig 10332 bp, 9 predicted proteins | sample C33_9DmetaG_FD_165056 | JGI IMG/M metagenome (GOLD analysis project Ga0222715, IMG submission 165056) | Estuarine water microbial communities from San Francisco Bay, California, United States - C33_9D | ecosystem: Environmental > Aquatic > Marine > Unclassified | place: USA: California... | reverse complement strand
GAGCGACTGGCAGCCGCAACGGCGACGCTGAACGTCGCCCGCGATACTCCGGCGCTCGGCGCGCGCATGGAGGCCTTGATCGCCCGACGCGACAATCTTGGGTAGAAACGGCGGGGGGTACATCGGCGCAATGATTGCCTACAATAGCGCGATGTCGATGCATCGCGCCTTTCACAGACTGCTTCTCCTCTTAATGCTGTTTGCCGCCCAGGGTTGTGGGACCCTTACCTCGAGCGGTAACAGCCGTGCAGATAATACCCCAGTGGGAGGCTGGCAGCCCTGTCAAGGCGAGCGCCCCAGAGTCTGTACCATGATCTACGACCCGGTCTGTGGTCGGCGCGAGGACAGCACCGTCGAGGACTATGCCTCATCCTGCAACGCGTGTGCCGACGTCGCCGTGACGGCCTGGCATCCAGAGACCTGCGAGGAATAACATGTCACTGACCAATCGCATCCTCCTAGCCATGGTTGCAGGTATCGCGCTGGGTTCATCGCTCGAGGGGGTAATGGGTGTGATCGATCCCGAGGGAGGCCTGTATGCCTTTATCGAAAACGGATTGATCCTGGGTTTGTTCGATGTGATGGGGCGGGTGTTTATTGCGTCGCTAAAACTGCTGGTCGTGCCATTGGTAATGGTATCGCTGATATGCGGCATGAGCTCTCTCGGCGCCAGTAGCCGGATGGGGTCGATAGCCGGCAGAACGATTGCGCTCTATCTGTTTACTACAGGTGTGGCGGTATCCTTGGGCCTCACAGCCGCCATGGTGATTGGCCCGGGCAAAGGCGTCGAGGCAATGACTGCGACAGCTTTCGAAGCCAAGGCAGCACCGCCACTGACGGATACCCTGGTGAATATTTTTCCAAGTAACCCTTTCAAGGCCATGGCAGAAGGGCAGATGCTTCAGGTAATTGTGTTTGCGCTATTGGTTGGCTTTTCTTTGACCCGGGCGGGCGATGCCGGGGAACGATTGGCAAGCTGGTTTCGTGACATGGAAGTGATTGTCATGAAGATGGTCGGCATTCTGATTGAACTCGCTCCCTATGGCGTATTCGCCCTGCTTTCCAAACTCTTCGCGACCATGGGATTCGGAACCATCATTGATCTGGCAGCATACTTTTTTACCCTCCTGGGTGTGCTCCTGTTTCATGGCTTGGTGGTGTACAGCGGTCTGTTGAGGACCTTGACGGGATTGAGTCCCCGTATTCTGCTCCAGAAGATGCGCCGCGTTTGGGCCTTTGCTTTCTCTACCGCGTCTTCCGGCGCAACACTTCCCATTACGCTGCGCACGGTCGAGAAACGGCTCGGTGTCAGCAAGAGTGTGGCAGGTTTTTCTGTGCCGCTGGGCGCCACCATCAACATGGATGGCACGGCGATTATGCAGGGCGTAGCAACCGTGTTTATCGCACAGGTTTACGGTGTAGATCTCACCGCCGGCCAGCTTTTGATGGTGGTACTGACAGCGACCTTGGCTTCCATAGGCACTGCGGCCGTGCCGGGGGTAGGGCTGATCACACTGGCTCTGGTATTGCAGCAGGCCGGGCTGCCCGTAGAGGGGGTCGCGCTAATCATTGGGGTAGACCGCTTTCTGGATATGGTTCGCACAATGGTGAACGTTACCGGCGACGCCACCGTAGCAACCATCGTGGCCCACCGTGAGGGCCAGTTGGATCATGACGTCTATGGCGATCCGGAGGCAGACCACGGTGGTGATCTCGAGGACGCCCATCCCACAGGAGCCTCGGCATGAGCCTAAAAGTGCAAGTGGTGCCCGTGACGCAGTATCAGCAAAATTGCTCCATCATCCAATGCGAGCAAACCGGTCTTGCCGCCATTGTCGACCCCGGTGGCGATATCGAGCGCATCGAGGCAGCGATTGCCGCAATGAATGCCACGGTAGAGAAAGTGCTGCTGACGCACGGGCACCTGGACCATTGTGCCGCCGCCGATGTGCTACGCCAAAAACTCAGCGTGCCGATGGAAGGCCCGGAACAGGGCGACAGCTTTTGGATCGACAAACTGCCCGAGTGGTGTGAAATGGCGGGTTTTCCCCGAGCCGAGCCCTTTACGCCCGATCGCTGGCTCGAAGACGGCGACACGGTGACCGTGGGAGAGCAAACGCTGGAGGTCATTCATTGTCCGGGGCACACGCCCGGTCACGTGGTTTTCTTGCATCGAGAGACACAGTTGGCCTGGGTGGGTGATGTTCTGTTTGCAGGCTCAATCGGCCGAACAGATTTCCCGATGGGTAATCATGAGCAACTGATTCACTCCATTCGCGAAAAACTGTTTCCCATTGGCGACGACATACGCTTTGTGCCAGGCCATGGACCGGATTCAACCTTTGGTCGCGAGCGAGCCAACAATCCGTTTGTGGCGGATACCCAATACGGCTGACTAGCGGGTCGGGTAGGGGGTCCCTGCAAACACCGTTGCTTTCACCCGAATGTGGCGCAGTGTGTCGCCCGGTGCCGTCATGGGGTCCGTTTCCAGCACCACAAAATCCGCGCGCTTTCCAGCGCGGATCGAGCCGATCTCATGTTCCCGTCCTATTACTCTGGCCGCGCCCGATGTCACGGCCTCAAGGGCAGACGCTCTGGAGAGCCGCTCGGTGGTGAGGCCTGATGCGCCACTGATGGTCTGGCGCTCACTTGCCGCCCATACCAGGGTTAATGGAGACAGTGGCGCCATCGGCGCATCGGAATGTAGCGTGAGGGGCACCCCGTTTCGTTCCAGTGATCCCAACCGGGTCATTTGTGCGGCTCGATCTGGCCCGAGCCAGCTGCCCGAGTAGGCTTCCGATAGAATGTAATGGTAATAGGGGTTCACGCTGGCCTGCGCACCCAGGGTCGCCAGCTGAGCGCTTTGTTGTTCGGTGCTGTAGGCGAGATGCTCCACGGTGGCGCGATGATCGGGCCGCGGAAAGTCCTGCTGTAGTCCCTCTATCAGCTTAAGAAACCGGTCAACTGCCGCATCACCATTGGCATGCGCGTGTAACTGGAATCCTTCACGCCAGAACACCTCACCATATGCCCGCAAAACCGGCTCAGGCACCATCCAGACACCTTGATGGCCATCCAGATAGCCGGGCGAGCCCATTTGCGCGAGCCCGGAAAAAATGGCGCCGTCGATCATCAGTTTAAAGTGATTGCCCACCATCACCCTGTCATCGTTGCGCTGCTGCCAGCCGCGAATTTCCGCCAATGCCTCTTCGGGTGATATTCCGCGACTGAGAAAGTCGACAATGATGGGTGTCAGAATGATCCGCACCGGCACGGGGTAGGCGTGTGCCGCGGCCCGCACCCCGGCGATCTCTCCGACGGGATTGCCATAGATCCCCGTACCCATATCCAGCGCTGTGGTGACCCCCGCCTGATGGAGCATGGCCAGAAAATTGAACATGCCGCCGCCAAATCGCTGGGGTAAGAAGAGAAAGCCGAGCTTGGGCACCACGGCCCTGAGTCCGTTTTCGTAAAAGTGTCCGCGCGCCCAGTCTGCGCCCTCATCCATTTGCGCATCGGCTTCGGTCACACCCAGCATCGCCCAGGCCGCGTCATTACCAATCAGCTCATGAAAGGAGCGGTGCCATAGCATCACGGGCTGATCACCAAACCAGTCGTTCAGATCCTGACGCCAAATATCGCCATGCCACAAAGGGTGATAGCCCCAGGTAATGAAGGGCTCGCTGGAATCGGTGTGCTTTGCTGCCAGCTCCTTTAGACGCCTTTGGTAACCCTCCGGGGTGGTTTCACCGGGAAACTCACCGGTTGGTAGGGACCAGTCATCCGGCGCCAGAAATGGAAACTGAGTGAGTACTGCTGGTAGTGCGGGATGCACGTGTGGGTCGATAAAGCCAGGTAGCAGCACGTCGTGCTCAAACTGGCGGTCGACTCTGCCGCCTCTGGCATCGGCCAAAGGCAGCAAGCTCGCCTCGGATCCTACGGCGATGATGGCGCCGTCTTCGACCGCCACGGCGGTGGCGGTGGGCAGTGCGGGCTCCATCGTGCGTATCAGCTGGGCGGTATACACCACCAACTCAGCCTGCGCAGGCACCGCCATCGATAGCATGATGGCCAGTGCACTAATCGCCCGGTAGTAAGCGGAGCGCGAATTCATTTCTGATTCCCCACGGCAGTAACGCTAGCGGATGACTTTAACCCAATCTCCAGTGCGGGGTTCGCCAGTGGGGTAGTAACCGTTAATGAGACGGAGCTGATTTTCTGCATCAGGCAGTTTGACGCTGCTGGCCAGGGAGGCGAAGGTGGCGCCTCGGGGCACCTGAATGTAGTGCAGAGTGTGGCTGGTGCCAGCGACTTTTTCGCGGGCTGTCAGCGGCCGAAAGCTGTCGATAATAGTCCGGAAACCCGCATCGGCCGCACCAAGATCCGGTGCCTCTCCCTCGAACAGAAAACGATAGCTGTGATCGATGACCGCCAGCCGCACCGACTGTCCGCCGCTTGATGCAATACCAGTGGCGCCTTTCAATCCGAATTGTTCAATGGCTTCGAGCTCCGTGACTTCGCCCTGGGCACCAGAGCGCAGACTGGCCTTGGCATCTTGCTCGGCGTCGATTCTCGCAAGTCCAATGGTCAGAATCTGGCTACCATCCGGTGATGTCGCGACAATTTCCCGACTGGCTTGCCTGACACGCCAACCTGGAGGATGGGCGAACGTAAAGTTCAGCTTGTTGTGGTAGAAGCGATCAGAGTCACTCTGTGCCGCTGCGCTGGCCCCGTAAACCAGACCCTCGGTTTGGCGGCGGTATTCGCCGGGGATTTCAGGGTTCTCGGGCATCTCCGCAAGGTCCAGTTCATTGGCGGCCTTGATGACGGTTTGCAAACGCAGATCATTACGGGGATGGCTGGCGTAAAGCCCGTGATAGGTTCCAGAGGGTTTTCCACTGGCCTTAGCCTGCACGCGCCGGTACTGCTCCTGATCTTTCAGCACGCCGATAACCGACAGCATTGAATCTACGTCATAGCCGGTTTGATGCAGGTACTCCGCTCCGGCCGAATCGGCTTCAAGCTCCATGTCGCGGCCAAAGCCCGAAATAATTTCGGCGCCATACATGCTGGCAGCATCGTAGACATCCCCAGAACCGGTCAGGATGTAGGCAGACACAGCGGCGACCTTGGAGGTCACTTGCGCCGTTTGCCGCCGGGAATGATGGTTCTCGGTGATATGTCCTATCTCGTGTGCCAGAACACCTGCGAGCTCGGCTTCGGTATCGAGGTATGCCAGCAAACCTCGGTTCACATAGATAAACCCCCCGGGCATTGCGAAAGCATTGATGTCGGGTGAATCGAGTAGCGTAAAGGTGAAGCTGGGGCGAGTGATGCCAGCGTCGCGTAAAAGTCGCTCCCCCACAGCGCGGACGTAGTCGTCGAGCTCGGGGTCGTCGTAAATCCCGATATTCTCGATCAGCTTCTGGTGCTCTTCAGCCACCTCCTTGGGCATCTCGACGGATTTACCGCCGACCGTGACGGTAGAGGAACTACTGGCACATCCCGTCAGCAAAACGGCGAGGCAGGACAGCAAGAATGGCGCGTGCAGTAATCGCATGGTGGTCTCTTAGTGATGAGCAGAGAGGTATTCCAGGAGCTGATCGCCCAAGCTATCGCAGGCGGTGCCCTGAACCGGGGCGATAATCGGAATCGGTACCACAACAGCTGGCATATAGCTCTGACCACTCGTCACTGCGCTAACCTTGCCCACCTCGACTTTGTCGGTGAAGTTCCAAATCGTAGCCTCATACTCGGATTCCGTGCCCCAGGTGCCGAAGCCGAAACAGCCGGCTACGCCGGGCCCGATCCCGCAGCTCATGGATCCGGTGCTCTCGGTATCGACGGTTTTGCCGTCGATCCAGATCATGTACTCGAGCTTCATCTCGGCTAAGCGATCTGCGACCGGCGGGAGCTGCAAAAGAAAATCAATCGCCTGCGGCTGCATGGGTGCGGTGCGCGGCTCGAACCAGGGATAAAACTGGTTGATAAAGGCGATTTCGTTGATCACTTCGATGCTGGGATCCCCGCTGTGAATGTGGTCGCCGATACACTCAATAAAATCAAATTCCGTGTCGTAATCAGGGGCATGGCGCCGACCCAGAATGACCACGCTCGACTCACCAATACCGGCAACGGGTTCGTTATAAGTCATTTCGTCGACGGTGGCATTGACGCACCCGCCCAGCAACAGAGCGAGCACAATCAGCAGGGGGCCACGACAATGCCTGTTGATTCGCAGGTGCTTCATTGATCTGGTGCTCCATCCTGCGAGTCGTTGGTCAATGTCTCGTCGGGAGTGGTGGCAGACATGCTGGCTTGCTGATCACGCAGCGCAATGGTGTCCAGCCAGGAGGCCACTTCAGGTCTTGAGCCAAAGGTCGTAATAAAGTGAGCACCCGCATCTCGCAGCGCCACAACCGCGGCGAGATTCACAGCCTCCTCGTCGGTTTGCAGAAACGCCGTGGGCGTTTTGCCATAGGCAGTAATGGGCCATGACGCAAGGCGCTCATCGGGATTGAAGGTCAGGGTGCCATCCTCTTGTTCATGGACGGCTGACACGTCTACCAGCCGGAATTCGTAGCGCATCCAAATCTCATAGACTTTGACATTGGTGTGCGTGGGTATGGTGTATTGCAGCTCGGCAATGTTGGGGATGAGTACGCCGTCTATCTCCCCTCCACGATTCTTGAGTGCAACGGCACTCTCGATACGCACTACCCTCTCGAACAGCCCAGCGAACAGGGTATCCCAGAATTCCACCTGAGCTTCTCCGGTTTTAACCAGCCAGTCCGAGTCAGCGCGTCCTTTTGCTTCATCAAAAAACTCGTGTTGAGCAAAAGCGGCTGGATAGATGACGCCGATGGTGATGGGAAGAGGGTCCAGTAGCGGTTTCGGGAAATTGCCTTCGACGATCACCTGTTTAGCAGCGCACCCTGCGAAGAGCAGCGCGAGGCAGAGCAAAAGGAGCCAGCGTCCCACAGTGGACGGCTCAGGGTCTGAAGTCGTTGAGGCCAACGAAGCTACCCCCATTTCTTAGGGTCAGTTCTCGCATCAGTGTAGCAAACCGTACTCCGGTCGCCTGCAGTTCCGGGGGCCGAATAAACTGCACCGGGAACCCCACCCCGTGGATGCGTACCCTGCGCTCGCCACTTGCTGCTTCGGCATTGAGCAGATCCACAGTGCGTACCACTTCCTGAATGGATGGTCCGGTGAACTCATCGCCAAAGACATAAACTGAGATTTTCTTGCCCGGGTCGTAAAAAGTTCTCACCGCATTGGTGATGCCCTCAACGGGCGATGAGTTGGAAAAGACGTTCCAATTTCTCAGATTCTGCAGAATGAGGCTTCTCCGCGCAGGGGTATCGGGAATCCACTCGCCTCGGTAGCGGCTGAACAGATAGTTGCCCATGTCATTGAGCACCTGAATGCCTTTGACCTCGGGGTAGATATTGAGAGTGGCCTCCATCTCCAACAGCATGCGCTCCCAGGCGTAGGAGAACATTGAGCCCGAGGTATCAATAACAAAAATGATGTACTCGCTGTCGACCGGTATGCCACCAATAAGCTGATTTTTTTTCTGTGCGTTACGACCTAGCAACCGCAGTTCTTCTTCAGACAGCTTTTGTTTGGCAATGGCCAGTTGTTCGCGAACGATGGCATTGGCATTTTGAGATGTGTTGAGCGCATCGTATTCGGATCGGGTGCGCGCCAGCGTGCCGTGTAAGATAGCAATGCGTTCTTTGTAGTCAGAGATCTGCTCGCGCTTGACTTCCAAGTCGCGGTTCAGAATGGTTGTTTCCCCGCGGATTTCAAACAGCTGCTCGGTCAACTCAGCCACCACCGCCTCCGCTTCTATCGAGGCTTCCTCAATTATCTGCGGCTGTACCGTTTTGGTAATCATCAGCAGCAGGATCACGGCCCCAAAGCCACAACAGATGACATCCAGAAATGACAGTGAGAACTCAGCGGGTGCGCGTCTAGCTCGCATGATCCCCTCTCACGGCCAATCTGTTGACGGCGATAAAAAGCTGCCGTTGGAGGCACGGGCCAGCTGCCAGTATTCCGAGGCGGCCATGGGGTCTCCCTCCATCGGAAACAGGATGGTGTTGACCGGCACGCCGGAAGGTAGCTGCCTGATTGCTTCACGAAAGAGTCGGAGACGCTCATCGCCACTGACTCGGTTGCTGCGGGGAGGGCGCTCTCCTTGAGTTGGCAAGCCATCTGTCAGTAAGAAGATATTGTCGGGTGGCACTGGGAATGCCGCGAGCGAAGCAAAAGCGTTGTGCAGGCTCGTTCCGCCAGCCGGAACCTGTTCTCTCAACGCATTACTAATCGCCTCGAGCTTGGGCGTATCCGCGACTTCGAGCCATTGACCTGCAGTTTGCTCGAGCGCCGTTTTCGCCTCGGTACCAAAGGTAATGACCTGAAACTGCGCATTGACAGGCAGTTGGGCAGTTAACCAGTCGACCGTATTGAGTGTGCGAACCCACTTCCCCGCCTGTTTCTGGAGCGCAGCGTCCATATTGCGGAGCCGAATGACGTTGACCAGCTGGTTGGCCAGCATGCTCGCGGAGGTATCGACCAAAATCACGATGCGCTGCCCGCCAAGGTTCAGTCCCGTCAAATATTGACGGTTGCCTTCCCCTACAAACTCGCGAGCGCTGCGACCCGCCTCTGCTTCGGCGGCTTCCTCTAACAGACGGATCTTCTCTTCCAACTGATTGATCTCGGCCTGCAGCCTCGCAACCACCTCACTATCACTGACCCCGGACTCTTCAATCGAGGCAATCAAGGCCTCGTACTCATCGAGCTCTTCGGTAATCCGACGAGCGAGCCCGTCGGCTTCTACAATTTCCAGATCCGCTTCATCGAGGGCGTTGCGTAGGCGCACCAGACCTTCCTGTCCCTCGAGAATGTCCTCCTCGAGCAGATCCACCTCGGAGAGTACCTCAGCGTTTACCGTTCGAATTTCGACCTCAAGTGAGTGGTCGATAATGAGAAAGACCAGTACGACCGCGCCAAAGCCGCAGGACATGATGTCGAGAAAACTGAGGTTGAAAGTAGAGGACTGTCGGTGACGACGCGCCACGGCTCAAGGCTCCACGGCGATAAACTGTATTTCGACCCCTTCCGCGATGAGCCGATCTCCCGGTTTCAGGGGCGTTACCCCTTCGACAGGGCTACCATTCAAATGGGCTCCCACACCAGGTTCGATGGTGATTTCGCCGTGCCCGGTGACCACCATGCCCGATGCCAGAGCGGCCCCCGATTGCAGCGGTGCGGCATGGCCGGCGATGAGCTGGTGCGTCACAGGCGCGGCGTTCGGCGGTATGTTCGGTGATGCTGCTGCGGAGCTGTGGGGGGGTTGGTTAACGGCGCAGGGTACTTCGCGCTGGAAGATCAGCTCGCTACCGCTGGTGGGTATGCCGCGGGCGATAACCGGTAGCGCCTCGGCGCCAATGTTGGCTACCGGTAGGGGCAGGTCTAGTCCGGGCAGCACCGCGAGCAGCGAGTCGAGGGCAACAAGGGTGCAATCCCCATTGATCAAGGGCGACACGGCTTTACTGAACGCGGCACCAACCGTTTGTAACCTGTCCGCAGCGATGCGGGCAACGTGGCCCTCGAGCGTGCAGCTCGCCTCACTCTGCGTGGCCAGAGACTGCAGCAATGCTGGAATCTGTTCGTAGAGCTTTTGCTCCGTTTCCGCACGTCGTTGGGGATCAAAGCGAGTTTGCGCGACAAACTGCTGCCCGATGAGCTCTGCGATGTCATCCATCAGGCCCAAAAGTCCATGACCCGGAAGCAAGTGGGTGTCGCCCGCGCGCGCTATGCCATCCGCTACCAAGACGGGCGTGATGCTGGCCTGATGTAACTGCAGCTCCACGTGGATACAGGATTGGCCCACAGCGCCCCCTACCAACGCGCTTCGGTGCACTACGCCGCCCACACTGGCGCGAAGCGACTGAAGAATTCCCAGTAGTAGCGAGAGTTGATCAGACTCCATCGCGCCCGGCACCGCCAGAGTCAGTTCGCTGTCTACGTCGCCCAACAGGGCTTCGAGGTGCGCGTGAGCGAGATCCGCGGTATGACGCGCGGGCCCGAGCGTTGGGCTAAGCGGTTGGGTGGAGAGCCGATGCCAGTACCGACTGTTCACCTCGCGCGGCGCGCGGCGGGCCTGTTGCCAGGCAACCTCGCCGAATCGATAGTGGTCCTCACTGAACCATGCAAAGCCGGGTGACCAGTTATCTTGCTCGTTGCGCCATAGGCGCAACGAGGCGTCGTTGCAGTCGAGGAGAATCAATTGCGGGGTACCGTAAGATGCCTGAGCAG
>Ga0222715_10005978_pt1 | contig 10336 bp, 8 predicted proteins | sample C33_9DmetaG_FD_165056 | JGI IMG/M metagenome (GOLD analysis project Ga0222715, IMG submission 165056) | Estuarine water microbial communities from San Francisco Bay, California, United States - C33_9D | ecosystem: Environmental > Aquatic > Marine > Unclassified | place: USA: California... | reverse complement strand
CAACGGCCCAATCGTTATTGGCACAACCGGTGATCCCGCGACTCCTTATCATCAAGCTGTCTCGCTGGCGGAGATTTTGGACGGTGCGAAGCTTTTGACCCTGAAGGGTGAGGGCCACACTGCCTATGGAGACAATAGCTGCATCAATTCGCTCGTTGATGCCTACCTAGAAGGCCAAGATCTGGGGGAGGGCGACCTCACCTGCTTCTAACCATTTAGAGGTAGAGGGCGGCCAGAATTGCAGCAAAGATAGCGATGAATATCGCAGGGGTCACATACTTCACTACCTCAAACCAGGGCCTGAAACTAATAACTCTTTTTCTCAGTGCCGACTCACCAGGCAGTGCCTTGAGGTCATCAATTACCGCCTGGGCCTGGCTTGCAGCTGAATACTCAGCCAGCGCTCCTAGGATTCCGGAGGCTAAGAGAATCAGCGCAAAGGCATGAACAGTCCAACCGCCGTTCTCGGCAATTGCCGGGGTTGCGATCGCGGCAAATGCCAAGAGCCCAGTCGGAGCAAGCTGAGCGAGCACAACGTGAAGGCGGTTTGTTTGGAACTCTCGGATTAGTTCGGCCTCTGTCATGGTTGCTCCTTCTTGGTCCTCGATTACTAGGTTAGGCAACATTGGCTTCCAACGCACTTCAGCAGCGCTTAGCGCGCAGATTTGTGAAGCTGCTATCCGGATCTACCGATGGTAAACCACCTTGGCTATCAGCTGTAGCCGAGGGTGATGAGGGTGGCTTCTTTCTACCGGGCGATGCTCCCTGGGTTGTTCACAGAGACTTTGCCACCCTTGTGGGTGGGGTCAGGGCTCTTCTCTTGCAGGCATTGCACCCGGGAGCGCTTGGGGGAGTGGCGAAGCACTCGAGGTATGAGGAAGATCCCTTGGGCAGGCTTTCGGGCACCATTCGCTGGCTGACCGTCACCACCTTTGGTTCGATGACCGCAATCAAGAATGAGGCAGCCAGGGTGAACAGAATGCATGACCGGGTTGCCGGCGAATACAAGAAGAATTCCGGAGAGAAGACCGCATATAAGGCAGCCGATAAAGATCTGCTGCTTTGGGTTCACATCGCTTTTATGGACTCATTTCTTAGAACCCACCAGAACTACTCAAAGGCACCCATACCAGGGGGTGCAGATGCCTACGTCTCCCAATGGTCAAGGTCTGTAGGTCCATTGGGGCTCGATCAATGTCCAATGACAGAGGCAGAGCTAGAGCAGGCTCTCGATAACTATCGTCCGCAGCTTCGCGCGGATGCCGACGCAAAGTCGGTAATCAGCTGGATTAGGAAAGCTCCGCTACCCAATGCAGCTAAGCCAATCTACAAGCTGCTATTTCACTCTGCCCTCGCTACGCTCCCTGAGGATCTGCGAAAGATGATTGGCATCCGGGGATATCCGCTCTGGCTTCTCAGGCCGATCACGACCACCCTTTTGCGCCTTGGAAGAATGTCTATTGGGCCAGATTCTCCAATCGAGGATGCAGCAATCGCGCGTCTAACCAGACTGGGAATGATTTAGTAATGCGAACAGTTTTCTTACCCGGACCATGGGTCCCCAAGTTTTCACTTGGCCCTCCTAACTAAAAAGGGCACCTCGGCAATAGGTGCCCTTTTTGCTTTGGGCTAGGATTTTGGGTGTTTCGCCACCTTAGCTCAGTCGGTAGAGCAGCTCCCTCGTAAAGAGCAGGTCGCCAGTTCGATTCTGGCAGGTGGCTCTAGGGTGCACTCTCTCTGACCTCAAGGGTGAAAGGCGCCAGTCGGTGCCTGCCGACTCCTGTTTGACCCTCAATCCTCTCAATCAGCATTTCCACTGCCATGGCTGCGATGGCGTCCTTGGCTGGCGAGACAACAGTGATTGTTGGATTAGAAAATTTAGTTAGCTCACTGTCGTCCCAGCCGACAATTGCGACATCCTCAGGAACGCGAACCCCGCTCTTTCTAAGTTCCTGCAGTGCTGCAACGGCAAAGCGGTCATCCCTGCAAAGGAGACCATCAAAATAGAGCCCTGACTCAAGCGCCCTTCGAACTGACAAGGCCGCTGATTCAGCACTGAAACTTTCTACAGAGAGTACGAGCTGGGGATCCAAAAACAGTCCAGCCTGGTCGAGCGCATACTGATAACCGGCTAGACGCCGAATGGTTGCGCCCGCATTGTCGTTATCGACTGCGCCGAGAAAGGCAATCTTCTTTCGACCCCGTTTTACTAAATGCTCAACTGAAACTTTTGCCGCTTCGACATTGTCAATCATGACGTGGTCGATTGACAAAGGCATTGCTGCCTCGCCAAGAAGAACTACTGGAGTATTGGCTTGAATCTCTGCAATCTCAAGGCTGGTGACTTGCGATGGCTGGAAAATAACACCGTCAACCAATCCGGCTTCCCTGTCCCGCATCACCGCAAGCTCACGCTCTGCGATACCATCTGTCTGCTCGATGAGAACCCTATAGCCGCGGGCCTCGGCAGCCTTCACAATTGCATCAGCAATAGAGGAGAAGTAGTGATGGGCCGTTTCCGGCACTGCGAGGGCAATCATCCCCGTTCGGCCAGTTACAAGGCGTCGCGCCGTCAGGTTGGGCCGATAACCGAGCGAATCAATTGCTTCCTGAACACGTGAACGCATTGCGTCACTTACGTGTTCGTAATTGTGCACAACGTTAGAAACTGTTTTTACCGAAACTCCGGCAAGTTTTGCAACGTCTGATAGACGTACAGTTTTGGCCATTGTCATGGCTTTATTCTTACCTAACTAGGCACGGTCAAGTGCCTTTTTTGTCACAAATTCATCACAAAATGCAGTAAATACTACAAAATTATTTACAACGTTGTAAAAATAAGCGAAGCAAGAGCTTGCTGTCAGTAAGCACCACAACGTAGAGGAAAGATTGGGATGGCTTCTCTTTACAACGTTAGTAAAGGTCGCAAAGGCGGTGGCCTCGCCAGCCGCGAGGCGCGCAGTAGCAATCTTGCAGGCTGGGGCTTCCTAGCTCCCTTCCTGGCTATTTATGCTGCTCTGCTGGTTTACCCAATCTTCCAAGCCATTTCAATGGGCTTCTATGATCTCGACTTACTGGTCATCTCCGATCGCACCTGGATTGGTTTCGACAACTATGTCCGAATGTTCTGGGGCACGGAAATGGCTTGGACCCTCGAGAACATGGCGGATTGGCGTATAGCCGGACTCTTCCTTCTAATTCCTATTGGATTGGCGATCAAGTCCAAGAAACTGGGATTCGTTGAGGGCCTAGTTCTTGCCGTGCTGGTTGTTTCGATCTTTGGGGTTGCGATGGGTTTTGCACCATCAGCTGATGGTCGCTGGTTCGACTCCCAATTCTGGCTCTCGTTTGGCAACACAGTCCTTTTCGTGCTCTTGTCTACGCCGCTAATCGTCGGGTTTGGGCTCCTGCTCGCTCTTGCACTCAACAGACCTGGTAAGTGGACCGGAGTTCTGAGGACGCTTTTCTTCGCGCCTTTTGTCCTTTCTGTTTCGGTATTGACGCTGATTTGGGCTTTCATGCTGAACCCACAACTAGGGCTCGTTGGAACCCTTTTTGAGTCGTTGGGCTTGGAACCCATCAGTTGGCTCACTTCTCCTATCTGGGCAATGCCAGCGGTGGTCATTGCAACCCTCTGGTGGACAGTCGGTTTCAACATCGTTCTTTTCCTAGCTGGACTTCAGGACATCGATAAGTCCCTCTATGAGGCAGCTGAAATTGATGGCGCTGGGCGCTGGGGGAGATTCCGATTCATCACTATTCCGGGACTTAGTAGAACAACGCTGTTAGTCACCGTGCTGCAAGTAATCGCGTCATTTCAAATCTTTGGACAGGTCTACATCATGACTCGCGGTGGACCGAACGGTGCGACTCGAGTCTCGATTCAGCACATTTATGAAAGCGGGTTCAGAGATCTTGAACTCGGCTACGCCTCTGCCATGAGTGTCTTTTTGTTCTTGGTCATGGTCTTTTTCTCTGTAGTTCAGTTCCGCATGGTGAGGAGCCGAGATTGAGCTCCTTAGAGATTCAAAGCAACAGTCGACGTATCAGGCCCAAGCAGCTTAGGTCAATCATCTTCCTGTCGTTCCTGAGCTTTGCTGCAGCAGTCTGGATGATTCCCCTTATCTGGATGTTCTCTCTATCGCTATCCAGCAATGAAGCGCTGAAGTCAGACACCACTTCCATACTTCCTGTTGATCTAACGTTTGAAAACTTGCTCGGAGTTCTAGAGGGCGGTCAAACTGGCCAATGGCTCTTCAACAGCGTTGTTGTTACGGGACTCACGACACTGGGTACGCTGCTCTTTGCAGCAATGGCCGGCTTCGCATTTGCTCGAATACCTTTCGCAGGAAAAAAGGTGGTCTACCCGCTCGTTCTGGCGGGACTAATGGTCCCCCGCGAGGCCATGTTTGTTCCTCTGTTTCTCATGTTTGCTGAGGCTGAACTTCACAACACATATGAGGCGCTAATTCTCCCCAGGGTCGCACTGCCTCTTGGGGTTTTCATAATGACGCAATTCATGGCAGCCATCCCAAGCGAGATAGAGGAAGCGGCTCGCGTTGATGGCGCAAGTCGTTGGGGAGTCTTCTGGCGCATCATGCTGCCAATGTCCGCCCCCGCGCTCACAGCATTGGGGATCTTTACCTACATCCTCACCTGGAACGACTTTTTGTGGCCTCTCGTCTCCGCGACTCAGCGTGAGATGTTCACAATCACCACCGGTCTAGCAAGTCTTCAGGGCAATTTCGCTCAAGCAACTGAGCTTGGATCTCTGATGGCAAGGGGCGTTTTCGCGAGCCTTCCACTGATTGTCCTATTCCTAATTTTTCAAAAGCATCTTGTTCGCGGCATCTCTCTGGGAAGCGGCAACAAGTGAGGGACGGCGGGCTATGGGCCATCCCGGAGGGATCAGGAACCGCTTGGTCTCTTACTCATCAACAAAAAAGGAGCACGAAGTAATGATCAAGAAAAGGAACGGAGTGGCAAAGCTTGCAGCTGTTGCCGCCGCATCCGCACTTGTCCTAACTGCCTGTGCTACCACTGCAGAGGAGAGCACTCCTTCGGAATCGAGCGGTGGAAGTTCAGGCGGCGACAGCACCACCCAAGAAGAAGTGACGATTTCGCTCGCTCGATTCTTTGGTGACTGTGACGACACAACTGAGGGTGTGACTGATGTCAACCAGGCAACCTCGGAATGTGAGGTTATCCAGATCCTCACCAATGCATTCAATGCAGAGGACAATGGCGTAACCGTCGAAAAACTTGGTGGTCAGGCTTGGGGTGACTACTACACCCAGCTTGGCACCACATTCTCAGGAGGCACCCCGCCAGACGTTGCCGTCATGCACCAGCACCGTCTTCCTGACTACGTAACCCGCGGACTGCTAACTCCAGTTGGCGACTTGTTGACGGCCGAGGGAGTTGACTTCAATGACTACACAGCTCCGGCACTTGGGGCTGTCACTTACGAGGGTGACTATTACGGTGTGCCTTTTGATATTCACGCGAGTTTGTGGCACGTGAATGTCGACCTGTATGAGGCTGCTGGACTGACTGACAGCTCTGGAATGCCTATCATGCCAACCTCCGCAGCTGACCTTATTTCTCAGTGCAACGCCATTGAGAACGCAACCGGCAAGCAGTACTTCGCCCACGACTGGTTCGAGTACGGCGTGGGAGCGCGACTCTTCCTTGGACTGGTTTGGCAGCAAGGCGGGGAGCTTAGTGATGGCGTTACTGCCACCGCAGACACCCCTGAGGGTGCAGAAGCGCTTCGCCTTCTCAACGAGATTGCGACCGAGTGCTCAAACCCGGAGCAGGGGTACACGGACTCACAGGCTTCGTTCTTGAATGGCGACGTGGCGGTACTCCACAACGGAACCTGGGTTGTCGACCAGTACAATCGTGACGCTCCGTTTACCTACATGGCAACTGATGTACCGAGTGTTTACGGTGGAAATGGTGCGTGGGGAGACTCTCACATGTGGGTAATGCCTGCACAGGCAGACGCTGATCCTGCAAAGCAGGCTGCCGCACTGAAGTTCATGGCTTATCTATACGAGCACGTGGGCGACTGGGCAGTTGGAACCGGTCACATCGCACCAAGAACCTCTGTGATTGAAAGCGCTTCATACAACGAGGCACCACAGAGGGGCAACTACTCCGGCACAGCCTCGAAGGCCCGCATGGTCCCAGCTGTACCTGGTTGGGCAGGCGCATGGGACGCTCTGGCTGAGGAGCTAAATGCAACGTGGGTTGCTGGCAAGAGTCAGAGCCAGGCACTCAAAGATGCCGAAGCACGAATGAATGAGGCGCTAGCTAACTAGCTGGCCTGGGCCTGATCGAGGAACTCTCCTTGATCCTCGATCAGGTCCCTCATCTAACGAAGGATTTAAATTGAAAAACGCGCGAGTCGAAGTAAAGAACGAAGCTAAAGCAACTGTCTCCAGGGAGCTTTTTGGCTCATTTGTGGAGCACATGGGCAGGTGTGTGTACGGGGGCATTTATGACCCCTCGGATCCATCCGCGGACGAGGACGGCTTTAGAACAGACGTTCTTGAACTTGCCAAGGAAATGGGAGTCTCGATCGTGCGTTACCCCGGCGGCAATTTTGTCTCGGGATACAACTGGGAAGACGGTGTTGGCCCCAAGGAACAGAGGCCAACTCGGCTTGATCTCGCCTGGCGCTCAATTGAATCAAACCAATTCGGACTAAATGAGTTCATGGCTTGGATAAAGAAACTCAGCGCTGAGCCAATTATGGCCATGAACTTGGGGACGAGAGGCGTTTCAGAAGCTGCTCAATTGGTGGAGTACGCAAATACAGACCACGGGACTGCCCTTTCCGAGCTGCGTAAAGAGCATGGAGTCAAGGACCCTCATGGTGTCAAATATTGGTGCCTTGGAAATGAGATGGATGGACCTTGGCAGATTGGGCACAAGAATGCCTCAGACTACGGAAAGCTTGCCAAGGAAACAGCCAAGGCAGTTCGACTAGTAGATCCTGATGTCAAGCTCGTAGCGTGTGGCAGTTCATTTGAGGAAATGCCAACCTTTGGCGATTGGGAACAAACCGTCTTAGAACTTTGCCATGAAGAGGTTGACCTGATCTCGCTTCACGCCTACTACGAAAAATATGGAGATGACACCTTGTCATTCCTGGCTTCATCCGCCCGGATGGACAGATTCATAAACAGAGTTGCAGCAATCGCAGATCAGGTGGCTGAGAAAAAAGGTTCTGATAAGAAAATCAATTTAGCCTTCGATGAGTGGAACGTTTGGTACCAAGAAAAATTTGAAGGCGTCAACAACTTGGAGTTTAGGTCTGCTCCAAGGCTCATTGAAGATGAGTACTCAGTGGAGGATGCGGTTGTTGTTGGCAGCCTGTTGATGACTCTCCTAAAGAACTCAGAACGAGTTTCCATGGCCTGCCAGGCTCAATTAGTAAACATCATTGGCCCCATTCGAACCGAGCCTGGTGTTCCCGCGTGGCGTCAGACCACTTTTTACCCCTTCGCCATCACCTCAAAAGTCGCAGGCTTCGAAGTTCTCGATACTGCAGTCGATGCAGAGAAGCAGGATTGCAAGCTATTCAAGGACCTTCCAATGGCAGACTTCGTTGTAACACGCAGTCCAGGGGGAGACGCCGTTGTGATTTTTTGCCTCAACAGACAGCTTGAGGAGGAGACACATCTAGAGATAGATCTGGCAATGATTTCTGAAGAGATGAAAATTGTTGCAACCCACTGCCTAGGTGGCGGTGAGTTAGAAAAGACAAACTCCCAAAATTATCCCGAGAATGTCACACCTACTTCATTAGAGAAATGTGAATTTTCCTCAGGACTTTTGAAAGCCAGCCTTCCTCCGGTGTCGTGGTCCGTGATTGAGCTATCGGTTTGAACGATAGCCACTTCACTCTTTCGAGAGGTGAATACCGCTGCGGAATTCATCAACAAGGAGCCTCGCTCGTATCCCTAGCTTTCCAAGGGAAAGAGTTCATGCCAACAGCTCCGGCCGATGGCCCTTTTCAGGCCTATCACGGCTCGATCATCGCGCCATGGCCAAACCGTGTCAGAGATGGAAAATATAGTTTTCAGGGGTCTATCTATGAGCTTGAGACTAATGAAGAGTCGACTGGCACCGCCCTACATGGCTACTCAGCAGCTTTAGATTGGGATTGGCAAGACGCAACAGATGACAGCGTTACCTTAGCGACCACTGTCGGTGGCACCTCTGGATATCCTTGGCAAATTCAACTGAAGGCCACCTACCAACTGGACAATCACGGTTTGAATCTTCGCATTAGCGCTTCAAACCTTTCGAGTGAGGAGGCTCCGTTCGGGTTTGCCTTCCACCCCTATTTTCTGATTCCAGATGCAATCGGCTCTAATTTGAAACTCCGGACTTCGGCTAACACTGTAGTGATTCCAGATGACGACAGATTGCTTCCGCTAGTGGAAAAACGAGTAGAGCGAACCCCGTTTGACTTCCGAAAGGGACGCTCAGCCGACTTACCCTTTCTCGATCATGCATTCTCTGAGTTTGAATGGGATAAGAATGGCTACACCGCAGCCGATGTTTACCTCGAGAAGAGTTATCGACTCAGAATCAGCTGGGACTACAACCTAAATTGGCTGCAATTGCATCGACCTTTGGATCCCAAAAAAAGGCCATCTTTAGTAGTCGAACCGATGACATGTCCACCAGATGCGCTCAACTCTGGTAGGGATCTAGTACTTCTGGGACCAGGAGAAGAGATTGCCTCTCATCTAAACATCAGAGTAAGCACTAATTAGCTCAAGCAAAAACTCAGGCAATTTTGGTGACTTAGCCTGATACACACTGACACATCAGGACACAGCACCTATTTATACTTGTGGCGAAAACACTGAGTTTTCAGGGTGTAGGACTCCCTCGTAAAGAGCAGGTCGCCAGTTCGATTCTGGCAGGTGGCTCTAACCAATCATCTTCAGTATTCGGTTTATCTTTGTGATCATCAGATCAGCGAGCTCGGGATCGTAATTGCCTTCGTAGAAATCCCAGCGACCCTCGGCCCCAGTGGTCTTTCTGAGTTTCTTGATGACGCTGCTAAATTCGTTTCGAGTTTCTGGGACATTGGCTCGGTAGAGCTCCAGACGTTCAATGAATTCGGTTGCTGGTGGAAGGTCTGAGACCGCCTTGAGCGTGGCAGGCTCGGCTGGCACTCCCCAAAATTCAAAAATGGGGGCGAGGTTTACGTTTACGGCTTTTGAGCCGAGGGCGATTGTGTCCTGATCGTCCATGTCGGCAGTACCAAGGTCATAGAAAACCTTGTGGATCTTGCCTACGGCCTCCCAGCCGTATAGGCCTGCAATTTCGACGAGTCTCGCCCAGCTTCGGGTTTGGTAACGCATTTCGTTGTCCCATTCATCGAAACACATGCGTTTGTCGCTTTGCCAACTAGGGGAAAACATGGTGTCCAAGGCTGCATCGACCATGTCGTAATCCTGAAAGCCCGAGTAACGCAGCGATTTGTCAATGTCTAATCCCAGAGTTCTGTTGTAGACAACGGCTGCAAGCAGGTGAACGTTCGACTCAACCTCTTGGCAAATTCCAGCGTCATACCCTGCGGTGGGTAAATTCTGCATGTGGCCCCACTCGTGCCAGAAGACCATCACGCTGCTGTTCCTGAGGAAATCCTCGTCAACTGTTAGAAGATGATTCGGGTTCCAAAAGCCTTGAGCCTCTATCCGGTCATAGACCGAATCAGCGCGGCCTTCCTGAAAGTCAGCCAGTTCAGTGAAAAAGCCAAAACTTGGGTTATCAACAGGCCACGGAACCTCATCGGTTATTGGCATCGAGTCCATCGCAATCCACTCTTCTCGAAAGCGCTCTATTGGTCGACCCGCCATGATGCTGATGTCCGCGAGGGCAGACTCCCAAACATCGAGCAAGCCTCGAGGATCCAGGTAATTGTGCGCCATACCAATGGGATAAGTGAGCGCGAACGATTCTCCTACAATCTCGAACCAAGGCACGTTAGCTTTGGAAATTGACTCTTGAAAGTGCGAAATATCAGCATTTATGCCTTCAAAACCTTTGCGCGAATAAGTAGGCATTTCAACTGCGCCGGAGACTTGAATCTCCAACATGCCAAGGTCGGTGCCATCTTCTACCTCTATGTAAAGAGCTCCCCCGAGGGGGTTGTCGATGTTGACTTCAGTGCTATCAAGGGGGAAGGACCTGGAGATTCTTGGAAATCGGTTGAACTCAAAATAATTGCGCTCGAGATCTGCCCAATGAATCCCCACTCGTGCACTAAGACCATGACCGGTGGCCGATTCAGGGACTCTGATGG
>Ga0222715_10005975_pt1 | contig 10339 bp, 10 predicted proteins | sample C33_9DmetaG_FD_165056 | JGI IMG/M metagenome (GOLD analysis project Ga0222715, IMG submission 165056) | Estuarine water microbial communities from San Francisco Bay, California, United States - C33_9D | ecosystem: Environmental > Aquatic > Marine > Unclassified | place: USA: California... | reverse complement strand
AAAAAGAAAATTTTAAGGTTTATGCTTCCAATCATGGCGAGGAAGGGCTGAAAGAAATTAAATTAACCGAGCCTGATTTAGTTTTGCTCGACTGGATGCTTCCTGATCTTTCCGGAATTGATATATGCAAAGCTTTGCGAAAAGATCCAAAGTACAAAAACTTGCCTATTATAATGCTTACAGCAAAAGGACAGGAGGAAGATAAATTACAAGGGCTAAATACAGGAGCAGATGATTATTTGGTAAAGCCTTTTAGTCATGCAGAGCTAATAGCTAGGGTGAATGCTTTATTAAGAAGATCCAAGCCAAGCACTACTGAAGATGTAGTGTTGTTTAAAGATTTAAAAATTGATCGATTAAGAAGGAAAGTGTTTCGAGGTAATGTAGAAATTAATTTAGGTCCTACGGAATATAAATTAATTGATTTTTTTATAAAAAATCCAAGCCGGGTATATTCAAGAGAGCAGTTATTAGAAAATGTTTGGACGAGTAGTGTTAATGTTGAGCTTCGTACAGTCGATGTTCACATTAGAAGATTAAGACAAGCTATAAATTTACCAGATACTAAAGATTTAATTCGCACAGTTCGAAGCGCTGGTTATGCTTTAGATGTTGAATAGATTTAATGGTACAAAGGCAATCTAACCCTTATTTCCGTTCCCGATCCTTCTGTGCTTTGAATATGAAATTCACCTCTATGTTGTTTAATTAAATGTTTAACAATTGCTAAGCCTAGTCCAGTTCCATTAATTTTTCTTGTTTTTTCATTTTCTACCCTAAAAAATCTTTCACTAATTCTTGGTAGTAATTCTCTTGGAATTCCTATCCCTTCATCTTTAATATGAATTTCCAATTGTTCATTTGAATTTTTTTGTGAAGAAATATAAATTTTTTTATTAGGCTCACTGTATTTGATAGAATTATTTATTAAATTCGAGAATATTTCAATTAACCTATCCTTATCACCAATAACATCTAGATGTTGCAAATCTAAATTATTATCTATCGATATATTTTTTTTTGAAAAAGATTCTTGATAAAATTTTTGAACATATTCTATTATTTCTTGAATATTTATTTTGTTGCTGGGCTTAACATGTTCTTGCTGTTCTATTTTAGAAAGAGTTAACAGGTCCTTAATTAAATCCTCCATTCTAATTGTTTCCTTAAGCATTAAGGATAGAAAGTTCTTTTTAGCTTCCTCATCATTCTGACCATGTCCTTGACTAATAGTCTCAAGACCTAGCTTAATTGTTTGAATAGGCGTTCTTAATTCATGCGATACATTTGCTACAAAATCAGACTTTAATTGTTGAACTTTGTGCATATCCGTTAAATCTCTCATGCAAATAAAAAACGATTGTTGAGTACCAAGAAAAAATGGAGGGGAAGTAAAAATTACTGCCTCATAAACTTGAAAGATTGGTTTTTTATTTTCAATTTTTATAGTTATTGGATTTTTGTTAGATATGACTTGATCTATTGCATTTAAAAAATCAGCATTTCTTAAAACCTCAGCGATATGATGATCTTTAATATTTTTGCCAAATCTTTCTTCTGATTTTTTATTTATAAAAATAATATTTTTTTCTTTATTAATAATAATAATTTCATCTGGAATTTGATCTAATACTTTTTGCTCACTAAAGATTATATTTTGAATTTCAGATAAATTTTTACTTGAGTTAGGTTTATTTTGATTTCTTTGAAAAAATCTATAGCCAAAAAAGCATAAAATAAAACCTGACAAAAATAACAAAAGTTCTTTCATAATTTTTATTAAATTTTAATTTTCATTCCATCATAGCAAGGTGAAATATTTTTATATTGTTTTAATTTATTTTTTAATTTGTAATAATCAACATCTCTGTTCATGTGAGTCAAGAACACCCTTTTTGGCTTGATTAAATTTATGTAATCTAAGGTTTCTTCTAGATTGACATGTAGGTTGTGTTTTTTAATTCTAAAACAATCTATTATAAGAATTGGAATTTTATTAATATTTTTTAGTGTGGTTTTGGGAATAAATTTTACATCAGGTATGTAGGCAATTTTGTTATTTATTTTAAAGCCTACTGTTTGGACTGATCCATGCAAAACATCTAGTTTTTCAATATGAATTTTATTTTTGTCAAATATAACGGGCTTATGAATTATATTGCTTTGTAAAATTGCTGGATAATTTTTATTATTAGTAAAAAGATATTTAAAATGTTTTTTTAGAAAAAAAATACATTCTTTTGTAGAATAAATATTTATCTTTTTTTTGGTTTGCAAGTAAAATGTTCTTAACTCATTTATTCCAAATATATGATCTGCATGAATATGAGTATAAAAAACGTAATCAATTTTTGAGATATTGTTTTTTAATAATTGAAATCTTAAATCTGGAGAAGTATCAAATAAAATTTTTAAATTATTAAGATTTAGGAATATAGAACTTCTGGTTCTGATATTTTTTTTATCTTTTCTGCAATTTCCCCAGTCACCATTAGGAGTTGGAACTCCTTGTGATGCTCCACAACCCATGATTTGTATATAATCTTTTCTCACTAAATATTTAATATTACGAGGTATTTAAAAGTTTAATATTTATCTTTGAATCTTTTTATAACAAATTTCTTTTTTTTCGATATCTATTATCTCTATAATCTATTGGTGGCTTTAATGTGACTTGTATTAGAATCTATGTTAACTTGTAAAAAAAACTAAAAGGGGGAACAATGAATATACTTAAGAAAATTGGAGTATTGTTTTCTATTTGTTTAATTAGTACGTCAGCATACAGTGCTCAGTGTAATAATCCTAAACAATTAAGATTTTCAATAATTCCAACCGAAGAGTCATCTTTTGAACTCGATTTATATAAGCCCATAATTGCTAAATTAAAGCAAAATACTGGAAAAAAAATTGAGTTTTATATGCCAACTTCTTACGCATCTGTGGCAGAAGCTTTGATTGGAGGATTTGTTGATATAGCGGTACTTGGTCCATACGGATACATCACTGCAAAAAAACAAGATCCATCCATTACTGTATTTGCAACTTATGCAAAGAAAAAAGGTTACATGCAAAATGAAGGACCTGGATATCAAGCTGTTTTGATAACTAAAAAAGGGTCTAAATACACAACTGAAGAATCTTTAAGAGGAACCACGGTCGGACACGCTGATCCTGGAAGTACTTCTGGAGATTTAATTCCTAGAGTTGTATGGGCGCCTCACATGAAAACTGACTCTGATAAATTTTGGAAAAGAATTGTTTATACAGGAGGTCATGATCTTACAACGCTTGCAGTGCATAGTGGAAAAATCGATGCTGGTTTTGTAGCTAGTCATAGATTTGATAACGTTGTGGCAAAGGGACAGGTTAAATTAGAGGACTTTAATATTTTATGGAGATCACCATCCGTTCCTCAAGATCCTTTTGTGTTTAGCGGTAAGCTCTGTAAGGACATACAAGAGAATATCAAAAAAACTTTTTTAGATCTTGGAAATGATGCCGGTGCAAAAAAATTCTTAGACAATCTAAAATCATCAAAATTTGTTGCAATGACTGACAAAGATTATGATGTAATTAGAACTTTGGCAGTTGCTAAGGCAGAGTTTAAGAAAAAAAAGGCAGCAGAAGGTAAAAAATAATATTCTTCCCTGTTACTTAGTTAGTATTACACACGCAGATAAAATAATCTGCGTGTGTAGAAAGTAAAAAATTATGACCGAGATACTTAGAGTTGAAAATTTAAACCTAACTTACCAAAAAGGTGGTCCGCAAGTTTTGTTTGATATTTCTTTTAAAGTAGAAAAATCAGATTTTTATGCAATTATCGGTCCAAGTGGAGCAGGTAAATCATCCTTGATTAGGTGCATTAATAAATTAGCAAATGCAAATAGTGGAAAAGTTTTTTTTAAAGGAGAGAATATAAGTGAATTAAAAGGAAAGCAACTTAGGTTTGTAAGAAGAAAAATTGGAATGATATTCCAAGAGTTTAATTTAATAGATCGAATGTCTGTGATTGACAACGTTCTTACGGGACGCTTAGGCTATATGAATACTTTTGCTAGTCTTTTTAGAATGTTTGCTAAAAAAGATATCAGCAGAGCTATTGCTTTAATTTCAAAAGTTGGTCTTGAGGATTTTGCTAATAAAAGAGTGGATCAATTAAGTGGAGGACAAAGACAAAGAGTGGGAATTGCCAGAGCTTTGATGCAAGAACCAGAGCTTATGCTTGTTGATGAGCCCACTTCAAGTTTAGATCCAAAAATAGCAATCGAAATGATGCAACTCATAAAAGACATTGCTCTAGAGCTTAAAATTCCCGTTTTGTGCAATATTCACAACATTGAATTAGCAAAACAATTTGCCAATAAAATACTAGGATTGCAAGATGGCAAGAAAAAATTTGACGATATAACTGAAAAATTAACGGAACAAGTTCTCCAAGATCTATATAAATTTGAGGTTTTGTAATGAAAACTTTTGCTCTTGATGTAGAAACTTATTCTCAGCAAAACTTCACAAAAATAATAAAAAAATTTTTATTTTATATATCTTTAGTCGTTATTATTTTTTTAAGTGTTTATTTTATAATTATTTTAGACACCGATTGGCATCGTATAGGATCGGGAGATTCAATATTAAAACAGCTTTCTTATTTTGTTGGACTGGATTTGTCATTGGTTCAATATTTGATCATTCCAACATTTGAAACTTTTTTGATGGCATGTTTGGGAACCATGTTGGGTTTATTTCTGTCACTTCCTGTTGCTTGGTTAGGGGCAAGAAATGTTACTCCTTTTGGTATGTTAAGTTTTGGTTTTGCTCGTTTTTTAATGACAATAAGCAGATCGGTACATGAAATTATTTGGGCTTTGATATTTGTTGGCGCCGTTGGATTAGGTGCTTTGCCAGGTATTTTGGCATTAGCTTTTAGGTCAGTCGGTTTTATATCTAAGATTATTTCAGAAACCATAGAAGGTGCCGATAAAAAGCCAATCGAGGCAATTCGTGCAGCGGGTGGTTCAGGTTTTGACGTGATGTATTATGGAATTATACCTCAAATTTTACCAACAGTAATTGGAACAATTATATTTGAGTGGGATATTAATATTCGGAGATCTGCAATTATGGGATTAGTGGGAGCAGGAGGGTTGGGTTTAGCTTTTTTTAGGCAGATGCAAATGTCTAATTACCCAGGAGTTACCACAGTTATAATGTTTATTTTTATTTTAATAATTATTGGAGAAATTTTTTCTCATTTTTTAAGAAAAAAAATACATTAATTTATGAAAAATACTTATCAAAATAATGGAGCAAAAAAATTTATTAAAGTTTCTTTATTTTTTTTCATAATATATTTGTGTTTTTTTTATTTAAATATAGATTTTGAAAGATTTTTTTCTGCTCTTGGTCGTTTCGGAGCTTTGATTGTTAATCGTTATTATCCAGTAGATATCCATTATGTTTTTGAGACCGGATATTTAAAATCAATTTTAAATAGTGTGCAAATGGGATATTTAGGTTTAATTATAGGTGTAATTGTGGCTTCGTTGTTATCATACTTTGCTGCTGCAAATATTACACCTAGCAAAAAAATTGCTTACCCGATTGCAAAATTTTTAATAATATTTGCAAGATCAATTCATGAAACAATCTGGACAATTTTATTTGTTACCATTGTTGGTTTTGGAATGTTAGCAGGTGTCATGGCCTTAACCATGTACTGCATTGGTTTTTTTGGAAAACTTTTTTCTGAAGAGCTAGAAAATGTAAACATGAAATTAGTGGAAACAGTTAGATCTAATGGAGCAAATGAAATGCAAGTTTTTGCTTTTGGAGTATGGCCCCAAGTTAAAACCGCTTTTACAGGAATATTAATTTATACTTGGGATGTCTGCTTTAGAGCATCAACTATAATAGGTTTTTTTGGAGCAGGAGGAATGGGTTGGTATTTAAAAAGAAATGTTCTTCAACTTGAATATGCCAGAACTTCTGCAATTATTGTATCAATTATAATTTTAGTGATTTTTTCAGAAACATTATCAGCATATATGCGTAATAAAATTCAGAAAGAAACACAATAACAATGTCACTATATAAAAACCATCAAAATGAGTTAATAAACTCTATAAATTTATTTTTGGATAATATTTTAGAGGTCAATAGTAATTTTGAAAAACTTATGCAAGAATTTTTTTTAAAAAATTATTCTACTGTACAGTTAATTACAGAGAAAATTTCTGATTTAGAAAGCGAATGTGACAAGCTAAGAAGGGACACTGAAAGAAAAATTTACAAAGAGACTTTAATCCCTGATCAAAGAGGAGATGTTCTAGGTATGTTGGAAAATCTTGACAAAATTCCTGGTCAATTTCAGGGAAATGCACATAGAATAAATACAGAGAAGCCAGATATTTATGAAGATTTGCATGATGATTTTAATAAATTAATACGCAATAACTCGGTTTGTGTTAAGTTGCTTGTGAGTGGATCAAGAGAATTTTTTACAAATCCAAAAAAGACAATAGAAGACTGCTTGCAAGTTTCCAAGCAGGAGAGTGTAAGCGACGTGCTCAGCACAAAGTTAAAAAATACAATTTTTAATAATACAAGTTTAGATCTTTCTGTAAAAATGCATCTCAGGTATTTTGTTGAAATAATTGATGAGGTGGCCAATTTAGCTGAAGATGTTGCAGATAGATTAATAATATCATCTATTAAAAATTAATTTTAATGACATACTTAATTCTAGGTTTAGTTCTGGGAATTATTATAGGAGCAAATGATGCGGTAAATGTTTTTGGTTCTGCGATTGGATCCAGAATGTTAAAATTTTCTACCGCAATTATATTTTTTATTATTTTTATTATTTTGGGAGCGGTTATTAATGCTCAGTATCCTTCAGCAGTTTATGAAAAAATTATTCCGACTTATTTTACCATAGAAAAAACGGTTTTAATTTTAGTGCCGGTAATTTTGGCAACTTTACTTTCTGTTAAATTAAAAATTTCAAGTTCTATTTCCCAATCGTTAATTTTTTCAATTCTCGGATTTGCAGTAGCAAAAGAATTGAGCATTAATATAAATTTATTTAAACAAATATTATTAATTTGGATTTTTACTCCTTTTGCTTCCTATGTTTTATCCATTTTTTTTTATATTTTTATAAATTTTTTCTTAAATGCTTTAAAATTAAATATTTTTTATAAAGATTTTATTATTAGATCGTTGTTAATTTTATTAGGATGTTTAGCTGCCTTTGCTTTAGGATCTAATTTGACTGCATCGGTAGTAGGAATCTTTTCTCCTTATGTAGATAGTATAATAAAAATAAATGAAAATTTTCTATTTTTTTTAGGATCATCGTGCATTGGACTAGGAGCGTTGTTCTTTTCAAAAAAAATTATTGATAATATTGGTTCTAAAATATCAAAAATTAATTCAATTTCAGCTTTGGCTATATTATTAACTCAAATTTTTATTTTATTATTTTTTTCATCTCAATTAATTATTGAAAATGTAAATGCAATTTTTAACACCAACTTATTTACAATGCCCATCTCTGCATCACATGTGACTTTGGCCAGTATACTGGGAATAGCTACATTTAAAAAATTTAGAGAAACTAATATCAAAAATTCTTTTATGATAATTTCTAGCTGGATTTATTTGCCAGGACTAGTTTTTGTTTTTAGCTATTCTATTACCATGTTATTTGGTTAGATCTTTAAAATTTGGTACTACATCAAAAAATGCTTTTATTGCATTAAAGTCATATCTTTTTATTAGGCAACAAACATACTCAGTGGCATAAAAGTTGGTAGAAGATAATTTAATAAAATTAATTTTAGGCAATTCAATTTGCTCCGTGCTGTAAACAAAGCCTATACCCATATTATTTTTTACAGCTTCAAAAATTCCCTCTCTACTTCCAATAGTATATAATTTCTTTTTTATTCCCAAATGGAGCAATTCTTTTTCTACAAGAGCCCTGGTTTGTGATCCTTTTTCTCTTACAATAAATGTTTCATTAATAATGTTTTTGAATGAAACAGTTTTATTTTTGGATATTTTGTTTTCAGTTGACGCAAATACAATTAGTTTATCTCGAACAAGAGGTTTGGAATAAAGTAAGCTCTGGTCATTTAAGTCTGCTAAAATTCCAATATCTATTTCTTTATTTAATAATTTTTCTTTAATTTGAATAGAATTTCCAAAAACAATATTGCAATCTATTTTAGGATATTTTTTTGAAAATTTACTTAAGATTGGCATTAAATGAATTGGAGCAACAGTGCCTATGTTAAGCTTTCCAGCAGATAGTTGATTGGATGATTTGAGCAAATTAATTGCTCTATCGTGGATATCTTCAATATCTTTGGTTATATCATAAAGTTTTTTTCCATAATCTGTTAATACAATTCCACTACCATTTCTGATAAATAATTTTATTTTGTATCTACTTTCGATTTCTTTTACTTGTTCAGATATAGCAGATTGAGACACATTTAAAACTTTTGCAGCTTTGGTAAAACTAAGGTATTTAGTTACAGCATTAAAACTTCTTATCTGAGTATAGAGCATATAAATTTTATATATTCATTATATAGAAAAGTGTAAGGACTAAAATGTTATATTTGATATAATATTTTTATTTAACAACAAATTATAAACTTAATATTTATGAAAAAATTAGTAACAGTGAACAACAGGTCTTATAGTTGGCCCAACAAAACAACAGTAATAATTTGCTTAGACGGTAGTGAGCCAGGAAAAAATGGCTACATTGAAAAAGCAATTGAAATGGGATTTATGCCCTGCATGAAAGAGGCAATAAATAAAGGTACATATGAACTTGGAAGGTGTGCAATGCCAAGTTTTACCAACGTAAATAATCTTTCAATTGTTACAGGAACTACTCCTAATATTCACGGAATATGTGCGAATTTTTTTTATAATCTGGAAGAAAAAAAAGAAACATTAATGAACGATGACTCATTTTTGAGAGCGTCCACAATATTTGAAGCATTCGAACAAGAAGGAGCAACCATTGCAGTGATTACCGCAAAAGACAAGCTAAAAAAACTTTTAGGTAAAAACTTAAAAAAATCTATTTGTTTTTCTGCAGAAAAAGCAGACCAAGCTAATTTAAAAGATTCTAGAATAGAAAATGTTTTAAGTATTGTTGGTAAGCCAGTTCCTGAAGTGTACAGTGCAGATTTGTCAGAGTTTATTTTTGCAGCTGCAGTAAAAATATTAGAAAGTAATCAAAAAAAAATAGATTTAATGTATTTATCAACTACAGATTACATTCAACACAAAGCTGCTCCTGGAAGTGAAATAGCAAATTCATTTTATCAAATGATTGATGGATACATTAAACAACTTCTTTCGTTGGGTTGTAAAGTTGCTTTTACTGCAGACCATGGAATGAAAGCAAAGAGTAAAGCAGATGGAACTCCCAATGTGATTTACTTGCAAGATTTATTAAACAATCAATTCGGAAAAAATTCTACCAATGTTATTTGCACTATTACAGACCCATATGTTGTGCACCACGGAGCATTAGGATCTTTTGTAACAATTTACATAGAAGATAAAAGTAAAATTGAAAATATTAAAAATTTTATTAAAGGCATAAAAGGAATTGATGTTGCTTTGACTAACGAAGAAAGCGTTAAGCAGTTACATCAGCCAAGTGACCGTATAGGAGATTTGGTAGTTACTTGTAAAGCTGACTATGCTTTGGGAAAAGGTGTTAAAGATCACGATTTATCACAATTAAAAGAGCCATTACGATCTCATGGCGGTTTAGACGAAACTTCAATTCCTATTTTCGTTTCTGAAAAATTAAATGAAAATTATAAGAAAAAAAAACAACTTCATAATTATGATATTTTTGATTTAGCTTTAAATTATAATGAATAATTTATTTAAAATAAAAGGTACCTTTGTTAATGGAAAATGGATGAATAATCCAAATACATACGAAGTATTTAATCCATCTAACGGTGAAAAATTATGCGATGTTCCCATTTCAGATAATGAGGAACTTGAACTGGCCGTTCAATCTGCTGCGAAAGCTCAAAAATTATGGCAAAAAACATCCTTAAATCAAAGAGTGCAAGCTCTTTTAAAACTTTGCGATAAGATTCAAGAGAGAGCAGAAGAATTTGCTTTAATCGATTCTTATGATTCTGGAAATGCACTAACTGGAATGAGAAAAGATGTAGCGATGACCATTGAAAATATAAAATATTTTTGCGGACTGGTTAGAGAAGTGAAAGGAGAAACCTTTTCAATGGAATCGAAACATCTTAACTTAACAAGATATCAGCCT
>Ga0222715_10005974_pt1 | contig 10340 bp, 8 predicted proteins | sample C33_9DmetaG_FD_165056 | JGI IMG/M metagenome (GOLD analysis project Ga0222715, IMG submission 165056) | Estuarine water microbial communities from San Francisco Bay, California, United States - C33_9D | ecosystem: Environmental > Aquatic > Marine > Unclassified | place: USA: California... | reverse complement strand
AAAACCCATTGGATTGTCGTCTCGCTCAAACCCTGTTACATACATTAAGGCGTATGATGACATTCGAAAATTATATGCCGCACAAGGGCTTTCAAAACAGCGGGGGTATCAAGCCAAACATTTTTCGTTTAACGTAGACGGCGGGAGATGTCCAACGTGCAAAGGCGAGGGAACAGTAAAAATTGAAATGCAGTTTATGGCTGATGTCGACCTTACCTGTGAAGACTGCGATGGAAGACGCTTTAAAAAAGAAATTCTTGAAGTAACCTTTGAAAACAAATCTATTCATGACTTGCTGACCATGAGCATTGACGAGGCTATAGCTTTTTTTCAACAACACGCACAGAATAACATTGTAGCGCGTTTACAACCCCTTCAAGATGTTGGAATGGGCTATGTAGCATTAGGACAATCGTCTTCTACCCTATCGGGTGGTGAAGCACAACGCATTAAATTAGCAAGTTTTTTGGTCAAAGGAGGGCGAAAAAACAATACCTTGTTTTTGTTTGATGAACCCACAACGGGACTGCATATACACGACATCAACAAATTGGTTGGAGCGTTTAGAGCCCTTCTCGAACAAGGCCATTCCCTTATTGTAATTGAGCACAACATAAGTCTTATTGAACAAGCGGATTACATCATTGATTTAGGCCCTGAGGGAGGTGATAAAGGAGGCTATGTTCTTGCTACTGGAACTCCCGAAGAATTAGCAATAAATAAAAAGTCAAGTTTATTTAAACACTTATTTAGGGAGCTTCCTAAAACGGCTTTGAAGAATCCGATGTAGTGTAGGTGACAATCTAAAGAAACTCACCCCTAATCCATAAACAAGTGTTATTAGTACAGATTTGACCGCGATTGACAAAAGGGGATGAATAGACAAGGTCAAATATCCCAGTCCCCAATAGATAATTCCTATAAACACAAATGCATAAAGGGTATTGCGTTCGTAAGGTTGGACGTTGAAAAAGCGATACACATAACCCATTCGCAAAAAAGTAAATACAACAACTAAAATTAGAGTTGTAGCAGCAGCCCCATTAATTCCATATAGGGGAATAAATACAGCATTGCCAACAACCACAAATAATGCCATAAAAATGGTAAGTACTAACGAAACACGATATTTATTTGAATTTATAAGGATAGTATTTGCAGCTCCCGAACTCATAGAAACTAGCTTTGCGAAAGATATCATAAGCACTACCCAAATGGCATTTCCGTAGCCTTTATCCTCCATAAGTTCAAAAAGGGAATCTATGCTCCCGTTGACCAAAAGAAAAAACCAACCTGCCAACAGCAATAGGTTAATAGAACTGTCCTTGTACAGATGCTTAACTTGCTCTACATTATTTTCGTTAATGGCTTTTGCAAGGAGTGGGTTTAAGATTTGAAAAAGTGCACGTCCAGGAATTTCAATAAACGCTGCAATATAGATGGCTACCGAATAAAATGCGGTTTCGCTAATAGCCAAATATTGTGGCAACATTGATTTATCAATATCAATTATCAAACTTCCCGCAGATGCAGCCAAAACCAAAAACAAGCTGTAACGCAGCAATTCATTTAAATTTTTCGGCTTTTCCCATGAAAATTTTGGTGGTTGTATTCGAAATGCAATCAAAACCATTAGAAGTAATCGCAAATAATACAATCCCACAAGAAGAACAAAAAACAAGTCTAAATCGATCCATTCTAACGCATAGGCTAGCAGCAAAATCAAAATACTTGCTCGAGGATAAATCTCCTTAAGAATATTCCCAGCAACAGATTTGAAGTGTACCCTAGCCCATGAATAAAAAACCTCAAAATATGCCGTGGCAAATGCTGTGGTAAAAATCACCCAAGTATAAGAGGCAATTATGGGGTTCTCAACAGAGAGCAAAGCTGCAATGCTATCGTGAAAATGGAGAGCAACAAAACACAGCGGTAGTGCAACAATAATAGGTAAAAGAACTACATATGACAAAAAGCCTTGTTTGTCATTTTCTGTATATCCGCTATGAAATTTTATTATGGTTTGTGATACGCCAAATCCAATAAGAGGCATCAACAAATTAGAGGCTGACAATAAAAAAACTACTAACCCTTGTTTTTCTGCTCCCAAAAAATAGGGATAAAGCACCAGCGTATTAATCGCACCTATGCAAAATCCCAATATAATGCCCAATAAATTTTTGGTTGACTGTGATGTTAGCATATTCATAGCGAATCCAAAATTAAGTTTAGGTAGTTTTGAGCAATAACATCGCGTTGATATTGTTCTGTTTGCCTGTGTTCAAAGACTATTTCATCTTTAGAAAACCACTTTAACAAAACTTCCTTGATTTCCTCATAATTGTCAAAGGTGGTAAATACACCTAAATTGTGAACATCAAAAAGTGCCTTCATATCACTAGATGGTGAACCAATACCCAAAATAGGCCGTTTTGACGCCATATACTCAAAGAGTTTACCATGAATAACATTCTGTGTGTTTGGCATATCTATTCCAAGCAATAATAAGGCTTTTGCGTTTGGCAAACACTTGTTGAGTTTCTCTTTTGAGGTATAGCCACAAAAAGTAACCCATTTGTCAATACCCATGGCTGTTACTTCTTGTTTAATTACGTCAGCAACTTTTCCGTAAACTTCAAGTGAAAAACGAGAAGCAAACACTTCATCTTCTTTAGTTAAATCCATAACGGCACGCCATAAATTTTTCGGATTTTGTTGAGCTTTCAAGCTGCCCGCATAAACCATTGTCGTACGAGATGGTTGTGTTTCAGAAAGCGTTTTCTCATATCCATTTGTCAACACTGTGGTGCTTGGATTAATCAAAGAAAATTCAGTGGCTAACGAAGGTGAAGTGACCACAATACGACCAGCACTACGAAGTACTTTATGCTGAAAATATTGTTGCTTTTTCTTTGCAAAAGACAACATGGGCAAGCTCTGATTTTGAAAAAATCCAACCCAAGGGTCGCGAAAATCAGCAATCCATGGTATTGTTTTTTTTGTTTTTAATCCAACAAGGTGTAGCGAATGTGGTGGCCCTGTAGTTACCAGTGCATCAAAAGGAGTTAATTCATGCTGTAACTCAAAGGCTTTTAAGGCTGCATGAGCCCAATGAACTCTGGCGTCAGGAATAAAAAAGTTAGCCCGAACAAACCGCATAAAAGCACTTATAGCCCCTTTCTTATGCCCAACATTCTCACTAATGGCTTTTTTGCTTGTTCTTATGGGTTCCCAACCATCAACATGCACCACAGTTATTCTTGGGTCAATTTTAGCCAAAAGGGATAGGTCAGTTTCGGCAACTCGAGGACGCTTGGGCGTAAAAACAGTTACATCAACGCCTTTGTTGACAAAATAATTTGCACAAAAAAGCCAACGTTGTACTCCAGAACCTCCAGTTGGAGGCCAATAGTAAGCAATTAACGCAATGTGTTTTGAACTAGGCAACCGTTTTGAAATTACGAAGTGATGAACTGACAATAACAAAAAACAAAACCCAACCTGCTGCCATAACCCAATTGCCTTGACGTGTAACAGTTGGCTGAAATCTAAATTCTAATGTATGCTTTCCTGATGGTACAACTACCCCTCGCAACAAATAATTCACTTTATATTGTGGTATTGGCGTATCATTTAAAAAGGCTTGCCATCCGTGTGGATAATACATTTCAGAGAATACAGCTAATCTCTTGTTGGCAACCCTAAACTCATAACGTAAAAGGTTATTGCGTTGGTGTGTGATAAAGATGGTGTCCTTTTCAGAAGGAACAAAGCTAGCATGGGTAAGGTCTTGAGAAAGGGCTTGTTTTTTAGGGTTTATTGTGCCTAATCGACTAATTTCTTCATTGGCATCTTGTACTGAAATTACTTCATCAACTAACCAAGCAGCACCAAGGGCTGATGAACGTTTTTCAAACCCATCTTCATATACTGGATCGATAACATATTTTACATTTAGCATATCTAACAGAATGCTGTCTTCTTGGTACAAATAAAAATCATAGACTTCTTGTAGCGCTGCAGGCTTTGCGCCATGGTACCCACCTAGGGTACGATGAAAATAAGCCGTACGGGAATTAGACAAACCTAATCGAGGTTCAAAAACACGATAACGCGAAGTATCTTTTAAGATGATCTTGTCTTGTGCTGTGGCAACAAATGCCTTTTTATGTTGAATCGAAGACACAAATTGATCTTCATTAAAATAAGCACGATTTTGTTTCCATAAATCGGAAAGCATAAGGACTGTTAATAAAAAGACAAATGCTGGAATACTTACTTTCTTTCGCCAATACAAGACCACAACGATAGTTGTAAGAAAAAGGAGTATCAAAAGTCTTGCAATGTCATCCCAAAGAAGATCGGCTCGGGCTGCAGTGAGTGGATTCATCACTTCGGGATATTGTGCAAAAGGTTCATTTATAGATGTAAAGGAAAAAAACCCCTGAGCACCAGCAATTAAGAATAAAATAAGCACCACAAAAGCCACCAAAACATAATATAATTTAAGCCATTTCTGGCGGGTAATAACGTTATCCTTTACTAAGTATTGTACCCCAAGCATGGCGGCATATGGAACACAAAGCATAATAATAATTTGTGCCGAGCTGACAGCCCTAAACTTGTCATATAATGGGAAATAATCAATAAGAAATTGAGCCATTTGGGGCAGGTGTTTTCCCCATGAAAATAATAGTGATGTAACAACAAGCGTAAAAAGAATGATACGGGTATTTCTAGTGGTTACAAACAGTCCCAGCAAGGCAAAAATAAGCACGACGATACCCAAATACACGGGTGCTGCTACAATAGGTTGATCGCCCCAATAAGGTCGTGCATACCTGTAAATGGTATTGGCGGTTTCGGCATCTAAGGTGCGTAGAAACTGAACAAAATCACTATCCATAGGAAACGTATCGCTAGAGCTACCCCCTACTACGTTCGGTGAAAAAAACGTAAGTGTTTCTAAAAACCCATAACTATATTCTGTTATATAATCGAATGAAAGTCCGTCAGTTTTTTGCTTAGGAGATCCATCTGGACTTATGGTCAATTCACTTTTGCCGCGCGTACTAAAAGTGGTGTACTCCATCGTTGCCAAAACACTCTGTGCATTGAGCATCAGCGCAATAATGCCTGCTAAAATCAGTTGTGAAAATGGAACTACTATTTGACCAAACCCCTCTTTACGCCACGTTTTTATTCCCCAAAGGATAGATACTATTCCGGCCATAAGTAGCGTGTAATAGGACATTTGAAGATGGTTAGCGTGAAGTTGTAGCGCTAAGCTTAATGTAAGCCAAATAAGGCCTATTCTTTTTTTATCAGCTAACAGCTTAAACAATCCTAAAAATACCAATGGTGCATACGCCAAAGCCATTGCTTTGGTATTGTGTCCAACCATTAAAATAATAATGTAATAGGAAGAAAATCCATACGCTAGTGAACCCATCACTGAAATGGGAATGGAAAATTTTCTACTTTGAGCAAACAAATAGAAAAAAAACAGGTATAAGAAAAGCATATCGGCAGGGCGTGGCAAAAAGCGGAGTGCCTGATCTACATAACGTAAAATATCAAATGGATAACGAGGGGTAATTTGATACGTTGGCATTCCCATGAAGGCATTATCAATCCAATACGGTTCTTCATCAAAAGCAGCGCGATGCTCTAGTATTTGGCGTTGCATTCCTTTAAACTGCACGATATCAGATTGAACAAGGGATTTACCTGCAAGAACAGGATAAAAGTACGCCAATGAAATGACCACAAAAAAGAGCGTCACGACAATGTGTGGTAATAAAAAACGGAGCCTAAAATTTTTCATCATCGTTCAAAAATACAACACTCGTAGTAACCAACAGAATTTATAATTCATGTATCTTTGAATATGCACATGTCCTTATCTCATATTTTTAGTTTGCTTTTTAGTTTTCTGCTGTTGAGTATTTCCCACGCACAGTATACGGAAGTTATAAATAGCAATAGGCCTAGTCGTTCCATGGGTGCTTTTAGTGTTGGAAAAAATGTATATCAATGGGAGCAAGGGATTTCGTTTCGCCATGGTGAATTCGACGCATTTTATGACGCTTCTTTCATTGGAGTTGGTTCGCGTATGCAACTACGCGCAGGGTTATTTAAAGAGCAATTAGAGGTTCTAGGCACAATGGATTATCAGGTCGATAAACTCTCATATCAAAATGCAAGCGGCAATGTTAATATCAACCGAAATGCAATTAGAAACCTTTCTTTGGGAATTAAATATCTAGTCTATGACCCTTTTATAAAAACTGAAAAATACAAACCAAATTTATACAGTTATCACGCAAACAACAGAGTGCGATGGCGTGATTTATTACCTGCGGTTTCTATTTTTGCGGGGGCTCAATTTAGTGCTGGAGGAATCTACCCCTTTCAAGAGAATTTTCATCCTTTGTATGCTTTAAATTACCGCCCTATTACCGAACCCACTGTTTCGGTTTCAGGCATGCTGATTTTACAACAACACTTAAAACCTGGACTTGTCTTGGTTCACAATATAGGCATGCGCTACATTACGGCAACCATTTCACAGAAACAACTAATAGGAACACTTACCTACAGTTCACGCAGCAAATTGTCTTTTTATGGAGAATACCAAGTTGACGATAGCGTGCTTTACTCTGACCTAACCTTAAGTGCAGGGGCTGCTTATTTGCTAACAAACGACCTGCAATTGGATTTGGCGTTGTCGCAAAGCATGAAAACAAGTCCAAAACTCCTCACTACTGGAATTGGGGTTTCTTATCGATTAGACAAGCACAACAAATGGGCAGAAGAACCGCAAAACAAAGAAGTCTTAAAACAAGAAAGAAAAAAACAACGAGAAGATAAAAAGAAAGGAAACTCCGCTAAAAATGCAGATAAAAGAACTAAAAAGGGACTTAGGAAGTTGAACAAAAAACAAAAACGGATAGAGCGAAAATTAAATAAAATAAGATGATAGAGGTTGTTGAAGTAAAAAATAGACAGCAATTCAATGTGTTTTTTAAGTTTCCATTTGATTTATACCGCAACTGTAAACAATGGGTTCCCCCGATTATAAATGAAGAAAAAGACATATTCAATCCAAAAAAAAATCATGTGTTTAACCATGCTATGGCACGTCTATTTTTGGCCATTAAAGAGGGTAAAACGGTTGGTCGCATTGCGGCAATGATCAATTGGGTTGAAGTCGAAGAATTAAAAAAAACCAAAGTGCGCTTTGGCTGGTATGACACCATTGACGATTTGGAAGTGAGCCAAAAACTCATCGAAGCCGTTGAAGGCGTAGCCATAGGTGAGGGCATGACCTACATCGAAGGGCCGATGGGCTTTTCCAATATGGATAAAGCAGGGGTTTTGGTCAAAGGATTCGAGCATATGAACACCATGATCACATGGTACCACTACCCCTACCAAAAAGAACATTTGGAAAAATTAGGCCTTACCAAACAAAGCGAATGGATAGAATTTAAAATTAACATCTACGATGCCAAAGACGCTCCCGAAAAAGTTAGGAAATTTTCAGAAGTCATAAAACAGCGCTACGGACTAAAATTGCTTGATTTTAGATCAACTAGAGACATTGAACCCAGAGTGGATGAAATGTTTGCCCTGTTAAATCAAACCTATAATAAATTGGAATCTTTTGTTCCTATACAGCAGCATCAAATTGCGCATTATAAAAAGAAATACATCCCCTATATTCATCCAGATTTTATAAAATGTGTTGTAGACGCAAACAATGAAATGATTGGGTTTACCATCACAATGCCATCGTTTACAGCAGCCCTAAAAAAAATGAACGGCAAGATGTTTCCCTTTGGACTATATCATCTTTGGCGCGCACAACGCAAAAACAGTCGGGCGGCCTTTTATCTAATTGGCATAAAGGAGAGTTACCAAAACAAAGGAGTTACCGCAATTATTTTTCAGGAAATTCAGGATATGTTTAACCGTAGGGGGATTACTGCCGTGGAGACCAACCCTGAACTTGAGGGAAATAAAGCCATTCAAGCCCTGTGGAAAAATTACCAACACGAGCTCCACAAACGCCGAAGAACCTACCGTAAAGAAGTCAGCCTTTGAAAGCAAACGATACCATTGTAGCCTTATCAACCGTTCCGGGCGCTGCTGCTATTGCTGTTATACGGCTGAGTGGCGAGAACGCTATTGCCCTTGCCCAGCAAGCCTTTGATTCACGTTTTGGAAAAAAACTTGTGGAACAAGACACACACCGAGTGTTATTAGGGGATTTTTATCAAAACCATACGCTTATCGATGAAGTGTTGGTTTCTGTTTTTAAAACCCCAAACTCCTACACCGGTGAAGATGTGGTTGAAATCTCATGCCATGGTTCTGTTTATGTGCAACAACAAGTACTGCAAACCCTTCAAGACTTGGGCGCGCGTCTCGCCGAACCTGGCGAATTTACCCTCCGTGCTTTTTTAAATAAAAAAATGGATTTGGCACAGGCTGAAGCTGTTGCCGATTTAATTGCTTCGGAAAGCGAAGCTGCCCACCATATTGCGGTGCAACACCTTCGTGGTGGAATCAGCAATAGTCTTGGTGTGTTACGCGAACGATTACTTGAGTTTGCCTCACTTATTGAATTGGAACTGGACTTTAGCGAAGAAGATGTTGCTTTTGCCGATCGCAAACAGTTGAACAAGCTCGTAAAACAGATTCACGATACCCTAAAAAAACTATTGGACTCATTTGCCACAGGCAATGCTATTAAAAATGGCATCCCCGTTGCCTTAGTGGGAAAGCCAAATGCTGGTAAATCATCTTTGCTAAATGCCCTACTTGACGAAGAAAAAGCCATTGTTTCGGCTTTAGAAGGCACCACTCGAGATAGCATTGAAGACACGCTAACCATTGGCGGAATTCAGTACCGATTTATTGACACTGCAGGATTACGACAAACCGACGACACCGTCGAAGCCATTGGTGTACGGCGTACCCACGAGAAGATGGAAAGCGCATCTATCATTTTATATGTTGTAGACCCGAAACAACAAACACCAGCAGAAACCGCAGCGGCCCTGAAGGCTATCCACAGAGAAAATGTTACGCTTTTACTGGTCATAAATAAAATGGATTTGATGCAAAAAAAGCAACTCAGTGAGTACAAAAAGGAATTAAAAATGTTGGAAACGGAACAACTCGTTTATACTACTGAGGTTATTAGCACACATGACCATACGGACATTGAGCGATTAAAAACGCATTTTAGCGGACAGTTGCAATGGAATACCGGAAATGCGCTTATCAGCAACCAGCGGCATTGGGGAGCGTTGCAGGCGGCAATGCAGAGTATAAACGAGGTAGCGCAAGGGATTGCAGCAAACCGCAGTAGCGATTTGCTTGCCATTGATATCCGACAAAGTCTCTATGAACTGGGCACCATTACTGGGGAAGTTACCACAGACGATATTTTAGGAAACATCTTTGCGAACTTCTGTATTGGAAAGTAACAAATTGATATTGTGTGGAACCGTTGCATTTTACAGTAACAAAACATAGCAATGCCTCTTAGACATCCTCTGGCACGCTTTTGTAACGCGTGTCTATCTTATTAAATTACAGAAAAGGTTAATATCCCAAAACTAAAAAATGAACACTACACACATGAAGAAAGTTTTAAAAAGGGCACGAGGCACAGCCAAAGTATGGTTTTGATGATAAAAAAATAAGCTAAAAAGCGAAAAGGCCAAAAAGAGAGCCAACCATAGCTGTTCAATTTGACCAATTCATTTAGGAATTGCGAATGTATAATAAAAAATTTAAGCTCAACCGCTATAATCTTCTAAACTATTTAGATAGCATACAGTAATCTTAGTTGTGGCAACCTCACTAACGTAGGGTTTAGGCACATGTCAAGAAAATGCACTCACTAAGACTTATGCCCTGTTTTTTGGTTTTTTATCAGGAAAACGCCCCTGATTACCCATACCGTCTGCATCATAAACATCGTACTCTTCTACAGTTCTTCTTCCCTTTGTCTTAGATTGATTGGTAACAATACGTAACAAAAAATAGCTGTAAACCATCACGATAGCCAAGCCAATAAAAAACATGATTTTATTTGTCATCGCTTCTTCTTTGACGTATCGCAATGGCAAAACCCAGTATGGTTATGGGCCAAAGCCCAACATAAATACCCTCCAACTCATTCCCCGTAAACCATAAATAAACAGAGTAAATAAAGCTAAGTAATGCTAAAAGTATAGGATAATATTTGTTTAAAAACTTCATTGACATTTTAATATCTTTTGGTTTAAATTTAATAAAATTAATTTAGGGTTATTTTTTTT
>Ga0222715_10005973_pt1 | contig 10340 bp, 9 predicted proteins | sample C33_9DmetaG_FD_165056 | JGI IMG/M metagenome (GOLD analysis project Ga0222715, IMG submission 165056) | Estuarine water microbial communities from San Francisco Bay, California, United States - C33_9D | ecosystem: Environmental > Aquatic > Marine > Unclassified | place: USA: California... | reverse complement strand
CGCTCATTCACACAAAACAGGTTGTTGATATTGTTTACTGTATTTTTATTGACCGAGAACAGATGCCCGGGGGTGTAGCGTAAAAAGCGTGCTTCACCATCACTTGGCATGTGAATTCGATGATAATTATAGGGGGCAAGGTATATTGTGTGATAGGTACCGTTTGAAAATAACGCGACTAACTTCTCATCGCCCAGTAAACTTTTTAACGAGTAATGCCTCCCCTTAGCCTGAATAAGTATTTCACCTTTTATATCTCCAGACCGACTAATAGTCCCGTCCGCTGGGCTAGTTACTTTGTTTCGATCAAAGGGCTGGGGTCTCGCGTTGTTTGCAAGCTCTCGGGTGAAAAACTGATTAAATGTTGAGTAAGCCGATGGATCTTTTATTTTCGCATCAGACATATCGACCTTATAAACATAAATATAGAGACGTATGACCAGGCTGCTTAAGTGACCGAGTTGTAAGCGCGAACCTATTCCGAATAATGCTGACAGTGCCTTTTTAGGTAGAATTTTTTGGAGGAGGACGAACATAGCTAGTATCTTGAGTTAGGAGTTTTTTATGGGTAAGGAAAATTGCCAGTCGCTATTTTCTCCACAAAATGCAGAAAATAAGATCAGCTGATCAGTATTGAATTGCTCTGATTGTTTTACCCTTAACATCAAGTGGATTCCACCAGGTTTAGCCTCTAGTACCTGATTCGGTAATAACATCAAACGGCCTACGGGGCGCATTCTTGTCACCCCATCACTATTTGTTCTGGATGAGTGGATCATAACTTTTACGAACTGATTACTGTTAAAGTTATTTATGGTTTGAGTTTCTTGGCTATTGTTTTTGATTGAAAAGTAGGCAGCTGTGTACTTAGTTCCCGGCAGTGGCTTTTTGACCCATCCATCGAGGAGCTCTAGTGAGTCGCACGCAATAATTATATTTGGGCATAGGACTATCATTAACGAAGCCAAAAATAATTGGATCTTACTCATCATAAATTCCTTGGTAAAATGAAAGGATATTCTGGAATCGCTCAGTGATCTGTAACGAGTTGTGCGGAGGGGTGAGTACACTTGCCATATGTCCAGACGGGTCTATAAAGAAAATACCGGACGAATGCTCAATAGTGTAGTCGTCACCTACTTCATCAATTTTCATGAAGAGCGTATTGAAGGATCTGGCTACAGCTTTTAATTCATCGGTAGTCCCCGTGACAGCGATGAGATCTTTTGAGAAGTAGCTTGCGTACTTAGCTAGATTGGAAAGCGTATCTCTCTCAGGGTCTACTGATATGAAGACAGTTTGTAGCGCCAAATCCGAACCACTTTCCAGTCTTAGCGCTTTAGCGGCCTTGGTCATAGCTTGAAGAGACATAGGACAGATATCAGGACAATTCGCGAATCCGAAAAAGACGAGGGACCATGTGTTCTTGAAATTATCTAAGGTGAATGTTTCACCGTACTGGTTATTCAATTGTAACGGCTTTATCAACGGAGGATCGGGCCAAAGTATCCCTTCCACATGCGGACTATTATGTTCCGTAGTCATGGTTTTGGAGATCAATATTCCAGATAAAAACGCCATTACTAATATGCTGGCATAAACTATATATAAAATTTTGATCTTGGCGAGGCTCATATAGAAACTGTAATTAAAATAGTGAAACCTTTAATACTCATACGAAATAGATTAGGTGCTTCGACCAGTTTTGAGAGCCTTGTATCGCGCTAAAATCGCAGTGGTTGAAGGATCACTTTGATTGCAGCTAGTTTCTGAGTCTATGTCATCTATAATCGACGAAGCAAAAGCTTTTCCAAGTTCAACACCCCACTGATCAAAAGGGTTTATATTCCAGACGGCGCTTTGTACAAACGTCTTATGTTCATAAAGTGATATTAATGCGCCTAGAGTTTTAGGATTAAGCTCGTCCATATAAATCAGCGATGAGGGTCGGTCACCGCGTAGCTTTTTATAATCTTCGATATTATTTTGTCGTTCATTGCCCAACATTAACGCGCGCGATTGCGCAAGACAGTTAGCTACGAGCATGTCTTGGTGCTTTTCATATCCCGGGGCCGCCTTTAGAGCGAGTATAAAGTCGACAGGAATCTGGTGAGTGCCTTGGTGAAGCAGTTGGCAAAAACTATGCTGCGCATCGGTACCTGAGGCACCCCAGGTGACCGGCGCGGAGTGATAGTCAATAGTAGTGCCATCCAATGAAATACTTTTCCCATTGCTTTCCATTTCTAATTGCTGGAGGTACATCGGCAGACTACTAAGCCTATGTTCATAAGGGATTATCGCTAAGCTGGCACTTTTGAGAAAGTTTGTATTCCAGATACCAACCATACCGAGGATTACAGGTAGGTTTCTTTCTAGAGGTGCCGTCTTGAAGTGGCTATCTACCGTTGCAGCACCAGATAAGAAATCCACATACACGTCATAGCCATATTTCAATGCAATAGGCATACCCATGGCAGACCATACTGAGTATCTACCCCCAACCCAATCAGGTATCCTTAATATATTTTCTTTCTCGATTCCAGTTGCGTTGGCTTTAGCACTATTCGCTGTGATTGCTACAAATTGGTTTTTCAGAGACGTCTCTTTAGATAATGTGGATTTTAGCCAATCCCTTGCGGACTCATAGTTTCTAAGCGTTTCGGATGTACCGAATGACTTAGACGCCACTACAAAAAGAGTTTTATGGGGTGATAGAGATGAGACTAAGTCCTTGAATTTTTCTCCGTCCAAGTGATCCAAGAAGTGAATGTTCATCGCCGATGTCTCTTCTTCTCGCAAGGCTTCGATTACAAGTTTAGGACCTAAATTAGAGCCTCCGACCCCTATCATTACTACATCAGAGAAACTTTCACCATAATCGTTACACTTCTCTCCAGAGCGGATGGCATCGACCAGGATTTTTAACCGCGCTTTTGATTCTCCCGCCTCGGCGATAAAATTTTTCGGGACCCAGCTTTCGTTATCTGATGAAGCGCGAAGTGCCACGTGCAGAGCGGGCCTGTCCTCAGTGACGTTGACATGGACTCCAGAGAATAAGTCAGCTATCTTTTGTTTTATATCGCACTTGTTCGCTAGCTCAAGTAATGAGGATAGTGTCTGCTTGTCTAGACGGTTTTTAGAGGCATCCAAAAACAATCCCGCGGCTTCGAAAGTGAAGTCGCTTACTCTATTTTGATTCGCAGAAAATAAATCGATAATAGAAGTATTTTGAAGGTGTTTCGCATACTCGCGGAGTTGGGCTATCTGCTTTTGTGACTTCATAGTAATTTGCGCGTTTGATTCAAGGCTTTGGCAGCACGCACTTCACTTAACTGCGTTTGATGATTTCTTTCCATTAGCGCGGCTCTTCGACTATCGTCCAGACTGTCTATGCAGTTGTGGCAGGAGATTCCGTATTCATATTCTTTTAATCGTCGGTCATGAGGGGAGAGTGGTCTGCGGCAACCGTGGCATTTTTCGTAGTCTGCGGGTTCTAGGTTTGCGTCTACTGCTACTCTATCATCAAATACAAAGCAGTCACCTTCCCACATAGAGTACTTTTTGGTGCTGTCTTGTAGATAAGAAAGAATTCCGCCTTTGAGTTGAAAGACCCGCTTATGACCAAGTTCTAGGAGGTGTGCTGATGCTTTTTCGCACCGTATACCACCGGTACAAAACATTGCGATTGGTTTTTCCCTATCATCTTCTAAAAGTTCTTGGATTTGCCCGGGAAATTCTCTGAAGTTTTTAGTGTTAGCTCTCACCGCGGTCTTAAAAGTACCCACATCTATTTCGTAATTATTACGTGTATCAATTACCAACACATCGGGGTTATTGAGCAAGTCGTTCCATTCATCGCCAGATACATGTATTCCAGTATTTAATTCCGGTTTCACGTTTGTTAACCCAATACTCACTATTTCTTTTCTAACTTTAACTTTAAGTCTTTTAAAGGTGGGGATTGCGCTAGCGGCACTATTTATTATTATTTCTTCAATATTCAGTCTTTTTTTAATATAGGAAAGGAGCGCTTTGATGGCAGCGTTTTCTCCAGATACCGAACCATTCACCCCTTCTTCAGCAATTACGATCGTTCCAATAATTGCATTTCCTTGACAGAAGTTAGTGAGATCGATTTTAAGTTGATTAGTGTCGACAATTTGAATAAATCGATAAAAACTTGTTGTTATGTCGTTTTCTTTCATGGAATGCGCGAGTGTGATCATTGCTATTCAAAAAATATTACTTAATTGCTAAAAACCCTTCGAAGCAGAGATATTTGAATACTGATGTTACATCCTTAAATCCGGCTCGCTCCAATAATCCCATATTTCCCGAATGCGAGAATGGCTCCAGTACACTTTTGAGGCTTCGTGACTTCGAAATTATTTCGTCGCCACTGTAGCCTTGAGTGAGTTTGTAGTCGGTATACAAAGAGCTAATTATATCTTGAAAGCGAGCATCCGGGCTGCGAACTTTTTCAAAGAGCAAAAATGCGCCTCCCCAGTTTAGGGCCTGGTATATCTTGTCGAATGCATTTTGCCTGTAGCGCGGCGATATGAATTGCATCGTATAGTAGGACACCACAAGATCGGTCTTAAGCAGCTCGATATTTTCTATACTGTCATCTATGATTGATATTTTCTTATTATTTTTGCATTTTTCACGCGCAATGGTGACCATGTCTTTTTCAGATTCGACTCCGTAGAACTGGATCCCCTTATCTTCGTGGTGTGAGTCCAAATTTTTCAACAAAGTTGCAGTTGAGCACCCTATGTCGTAACAAACACTGTTGTTTGTTAGAAAAAAGTCTGACAGACCTAAAGCAAGTTTATGACCTTCATTGTAAAATGGTACAGACTTTTCAATATGTTGCTCAAATTGTGTTCTAGTTTTGTTTGCGAACGTCCAACGCGCATTTTCTGCGTCTATTACATCGCCGATTTTTGCCATAAGAAAGTCTCTCAACGTAATGATCCTAGTATTCCCTATTTATTTTACATCAAGTTCGTAAAAGATGGTTCTTTTTGAATAAGAATTAAGCGATCATGGCTAGATGAGTAATTTTAAACAACAACTTGAGGCAGTTTGGGGAAGTTCGCTGGCAACCTATTTGTTCTCGGTTCGAGATTTATTGGAGAAACATTTCTCGTCTACTGAACTTAATGGCTGGTGGGAAAGGATAGAACCCGATCTGCTCAATACATTCAGAAAAAATGGGAAGACCAATTTTTGGGAGACTCAGATTTCACAATTACCGAGCATCAGAAATAGCAGTGTCGATGGGGAGCGTGTGGTTGAAGTCAAGAGTTCTGATGTCGTATCCCAACTTGATATCGACGATATACAGATTGCTTTACAAAATTTGAAACCCTGGAGGAAAGGCCCATTTAATTATTTCGGAATCCACGTTGATAGTGAATGGCGTTCTGATATGAAGTGGGCAAGAATATCTTCAGTTTTAGGATCACTTCAAAATAAAAAGGTTCTCGACGTGGGCTGTGGCAATGGTTATTACATGTGGCGCATGCTTGAGAAAGGAGCTTCTTTGGTGCTGGGAATCGATCCTAGCGTTTTGTGCTTAGCACAATTTCGTTCATTGAGTAAATATGCACCCAACATGCCCGTCGGGATGATTCCGGTCGGTACTGAAACCCTTTCAGAAGAAATGCCATGGTTTGATGTCGTCTTTTCGATGGGCGTTTTTTATCATCGGCGCGATCCTATTTCCCACCTAATAGAATTGCGAAACATGTTGAAGCCTGGGGGTAGAGTGGTATTAGAAACTTTGATCATTGATAGCCATGAAAAAGAAAGGTTAATTCCTGAGAGTCGCTATGCGCAGATGAGAAATGTTTGGGAACTGAGTTCGCCACCCGTAATTGAGGAGATGCTACAAAGTGTAGGATTTCAAGACGTATCATGTATCGATATATCTAAGACTACGATAGAAGAACAGCGCACAACTCATTGGATTGACTCGTTTTCGTTGAAAAATTTCCTCGATCCTATGGATAGTAGTCGTACCGTGGAAGGATATCCTGCTCCAGTGAGAGCATGTTTTATCGCAGTTTTATGAAAATTTAACCTATTGAATCATATGGTTTTTTTCTGAGATGCCATTTTTTCGACTTCACATAAACTTCACAAATCTTATGGTAACGTCATTTCACGCCTAAATTTACGTTGGATAAACTGTTTTCGGCGAAAAAATTAGGGGAGGCAATTGTTGTTGTGACAAAAAGTTTTCGCAGTAACCGTTGTTAATTTTTTAGTTGTGCGCTGCAAGTGCGCAAAGAGGGAGAAAAATATGCGAAATCAATTCAGTGCTGTTGCTCTGGTTGTCGCGTTGGTATCACCTTTAGTCGTAAACGCCTTTGGCGAATCTGACTATATGGGATGGTTTAATGCAAACCAATCAGCGCAGCCCCAGTTTGTTGACGGCGACGTGATTACTTATGATAAAGCAGACTTAGTGCGGCCTTTTATTCCTAAAGAATTCCAAGATGAGTGGATCTTCCAAGGAATGGAAATGACCATTAAAGATGCTGGTGATATGCAAAATGGCCAAGTATACTTAGATGCTACTAAAAAGCATTATGGTACTGCTACGATAGCGTCTGATGGTGCGATCGAGAATTATCAAGCTGGTCGTCCTTTTGATCCGGAAAAATTTGTTCCAGGCGCTGACAGCGGATGGAAAATGATTTGGAACTGGAACTACCGCTGGCAGAATGATGGCGTGAACGTTGGTGAAGTCGAGTGGGTTTGGGTGCGTCGCGGTGGCAACCACGACAAACATGAAATCATGACTCGTTCAGGCGGTAAATATGCTCAGTACTACGAAGGTGGTGGTTCTTTTGAGCGTGTGCTAAATGGCCCTTATAAGCGCTATTTGATGGCGCACAACGCTAAACACGGTGCGACTGATTACCGCGTGAATGGTGGTAAAGGCTTTGCTAAAGGAACAGAATTCCGTGAATACACCGGATTCGTGTCTCCTTTTGATATCGCTGGTACTGCATTCTTGATTTTACGATACGACGATCCTCGTAAAGCCGATGACTCTTGGGCGTATATTCCAAGTTTGAGACGCGTACGACGAATCTCTGTTGAGGTAAAATCTGACTCATTACTAGGAACAGATCACACTTTAGAAGATTTCTATGGTTTCAATGGTCGACCAATGGAGCATGATTGGGAGTATGTAGGTGCTACTAATATTCTCGTAGTTGCTCGGTCAAGAAATCGTGAAACTGTTTATTATGGTCCTAATGGCTGGGCAGTAAAAGATGATTATGCTCTAAGGAAAACAGATGTTGTAAAACAAATTCCTAAGAGTTCCGCTCACCCCTACGCGTTTAAATTTATTCACGTAGACCGTGCGACTGGTGAATCTTACTACGCTAACGCTTTTGATAAAGCAGGTGAACTATGGAAAGTTTGGCAGTTGACTAAGGTTTGGACTGAAGATCCTTGGGTTGTTTTAGACGGAAAGGGAAGTCCTTTTGCGTGGAATGAGCCAGGTCAGTTTAGTCCAAAAGGAACTAACTTCCAGTTATTTCAAAGTATCAATGTAATTGATCTACAGAATAACCGAGGAACACTTGTTCCGTGTCGAGGAACTGAAGCTCCGAATCAGGATTTGAGAAGAGCTAAACGTGTACTTGACGTTAACTACCTAACTGAAGGTCGTTAAGCTATTTAAAAACAATCGTTTTAAAGGCCGTCCTAGTGACGGCCTTTTTTTTACTCTAAGATGGAAGTCCACGCGTCGCCCATTAGTTTGTTAGACGGTAGGCTTTCGTCCATGAGTTTTTCTGCAGCCTGGGACCCCACTATCGGAAGGCCTTCAGGATCGATGGCTCCGATTTGTAGGAGCACAGATGCTTGGTCCCAATAGATATGTTCGTGATACAGTTTGTTTCCCCGAAAGTTGACAATGGCCACCAGCGGAACCTGCACAAATTTATTAGTCGCTTTCACATTCGGAAGCATCCAGGGTACTTCGCAGGTATGGGTAAACGAAAATATCATTTCATCCACTAATCGATCACTCCCGACTGTTCGAGAGATAGGCACCAGCTTCGTATCTGGTGGATTCGAATTCACAAAGAAGTTTGTGTAGAATTTTTTGAGATCTTTGTACCCAACGCCACCTGTCATTGTTGGGATATGGTTGACATAAGGCTCATCGACCATCGTTGACATAGTGGCGTCCACATTACGCTCACCAAACTCATACTGCGTATGAAGTTCCCAAAGCGCAGTCAGGTCATATATGGGCCCTATTTTATTTCGTATCGCTTCTAAGGTTCTGGAGTAAGCAATCAAGGTCGCTGACTTGTTGTAGCTCGCGCTTGTTGGTGAAAAGAAGTCACTTGAGACGTCTGGATAAGAGAAGACTTTTAAATTGCCATGACCTTCTAGGTGACTAAATATTTCGGGGGTACTTGAATGTATAATGACGTCACATCTGGCTTTTGCCACATCGATATGCGGTGGCCCGTAACAGACTGCACATTTAATTGAGGAGTGTTTGGCCATAGCAATCGCGACGGGTGCTGCTTGACCGAACGATATTACTGCGATATGTCCAACAAGTGATTCTAATGATGTGACCTTGTTGATAAGCGAGTTTATTACGTCCTCGTCCGAATTTTCGGTTTTCAGCGATATACAGTTATAGCCTTCGGCTGCGTATAGTGTTGTATTTTTGATAATAATATTTTGATCATACCCCTTTGGGTACAATACTAAGATTCCCGGACCGTGAGCGTCTTCAGGTGTTCTAGCAGTGACCGCACCGTAATTCGCTCCTAATGCTAATTCGATTTCCGTGCTACTCAACGTTTCCCCCTTGTACTAATCATCTAATGTTATTCTATTGGAATACTAACATGTTCTACTTTTTTATTAATCACAAGGGGCTATGAGTGCGGAATCAAATTTCTAATATGTATAAACCGCAGCATTTTAAATTAGGCGTGTTTTCAGCGAATTGCTCAGGGGGAATGGCTATTACCAAAGTTGAAGAGAGTTGGGATGCAACTTGGGAAAATAACATGACATTAGCTGCGATGATGGATAGCGCAGGCTTAGAGTTTTCTTTACCGATCGCGCGCTGGGTAGGTTACGGGGGAGATACGGCATTTCAGGAACAGTCGTTAGAAACAATTACTTGGGCCACAGGTTTAATCGGAAAAACTGAGAAGCTAACCGTATTTGCTACGGCACACAGCGCATTCTTTCATCCTCTTGTTGCCGCCAAGCAGTTCGCGACTATTGGTGAGATTGCCGCAGGCCGTTTTGGCTTAAACATCGTATGTGGTTGGAATCAACCAGAATACGCAATGTTTAATTTGGATCTATCAGAAAACCATGACGTACGTTATCAGTTGGGACAATCCTGGTGGAATATAATCCGTCGTTCCTGGACCTCGACTGAGCCGTTTGATTGGGAAGATGCATTTTTTAAAATCAAGAATGGTCGTTGCACTCCACAGCCATTTTTGGAAACGCTACCGCCTATTATGAACGCGGGGTCATCACCACAAGGGCAGGCCTTTGCGGCAAAGAATTGCGATTTTCTTTTTACTGTGATGCTAGATATTAAAAGTGGCAAAGAAACCGTCCACGCTGTTAAGGAGCTCGCGGCTAGAACTTACAGACGAGATATTGATGTTTTCACAACTACATATGTAGTATGCCGGCCGACTGCGCAGGAAGCTATTGATTATCATAATTACTACGCAAAGGACATGGCTGATCACGAAGCCGTTGAAAGATTAATGGGTTTGATGGGGATGCACGCTCATTCGTTCCCTCGGGATCAAATTGAATCACTTAGAACAAATTTTGCCGCAGGGCACGGGGTATATCCGCTTATCGGAGACCCTGATACTGTAGCTGATGAGATTGAAAAAATCTCGCTAGCGGGCTTCGGAGGCATTTCAATGTCATTCGTCAACTACAACAGAGAACTTCCTTTTTTTATTCAGGAAGTGATCCCCCGTCTCGAGAGAAAAGGCTTACGGGTGCCAATAGGCACGGACTAGCTATTTTCTAGACCTGAGTGCCGAGCCTATCTGAAACTTTAGAATGCCAAATTTTAGTGTGCGAGCAGTCATCTGGGACTGGTAAGCCTACTCGAATTCCAAAATCAACTGCACATAGAGCGGTTATATCGCTAGCTGTGTATCGTTCTCCTGCCAAGTATTGCTCGGTTGTTAATCGGGATTCTAATTGTTGGTAGAACCAAGCAACACGAGCCTTTCCGCGCGTAACAAGTTCTGGGATAGTTGATACGCCCGAATAACCGGGCATTGCACGATTTTTGA
>Ga0222715_10005971_pt1 | contig 10340 bp, 5 predicted proteins | sample C33_9DmetaG_FD_165056 | JGI IMG/M metagenome (GOLD analysis project Ga0222715, IMG submission 165056) | Estuarine water microbial communities from San Francisco Bay, California, United States - C33_9D | ecosystem: Environmental > Aquatic > Marine > Unclassified | place: USA: California... | reverse complement strand
TGGAGTTGGTTCCCCTATGTCAGGTCTTGGGCCAACACAAGAATACATGCGTGATATCCTTAAACCAGAAGGCTTTGATGAGCGTCAAGCACAAGCTGATATGAGCATTAGAGAAATGTTTGAGATAGAGTTTAAACGTGCTAGAGAAAGAGGCGATGATGTTTTTGAATTTATGGGCAAACCTTACAACACAAAAACAAAAGAAGAGGTTCAAGGTTTTTCTTCAGGCGATTCTGTTTACGGACCTAAATCTTTAGTGCCTGGTGGCGGCATACCATCTATGGTTATTGATACTCCTAATATAAGCACAGGTCAAGATATTGATTTCAGTGATGTATTTGACAAAGATGCACAAGATGAAGCAGAAGAAGATTTGAATAATTTTAATAACACAGAAGAAAAAGAAGAAGAAGAAGAAGAAGAAGAAGACAAAAAAGAAAAATCTGACATAGAAAAAATAGGAGAAATGTTATCTCTTGTTGCAGAAGCAAATAAATTTACCCCATTAGTTGGAGGTCAGATTGTTAAAGGATCTCAAGCGAGCATACCTCAATTACAAAGATTTCAATATGGCGGCATAGCAAATTTTCAATATGGTGGCCCTGCTGGAATGTATAACATAGATCAAGATTACATTAGAAGATATTACGAAGATATTTTAGGAATAAATATTGATGATCTTGGCGAAGAAGATAGCGAAGAAGCTATGGCCAATGCACTTGCTAGAGCATATGGCGCACCTTCAGAAGGCATAGGAGCTTACGCTAGATCAATGGGTTACAGAGATACAACACCTGGCGCTAGTATTAGTATTAATGCTAAGGATACAACACCAGATGTTTATAGATTCTACCCATCTGAAGTATCTAAAATTTATGCACAAGCTAAAGGCGCACCTTTCTCCCCACTCGTAGCACCTCCAAGAGAAGCTACCTTTATAGATGATCTACAGCCTAGACGTATAGCCAGTCAGTTGTATGCTAAAGATGGTACCTATGTTCAAGGCTATGCTAATGGCACGGGCGAGATGGGCGTTGAAGACTTTCCAGAAAGAGACGAATTAGTAACAGGTCCCGGTGGTGAAAGAGGCGATAAGATACCAGCTATGTTAAGTGATGGTGAGTTTGTAACTAACTCAGCAGCTGTTAGAGGCATGGGTATAGCGGCTGGCGCAGATCCTAACGATGAATACGAGCAAAGACTACTAGGTGCTCGTGAAATGTACAAGATGCAAAAATTTGGAGAGGACATAGCCAAGCAACTTGTATGAATCTAACCTTAGAAAAGGTAGAACCTATTCCTGAAAACGGTAAACGCATAGCTGATTTTTTAGCAGAACACTTTTGGGCAGAACATTCTCTTTCAGGCAAAGGATCTCCACCCATTGAATGGGGCAGAGCATCCTCTCACATAAACCATTTCTTGTTTAATGGTATTGTGTATAATGTACTAGATGGTGATACAATCATTGGTAGTATTGCAGCAGGACCAGATGATTATTGGTGGTCAGCAGAACAATACATTGGCGATGGTTGGTTTTATGTGTTACCTGAATACAGGAACTTAAAAGACCAAATCCCACCGTCACATCTTTTAATAGATGCAGTAATAGATTATGCTAAAGAGCAAGACAAGCCTTTGATTCTTGGCATTTTTAACCTAGAGGGTGTAGAAAGAGCTAAGAAACTTTTTGATAAGAAAGGTTTTCACCAGATAGGCGGTATGTATTATAGGAAATAAATAGAAGATGTGTCTCAGTAAAACAAAATCAGCACCACCAGCAGAGGTCATAACAACCCCACAAACAGGTTATAGTTTTGTTTCTCCTTACATGGAGGACTATTCTCGTAGATTATTATCATCTTACTTTGGCGCACCTGGTGAATACGAAGGTCTTATATCTAGACCCAGAGATATTCCCATTGAGCAAACTGCTGGGCTTACTCCTTTACAAATTCAAGCTCGACAACAAGCAGGTCGAATGGGTGAATATCAACCTTATCTAACTGAAGCTGGTCGACTCTTCGGTAGACAAGAGAGAGCTTTGGATGAAGCTTATGGATATTTGCCGGGTGCCCGTGAAGCAGTTACTGGCGGCCTTGGCGCATTACAAAGAGCAGAGCAAACAGCCATGGGTACTACAGGAATGTACGATCCATCTATGGCACAGAACTTTTTTAATCCATACGAAGATCAGGTTGTTCAGCAAACATTAGAAGATATAGGCAGACAGTCTGCACAACAAGACATAGGTCTTAGGGATAGAGCTGTATCAGCTGGAGCATTTGGTGGATCTAGGGGAAGAATTACCCAAGAAGAATTAGCACGTCAAACAGGACGTGGTGCAGCTGAGGCTGTCTCTGGAATTAGAAGCGCTGGGTTTGGCCAAGCTCAACAACAAGCGCAACAAGCATTTGAACAACAACGTGGTGCTCAACAAGGACTTGCAACCATGCAAGCAGGAGTCGGTGGACAGCAAGCACAACTAGGCCAGGCTCTTGGCGGGCTTGGACAATTAGCTGCTGGCATGGGCGGACAGTTTGGACAGATTGGTGGTGGGCTTGCAGGACTAGGTCAGCAATCTCAACAGCAACTAGGCAATCAAGTTAACTTACTTAACCAACTTGGTCAGCAAGGTCAAGCTACTCAGCAAGCAGCACTATCAAGACAGTTTGCTGGAGCGCAACAGCTTGCTCAAGAACCATTACAAAGATTGCTCACAGGTCAACAGCTTCTAGCTGGATCTCCAATGGGAGGTATCTCTGGAGGTACTGGCACAAGCGCATATCAACGTGGTGTCTATCAGGAACCATCAGCATTAGGACAAGCAGTTGGTGCTTTTGGAACCATTGCAAGTGGCATTGGAGCAATAAAATCTGATGCTGATCTAAAAGAAAACATTAAAAAAATTGGTGAACTAGAACCAGGTATCAATTGGTACACATGGGATTGGAACGACAAAGGTAAAGCGCTAGGTGCTGAAAGCGAGCCAGCTGAAGGCGTACTAGCTCAAGAAGTTCTAGAAGTTAAACCAGATGCAGTCATTGTTCAAGATGGCTACTACGCTGTAGATTACAGCAAGGTGATGTAATGCCGGGAATAATGTCAGGCCTTGAGCCAATAAGATTAAAAGACGGTGGCTTCCCGGATCTAACAGGTGATGGCAAAGTTACTCGCGCTGATATACTTAAAGGCCGCGGTGTACCTGGCCTAGCAAATGGTGGAGATCCTAGGTTTATGAGCCGAGAAGGTTTCTTCAGCATGAGAGATGACCCTGAAAGACTTAACGTACGAGATATTACTGATTTTATTTTTGATCCAACTGATCCATTAGACTATGCAGCGGCAGGTATTGCAGCTACAGGTCTTGGATTACCAGCTGCTGCTGCCATGAAAACAGCAAACACTGGAAAAAAAGTTGTCCGTGGAATTGGAACAACGCTTGGAGCTACGCCTCTTGTTAGAGAGGGCATAGATTTTTTAAGTAATCCAATTGAATATGGCAAAGGAATTATAGAACTTGTAGCATCAGTGCCAGATGCAGGTGGTACTGTAGGCGAGATAGCAGAAGCATTAAGAACAGATCCAAAAGGAACTGCTGAAATTATTTTTGAAACTGTTTCTAAAACATCTGGCTATCCTGTTGAAAGAGCAGAAGGTGGCATTATGCAATATGCTAATGGCACTGGAGATATGGGTGTATTACCAGCTAGTGCGAAGACTCCAACTGGTAAAAAGAAAAAAGCTGTCATGACTGTCATGGATATGATGGATGAAATAGCAGAAAAACTTCCAACAAAAACTAAAAAGAAAACAAAGAAAGAAAAAGAACCAAGCGCAGAAGACAGAAAGATTATAGAAGATGCTGCCAAACAAAGAGAGGCAGAAGTTATAGCGCAACAGGCTAGATTAGAAAGAGCTAGGATCAATAGAGCTAATGAGCCAACAACGCCTCAACCAGCAAGACCTCAAACTCCTGTAAGAACAGATGCGCCTGACGTTGGGCCACCAAGACCTGTAACAAGCCAAGGAGCTAATGTTAATAAAGCAGCAGACGATGCTTTTGATGCATCTAAAAAAACAGACATGGAGGGTAGCGTTGCTCCTCCTTTGAAAAGACCTTTTTACAAAAAGAAAAGATATATCATACCAGCTGGCGCTGCCGCTGCTGCCAGTCTTTTACCTTTGCTTAGTAAAGATGAAAAACCTGAACCAAATTTAAGAAACATTAATCCAGAAATTTTACCTGATAATGTAGATCTTACAGACAGAAAAGATACGCTTACAATTCAAGGTTCTAGCAATATGGTTGGTCGCACTGGTAATAAAATTGATGAAAATCCAGAAACAAATCAATCTTTAATGTATTACATGAAACAAAATTTAAACGAAAAAGGTTTTGATTTAGATGCTGATACACAAACATTTACTGGCGATAAAAAACCAACCTTTTTTGATTATGTTAAGTCTTTACCTGGCGGATATGTAGACAAAGTAGCAGACGATGAAAATTATGCTCAAAAAATGATGGCAGGTTTCTTAAACATGATGAAGCCAGTTGAAGGATATGTACCTATTAATCCAGCTGTTGCATTTGGCGAAGGCTACTTTGGCGAAGAAACAAGACAGGCTGACATGTTACCAGCTGATGCTAAACTTTTAGAGTATTTGAAAAGAAACAAAGGAGCTTTAGCTAAACTTCAATCCTTAGAGGCTACAAGAGCAGGAACAACAATTGGAGAGGGAGCTGGATCAGATGATGTTCTTGCAGGATATGTGCTCCTTAAAGAGGGTCTTAGGGAAGAATATGGAATCGGAGAAGATGAAATAGCAAACTACGATATTTACTATATTGATCCAAAAACAAAACAAGAAACATTTGTAAGTTCAAGAATGTTTGGTTCTTTATTTGATAATCCTATAAAAGAAATAGCAAATCCGAATTTTATATTAAAACTTAGAGGAACTTAACATGCCATTCCTTACGTTTGAGGATGGTTCAAAAACCTACATTCCAGACGAAAAACCAGAAACTATTGCTAAAGCAAAAGAAGTTTATAAATTAAACAAGAAAGGCGATGCTAGTGTATTAGGAGATATTGGCAGACAAAGTGTAAGAGGCCTTCAAAAAATTGGGGAAGGTGCAGCAACAACCATCACATCTGGAATAGATTACTTTGCTGATAGCAATCTAACACAAGATGTTCAAAGATATTATGATGAAATTGATATTGGTGAAGCAGAAACTACAGCTGGAGAAGTTACAAGATACTTAGTTCAGTTTGGATTGCCAGGCTTTGGCGCGGCTGGTGTGCTAGCTAGAACAGGTAAGATTGGCAAATTTGGCCAAGCTCTTGGTGCTGGTGTTGTAGATGGCGCAGTTGCAACAGATGATGTTGTAACTTTAAAAGATACATTTTTAGATACAGAATCAGAGTCAGACGAGGCTAGACTAGCAAGACTAAATGGTGCAGAAGCTGCATCAGAAAGACTAAAAGAAAAATTTGAAGTAGCTGTTGAGGGCGGAGCATTTGTTTTAGGTTTGCCATTAGCAGTAAAAGCCGCGGCAAAAACAGTTGGAGCTGGCGTAGATTTGATGTCTCCTGTTGGATCTTTTATTGCAAAACTTGCATCTTCAAAAACTAAGCCGGGTGAAATACAAAGATCAGCATTTGAGGCAAATGAAAAACAATCTAAAGGAATACTAAGAGATCTATTCAAAAAAGAAAATTTTAGATTTTATGGGGATAGCCCAGATGAATTAGTTGGTCAAGCTAAGTATGCAAAGACCAACATGATTAGAGCAATGCAAGAAAACGTAGATTCTTCTTTTAATTCTATAGAAAACATTATTCAAAAAACTGTTGACACTGGAACAGTAGATCAAACAACAGCTTTATCTTTATCTAGAAACATAGAAGATTATTTATTTCCTAGAGTAAAAATAGATTACCAACAACCAAACATTCCTAAAGGTCAAAAGATACAAGAAGCAAAAAGATTACAAGAAGAAGCATTAAGCAATATTAAAAACTTAGAAAAAAAATATATTAATTACGATTCAGTTGGTCTTGATTATAGCAATGGAATATCAGGAACGTTAACTAAAAACAAAGAGTTGTTTGAGACTTATTCTAATAACATATTAGATATAAGCGATGAAGGATCTAGCGGATTTATGAATTTATTTTTACCAGATGATTTAAGAAACACCATTGCTGAAAATGTAGGAACTTATGGTACTAGAGTATATAAAGCTTATATAGATAAAAGTTTTAAAGTAGATCCTAGTTTTCAAAAAGCAGCAATAGAAGAGCTTCAATCAACAGCTGGATTAAGCGAGAATGAAGCTAGGTTAGCATTCAATCAACTATTAAATCCTGGCCCAAAGAACAAAGTAGGAACTCCTTTTGAGGTTAATGAAATTTTAGTAGATGGTTTAAAGATAGATAAAGGAATATTAAAAGGCAAAACATTAGACAGTCTTCCAAATGTTAGAAGAGCTTTAGGGGAAACAGCAGGTTACTTACAAGGAGACTGGCGAACTGCGTTAAAAAATACTCAACTAACAGCTGTAACCACAGCCAAAAGGCAGGCCTCTTTGGTTGGAAAATTTAAAATGTTTAATCAAATAAAAGAACTAGATAGTCTTGCTCCTAAAACAGGGGGAGCTAAGTTTTTAAAAACAGAACAAGAAGCTTTAAGAGATGGTGTTCAGTTAGACAAAAATACTATTCAAAGTTTTGACAAAGAAGGAAATCAAATTGTTCTTAAAAGATTTAAAGCAGAAGACGCTGGATCTTTAGATGGCATGTACGCAACAGAAAAAACATACAATGCTTTGCTTGGCGCAGCGTCAGATCTATCAGCAGAAAGCAACGCAATAAATCAAGCATACGCTAGTATTTTGGCTGTTAAAGCTGGATCTCAATATGGTAAAACTGTTTTATCTCCGGGCGCACAAGTAAGAAACTTTACCAGTATTCCATTTTTCTCATTGCTAAACGGTAACCTTGGTAGCACAGGAAGATTTGCTGATGCTGTAGCTAATTCATTTGCTGGCCTCATAGACCCTAAGACTAGAGTATTAAGACAAGAATCTATTCAGGAGTTAACTGAAGAGGGCATGATGCAGGGCGGAGGTGCTCAACTTGGCGAGACTTTAGAGCTTGCTAAGTTGGCTACAGATAATTTAAAGTGGGCGAGAGGTGTAGCAAAGATATCTGATACTGCTCCTGTTAAATTTTTAGAAAAGACTTACAGAATGACAGACGATACTGGTCGTGTGTTTAATTATCTTAATGAAAAAGAAAGATTTAAAATAGCGCTATCAAAAAATTTAGATGCTAGTGTTCCAATTGAATCAGGAAAAAATATAACAAGATTTGCAGACATTATTAAAGCATCTAGTAAAACTGGAGCTGTGGTTAAACCAAAAGATATTCTAGAAAAATATGGCGAAGAAGGTTTAGAGAAATTTATTAGAAGTGAGTCATCTGAAATTACAGCAAACACTGTACAAAACTATCAAAGAGTTGTGCCAATTGTTTCTCAAGTAATTAGAAAACTACCTCTTGGTAACTTTGTTGCGTTTCCAGCAGAAATAATAAGAAATACTAATAACGCTTATGCAAGAGGTGTTAAAGAACTTTTAAGCGACAATAAAGAAATACAAAAAATAGGAATGCGAAGAGTTGTTGGTGCCACATCAACAACCGCAGCTTTGCCTTCTGCTATAAGCGCTATAGGGATGACTCTTACTGGGGTTGCTAAAGAATCAATAGATGCATACAAAAGATCTTTCGCGGCACCATGGGATAGAACAGCCACATTAGTTCCTATTGCATCTGATAAAGATGGCAATCCAACTCAGTTCTTTAATTTTAGTTACATGAACCCATATGATTATTTAAGAAGACCCGGCATAAGAATACTTCAAGAAATAGAAAATGGTAACAGAAACGAAGAAAGTATTATGAAAATTGCAGCAGATTCTTTTGGAGGATCCATGACAGAAATGTTTCAAAGTTTTGCAGAGCCAGCTTTTTCTGCTCAAGCGGTTTTTGAAGCTGTTACTGGTGAAACATCTACTGGTAGAAAAATATTTGGGCCATCAGACTCTTTTGGTGACAGAACTGCAAAAGGATTTTTTCATGTAGTCGATACGCTATCACCATCTATCACTCCTTTTTCTTTAGAATTTGACAAGACATCTAAACTTCCTTTAGGTCTTGGCGTTGAAACATTCCAAATGAAGGGATTTCCTAGAGCTGTAATTGGTAACACTGGTGGAAAAGGAGAAGATAAAAAAATATTAAATAGAAGCGGTAAAGAAATAGACGTTGCAGAAACTATGGTTCAAGCATTTAGTGGTCTCAAGGTTGTTAAACCTCAGATAGATTTAACTCTAAGGTACAGAGGCTTTGAAGCTAATGATGCGATAAGAGATTCAACTAATGAATTTAATAGGATACTAAGGTCACCTGATGCTCAATCATCTAAACAACTTTTGCAGGGTTTCATTAATCAAAACGAATCTAGGTTTAATGTACTTAGAGATTTATATACAACCATTGATGATGCAAGAGCCTTGGGATTATCTGACAGAGAAATTGAAAAACAATTAAAAGAAGCCAAGGTTGCTAATTATAAAGAAGTTATGAGAGGCAAGTTTAGACCAATAGAGCCAAGCTTTGATATGATTCAAGCATCTAGAGCTGGTGCATTTGGAAGTCCTCAACCAATAAATCCTAGCACTATTAGAGCAGCGCAGACTGAATTGCAACAAGATCTAACTGGAAGATACATAACACCAGATGCAAGACAAAGAGCTATAGAAGTTTTAAGAGAGGAAGAAAGAAAGAAACTACTAGGCACACCCTAGAATATATCAACCACCAGTTCACATCTAGGATCATCTTTATCCACCCCACCAAACTTATAAACAACTTCCTTTACTTGTTTGAAGTCATCGTCTTGTATGATCCCGGCTTTAACCAAAGCATCACAAGCGAACTTATCTATGACTGAACATGGATTGCTTATGTCAAGTCTTCGATTGCTCCTAGCATAGTAGGTGTAAGTCAATCTAACTGGCTCACTAAACTTAGGTAGATCCTGTATCTTTTCTACGAGATCTTCTGAGTATATTTTTTTTGCTGTAGATAAAACTCTATAGTGTGCGTTTCTATAGTTGTTAAGATTTAAAATAAATTTTTTTTTCTTTGAATAGTAAACATCCAAAGGTAGTTTGATTTGCATTAGGTTGATGGCCTAGTTTCAATCCAAGGTCTGATCTCTTTAATAGATGATCCATTAAATACCTTCTTAACTTTATCGCAAGTCTCCAAGATCTCTTCTGGGAATCCACTGTTTACAACTTCAATTAATTCTTTGCTAGAAAAAAAGTTTTCGCCCGGCGTGTTAAGGTTCTCAGCCACGTTGACAAATCTAATCTTGTCCTTCTCATACAAAACCATATCGTCATCCTTCTCCATGACATGAGCTGGTATCAACTCAGGTATAAAGTTATGTCTTGAACAGCCTTTGGTTTGCCTGTCTTCACTAATCTTTCTATCGTGCTGGGTGCAATGCCAATGTGCATCTCCCTTCTCAATATCAACCTTAGCGAACCTACAAGATCTACAATGAATCTTAGGTGGCAGTGCTCTACCTAGATAAGAAGCTTGTTGGCCTGGTGTCATGTAGCTTTTGATTCGGTAATCTGTTTCTGGTATGTAGTTATCTGGTGGTGCTTCTGCTAGTAAAATATTTTTTGCTTTCTCTATCAAAGAATCAAAAGCATCACTATCATACTGAATGATTTCAGTATATAAGTCTGAGTTATTTTTGTTGTAAACAATTGCAATGCATCGATCAAACTTAAACAAGCCCATGTATAAATGTAACTGAGCAGCATACTCTTCTGACCAATCACAATAACTACCAAGCTTTACTAGGTTGTTAAACCGATTGTCGTTAGCTGTCTTGAACTCTAATAAAAATGGATCTTTGCTATCAATCCCCGGAAAGTTTTGCCCTACGCCATCGATATGACCTTTGACGTGACCTCCCAATGTCTCTGTCTCAAACTGCTTACCATTGCGAGCAACATCAAAGATCTGAGCACCGGGAATCTTTCTAAGTTTCTTGATAAGATCATCCTCAACCACGTTGCCTAGATCAAGAAGCCTCAAGACTCTAGCAGGCATATCATCAGGCATAAGCCAGCGCCAACGCATCCAAAGTAAACGCTGATTAGGATTACCTATCTGACTGATACCTAAATAAAATCTTTGATGTCTCTTTTGTTGTAGTTCAACATCGTCTAACAAATGGTT